>Ga0256839_1002059_pt1 | contig 23130 bp, 24 predicted proteins | sample 354166metaG_FD_185968 | JGI IMG/M metagenome (GOLD analysis project Ga0256839, IMG submission 185968) | Hydrothermal vent microbial communities from Mid Atlantic Ridge, Atlantic Ocean - 354-166 | ecosystem: Environmental > Aquatic > Marine > Hydrothermal vents | place: Atlantic Ocean: Mid... | reverse complement strand
CGGACCGATCAAAAGAGCCCGCACCCGCGCCCGCGGCACCGCGCCTGGGCGGGCAACCAGGCGCCGGCGCCCGGCCTGCGACACCAACCACAACTCCTCCCCTTCGCCGCTCAAGGAGGAGGCGAGCGCGAGCATGCGTTCGACGTCCCCGCCCCGATGCCGCCGCAGATCGAGTACGATCTCCGCCCCGGCCGGAACCCGCCGCCGCCATTCCCGGAACAGCGTACGCGAGAAGCCCGTGAGCTCCACCCGGAGCAGGCCGCCCACACGCTCCACCGCGGCCAGGGAGGGCCGTTTGCGCACCCAGCGGATGACCTCGGTGTCGGGCGCGGCGGCCGGCTCCAGGGTAAAGCGCAGCGGGTCGCTTCGGCTCAAGCGCTTGGCCGCGCAGACCGGCTCCGAGCCGCAGGCGGCGACCAGGGCTGCCCGCTCCCTGGGCGACAGCCCCAGGCGGTCGAACTGGTGTGCGGCCCGGAGCGGCCCGGAGGCGAGGGCCGCTGCGAGCAGCGTCAATGGCAGTAGTTGATGGAGCCGACCATGAAGGTGCCCCACGGCTCCTCCCCGAGCCCGTCGATGAGGCCGATGAGCGCGCGACGGCGGGTGTCGATCACCGCCACCTGGTCGGTGCTGCTCAGCGCCACGTACAGGCGGGTGCCGTCGGGGCTCACCACGCCGGTCTCGGGCGTGCCGGGAAGCGGGATCTCGCCCGCCTTGGCGAGATTGACGAGATCGAGGACGATCAGCTTGTCGGCACCGCGGCTCAGCACGAAGGCGGTGGTCTCGAACCAGCCGGCGTTGATCCCCACCATGTCGGGACCGCCCTCGAGCCGCGCCACCTCCTCGAGGCTGGCGGTGGAGATCACAGAGATGGTCTCATCGCCGTTGTTGGGCACCAGCATGAAACGGCCGTCGGCGGTGGTGTAGGCGCGCCAGGGCAGCTCGCCGAGCTCGAGGGTTTTGAGGATCGCGCCGGTCCTGAGGTCGAGCACCGCGAGCCGGTTGCCCTCGCCGTAGGCGGCAAAGCCTAAGCGCCCGTCCGGGGTGGCGGTGACGTTGATGATGCCCTGATACGCCTCATCCCGCGCCGCCAGGGCGACCAGCTTGGGTTCGCCCACCGGGATCTCCTCGACCACCCGTCCCTCTTCCACGTCGATCACCGAGACGAAATCGGCGCCGAGGTTGGCCACATAGAGCCGCTTTCCGGTGGGATCGAAGGTGAGGTTGTGGGGCTGCACCAGGCCCTCGATGCGCGCCACCTCGCGCAGCTCGGTGAGCGAGACCAGGGAGACGCTGTCGCCCTTGATGTTGCCCACCGCGACCAGGCGTCCGTCCGGCGACAGCTGCATGTGCTCCGGCTCCCGGTCGAGGGGGAGGGTGGCGAGGGTGGTCTCGCTCTCGAGATCGATGATGGAGACGGTGTCGTCCTCGATGTTGCTCGCCACCAGCACGCCGAGCACATCCGAGACCACGATCTGGTGCGGCGTGCGTCCCACGGGCAGCTGGGCCACCACCCGCTCGCTTGTGGTGTCGATCACCGACACCTCGGCCGAGGCCCGGTTGGGAACGAACAGATAGCGGGAGAGATCCGCGCGCTCGAGAGCGAGCGCCGGCGAGGCCGCCAGCGCCACGGCGAGGCCGATGCCGATGGTTTTCATGAGGACGTCTCCTCGATGTGGGCACACCCCGGCCCGGTTGCACGATGGGTGGCAGGTCTCCTGGCTCGCGGCTCGCCGCCCGAGACCGCCTTCCCGGATCCGCGATCCAGTGGCTGACAGGGTCCGGGCTCGCCGCCTACAGTTGCGGGGGCAGCGCCGGCTTTGGCCGAAGCCGCACCGGCTTCCCTATTAAGCCCGAGAGGGCACCACCCGCTCCCTTCTCGGCAGGCGGCGCGGGGAAGTCAAGGCGGCAGGATGCGGCGTCCACTTGAGCGCCGGCGACGGGTGGAGCGGAGGGCCGGGGAGATTGTGCCTTGAACACCCCACGCGAGGCCGGCCACCAACGGCTCTTGAGCTATTACCGCAGGCTCCAGCGCTGGACACTCGGGCCGCTTCGCCGCGAGCTCGGCGTCATGCACCGCGCGGTAAAGCGCTCCGGCGCGGATTCCCAGCGCACGGCGTTGGCGTTCGTGAGCGGGGAAGTGGAGCGGGCGTTGGTCTCCCGCCTTCAGCCAGGTTTTCGCGTGTTGGACCTCGGCTGCGGGCTCGGCGGCACCCTGGCGCGGCTCGTGAACGGTCCGGCTTTGCGGGGAATCGGCCTGACCCTGAGCGAGGCGCAGGCGCGGGCGGTGGCGGCCCGTGCCGCACGATCGGGCCTCGAGGGACGGCTTGCGGTGGTTGTCGGAGACTTCCACCGCGTTCCTCTTCAGGGCGCGCGGTTCGATGCGGTGGTGATGATCGAGGCGCTGGTGCACGCGCGAGCGCCGGCGACGGTGCTGGCGGAGGCGGCGCGGCTGCTGGTGCCGGGCGGCCTGCTCGCGGTGGTGGACGATTTCCCGAGCCCGGAGGCGCGCAGCGATCCGGCCTTGCACAGACTGCTCGCCCGCTTTCGGCGCGGCTGGCGGCTCGGGCCGTTGCCCGGCTTCGCAGAGGTGGAGGCGATGGCGCGGCGGTGCGGGCTCGTGCTCGTGGAGCGGTGCGACTTCACCCCGCTGATCCGACGCCATCCGCCCCAGGGAAGCTGGTGGGTGCGGCCGTTTGCCTGGCTGGACCTGCCCGGGGATCTCGGCGGCGCGCTCTCGGGTGCGGGGGCGCGCGAGCTGCTCACAGCGCGCGGTGCCATGCGCTATCTGCTGCTGGTCTTCGCCCGCCGTTGATCGATCCGGTGCCGACCCAAGCGGTTCCCCTCGGCCGCGGGCGAGGCCGGTGTCGCGCTCGGCATGGGGCCCTTATGCGAGGGTGCGGCGTTACACCAGACCGCGTTCGACCAGGGCGTGGGCGATCTGGACCGCGTTCAGGGCAGCGCCCTTGCGCAGATTGTCCGCCACCACCCAGAAGGCGAGTCCGTAGGGCACGGTCGGATCCTGGCGGATGCGGGAGACGAACACCGCATGCTCGCCCACGCATTCCACCGGGGTGACGTATTCGCCCCGCTCGGGGCGATCCACCACCGCGAGCCCGTCGAAATTGTAGAGCGCGTTGCGGGCGTCGTCCAAATCCACGGGTTCGGCGAATTCCACGAACACCGCTTCGCTGTGGCCGACGAACACCGGAACCCGCACACACGTCGCCACCACTTCGATGTCCGGGTCGAGGATCTTCTTGGTCTCGACCCGCATCTTCCACTCCTCCTTGGTGAAGTCGTCCTCGAGGAAGCGGTCGATGTGGGGGATGAGATTGAAGGCGATGGGCTTGGGGAACACCTCCGGTTCCTTGCGCTGGCCGGCGTAGATGGACTTGGTCTGTTCGAACAGCTCGTCCATCGCCGCCTTGCCGGCGCCGCTCACCGACTGGTAGGTGGCCACCGCCACCCGCCGGATGCGGGCGAGATCGTGCAGGGGTTTGAGCGCCATCACCAGCTGGATGGTGGAGCAGTTGGGATTGGCGATGATGTTGCGGGCTCGCACCTGTTCCAGCGCCTCCCCGTTCACCTCGGGCACCACGAGCGGCACCTCGGGGTCCATGCGCCAGCGCGAGCTGTTGTCGATCACCACGGCGCCCGCCGCCGCCGCCTTGGGCGCGTAGGTGCCGGAGACCTCGGCGCCGGCGGAGAAGAGGGCGATGTGGATGCCCTCGAAATCGAAGCTGGCGAGATCCTCCACCTTGAGGGTGACCTCCTCGCCGAAGGACACCTCCTTCCCCACCGACTGCGCGCTCGCAAGCGCGTGCACCTCGTCCACCGGGAAGTCGGTCTCGTGCAGGATCTGCAGCATTTCGTTGCCGACCACTCCGGTGGCTCCGACCACCGCCACATTGTAGCCCATGCTCAAGCCCTCGATCGCTCGATGGTCCGGAGACCGCCAGGCCTCCGGGGAACGCGTCCTGGATGTCCTCAGTCCAGGGCCTCGACCACCTTCTCGCCCATCTCGCGGGTGGACACGCTCTGGGTGCCCGGACTGTGGATGTCGGCGGTGCGATAGCCCGCATCCAGCACCCGCGCCACCGCCCGCTCCACCCTCCGCGCCTCCTCCTCGAGCCCGAAGGAGAGCCGCAGCAGCATGGCGAAGCTGAGGATGCAGGCGAGCGGATTGGCGAGGTTGCGGCCGGCGATGTCGGGAGCGCTGCCGTGCACCGGCTCGTAGAGCGCCCGCCTGCGGCCGTTTTGATCCGCATCGCCGAGGGATGCGGAGGGCAGCATGCCGAGCGAGCCGGTGAGCATCGCCGCCTCGTCCGAGAGCAGGTCGCCGAACAGATTGTCGGTGACGATGACGTCGAAGCGGCGCGGCTCGCGGACGAGCTGCATGGCCAGGGCGTCGGCGTACATGTGCTCGAGGGCGACGTCGGGGAATTCCCGCTCGTGCACCTCCTGCACCACCTGCCGCCACAGCACCCCGGTGTACATGACGTTGGCCTTCTCGGCCGAGGTCACCCGGCGGCGCCGGGTGCGGGCGAGCTCGAAGGCGACGCGGGCGATCCTGCGGATCTCCGAGCTGGTGTAGAGCTGGGTGTCCACCGCCCGCTTCTCGCCCGGCCCGATCTCCTCGATGCCCCGGGGTTCGCCGAAGTAGACGCCGCCCGTGAGCTCCCGCACGATCACCAGATCCAGTCCCTCCACCACCTCGCGCTTGAGGGTGGAGGCCTCGACCAGGGCCGGGAAGGTGAAGGCCGGCCGCAGGTTGGCATACAGGCCGAGCTCCTTGCGCAGCGCCAACAGGCCGCGCTCGGGCTTGCGCTCGAAGGGCAGCGAATCCCACTTCGGACCGCCCACAGCACCCAGCATCACGGTGCCGATGCGGCGCGCCTTTTCCAGGGTGTCGGGATGCAGCGGCACCCCGTGACGGTCGATGGCGGCCCCGCCCACCACGTCCTCCACCACCAAAAGCCCGAGGCCGCGCCGGTTGAGATGTTCGATGAGGCGGCGCACCTCGGCCATGATCTCGGGGCCGATGCCGTCGCCGGGCAGAAACAGGATCGTCCGTTCGCTCACCGCATCGCCTCCCCGGGTTCGTGGGTGTCTTCAGCGCCCCTGGGCCCAAAGCCAGGGCATGGTAAGGCGCTGGCGCTGTTCGAAGGCCTCGATCGCCGCGAGCTTCTCCAGGGTGAGCCCGATGTCGTCGAGACCGTTCAAAAGGCAGTGGCGCCGGAAGGGTTCGATCTCGAAGGCGATGGGTTCGTTGCCGGAGGGGCGGTGGATGAGCTGGGATTCGAGATCGACGGTGAAGACCGGCTCGGCCGCGTTCTCCGCCTCCTTCATGAGCAGCTCGACCTGCTCCCGCGGCAGGACGATGGGCAGGATACCGTTCTTGAAGCAGTTGTTGTGGAAGATGTCGGCGAAGGAGGGGGCGATGATGCAGCGGATGCCGAAGTCGAGCAGCGCCCAGGGCGCATGCTCCCGCGAGCTGCCGCAGCCGAAGTTCTCGCCCACGATCAGGATCTTGGCGCGACGGTAGGGTTCCCGGTTCAGCACGAAGTCGGGATTCTCGCTGCCGTCCTCGCGAAAGCGCAGGGATTCGAACAGTCCCGCCCCGAGCCCGGTGCGCCGGATGGTCTTGAGCCATTTGGCTGGGATGATCTGATCGGTGTCCACATTCACGAGGGGCAGCGGGGCGGCGATGCCGGTGAGGGTGGTGAAGGGCTGCATCGGGGCTCTCCTCGGGCTCAGGACGCGAGCAGGCGGCGGACGTCGGTGAGGCGCCCGGTGAGGGCGGCGGCGACCGCCATCGGCGGGCTCAAAAGATGGGTGCGCCCGCCCTTGCCCTGGCGCCCCTCGAAGTTGCGGTTGCTGGTCGAGGCGCACCGCTCGCCGGGCTTGAGCCGGTCGGGGTTCATGCCGAGGCACATGGAACAACCCGGCTCCCGCCATTCGAAGCCGGCATCCTTGAAGATGCGGTCGAGCCCCTCCTCCTCCGCCTGCAGCTTGACCAGTCCGGAGCCCGGCACCACCATCGCCTGCACCCCCTCGGCCACCTTGCCGCCGGTGCGCTTGAGGATGTCGGCGGCGAGCCTCAGGTCCTCGATGCGGGCGTTGGTGCAGGAGCCGAGGAACACCTTGTCGATCCGGATCTCCTCCATGGGCGTGCCCGGCTCGAGACCCATGTAGGCGAGCGCCCGTTCCATCTTGGCCCGCCTGCGCTCGTCCGGCTCCGCGCGGGGATCCGGCACCCGCCCGGTGATGGGCACCACATCCTCCGGGGAGGTGCCCCAGGTCACCACCGGTTCGATGTCGGCGGCATCGAGCCTCACCTCGCGGTCGTAGCGGGCGCCGGGATCGGAGGGCAGGCTCCGCCAATACGCGACCGCCTGCTCCCACAGCGCCCCCTTGGGCGCCCGCGGCCGGCCGCGCAGATAGGCGAAGGTCTTCTCGTCCGGCGCCACCAGACCCGCCCGCGCACCCGCCTCGATGGACATGTTGCACACCGTCATGCGGCCCTCCATGGAGAGGCCGCGGATCACCGAACCGGCATACTCGATCACATGGCCGGTGCCGCCGGCGGTGCCGATGGTGCCGATGATCGCAAGGATCACGTCCTTCGCCGTCACCCCGAAGCCGAGTTCGCCCTCGACCAGGATCCGCATGGTCTTGGGGCGCTTTTGCAGGAGCGTCTGGGTGGCGAGCACGTGCTCCACCTCGGAGGTGCCGATGCCGAAGGCGAGGGCGCCGAAGGCGCCGTGGGTGGAGGTGTGGGAATCGCCGCAGACGATGACCGTGCCGGGCAGGGTGAATCCCTGTTCGGGGCCGATGACGTGGACGATGCCCTGGCGCGGGTCGGTCATGTCGAACAGTTCGATGCCGAACTCCTCGCAGTTGCGGGCCAGGGTCTCGACCTGGATGCGCGAGGTCTCCTCGGCGATGCCGCGCGAACGGTCGGTGGTGGGCACGTTGTGGTCGGGCACCGCAAGCGTCGCCTCGGGCCGCCTAACCCGCCGCCCGCTCTGCCTGAGCCCCTCGAAGGCCTGGGGGCTCGTCACCTCGTGGACGAGATGACGGTCGATGTAGAGCAGGCAGGTGCCGTCGTCGCGCTCCTCCACCACATGGCTATCCCAGATCTTCTCGAACAGCGTCTTCGGCCCGGACATGGTTCCCTCCCCCGGGAGCGGTCAGCTCCCCTCGCTGGCCTCCTCCGCCGTTGCGGCCGCCGCCTCCCCGTCGCCGGCCGCAGCGCCCCGCGATTGCGGCGTCTGCCTGAGCTCGGCGATGCGCGCCGCCTTGCCGCGCCGCTCGCGCAGATAATACAGTTTCGCGCGCCGCACGCGACCGCGCCGTACCACCTCGATCTGCTCGATCCGCGGGCTGTAGAGGGGGAACACCCGCTCCACGCCTTCGCCGTAGGAGATCTTGCGCACCGTGAAGGAGGAGTTGATGCCGCGGTTGCGGCGGGCGATCACCACCCCCTCGAAGGCCTGCACCCGCTCCCGGTTGCCCTCGATCACCCGGACCAGCACCCGCACCGTGTCCCCGGCCCGGAACTCGGGGATGGTGCGCTCGCGGGTGAGTCGCTCGATCTGTTCCTTCTCAAGCTGTTGGATGATGTTCATGGCTGGGCTCCGCTCATCGCTCCGGCCCGCGGTGGACCGGTTGTGGTCTCCCTGAAGACCTCCTTCAAGAGATCGGGACGACGCGCCCGGGTCGTCGCCAGCGCCTGCTGCCGCCGCCAGCGCCGGATCGCCTGGTGATCGCCGGACAACAGCACCTCCGGCACCGACACCCCCTCCCACACCTGCGGGCGGGTGTAGTGGGGATACTCCAAGAGACCGCTCGCGAAACTCTCCTCCTCGAGGGAGCGGCGGTCGCCGACGATCCCGGGAAGCAGGCGCACGCAGGCGTCGATCACCGCCATGGCGGCGATCTCGCCGCCCGAGAGCACGAAGTCGCCGATGGAGCGTTCGAGAAAGCCGCGCCGCTCGATCACCCGCTGGTCGACACCCTCGTAGCGGCCGCACAGCAGCAGGAGACCGGGGCCGGCGGCGAAGGCCTCCACCTCCCGCTGGGTGAGCGGCAGGCCGCGCGGGGTGAGGTAGACCAGGGGACCCGCCGCACCCCGGGAGCGCGCGTCGTCCACCGCCGCCGCCACCACGTCCGGGCGCAGCACCATGCCGGCGCCGCCCCCGAAGGGGGTGTCGTCCACGCTCTGGTGCCGATCGGTGGCATAGGCGCGGATATCCACCGCCTCAAGCCGCCACAATCCCTGGGCGAGGCCGCGACCGGAGAGGGAGAAGGCGAGCGGGCCCGGGAACATGTCCGGGAACAGCGTCAACACCGTGGCCGACCACACCGCGCTCACCGCCCGCCCTCCAGCACATGCCGGGCGCGCTCGACCAGGCCGGCCGGGATGGGCGTACCCAAAGGCGGGTCCACCACCAACCGTCCGCCCTCGAGGTCGACCTCCGGCACCGTCTCCCGGGTAAAGCGCAGGAGCACGCTCTGGCGGCGGTCGGGTCCGATCTCGAGGATCTCGCCGGCGCCGAAATCGTGGATCGCCAGCACCCGGCCGAGAGGCCGACCGTCGCGGGTGAGGACCCTGAGCCCGACCAGGTCGACCCGATAGTAGCAGTCCCGCTCGCCGATCGCGGGAAGCCGTGTGCGCGGCACATAGAGGCGTCGGCCGCGAAGAAGGTCGGCGGCGTTGCGGTCGGCGAGTCCCTCCGCCTCCACGATCACGCCGCTCTTCCAGCGGCCGACGATGCGGGCCCGCAACAGCTCCCGCCCCTCCTCATCGAGCAACGGACCATAGGCCAGGATGTCCTCCGGGCGCTCGGTGAAACAGCGCAGCTTGAGCCGGCCCCGCACGCCGTGGGCGCTCGCGATCTCCCCCACGCAGACGAGCCGGTCCGCCCTCATGCCGCGATCCGCTCACCCTTGGGCACCGTCGCCCTGTTCCGCCCGCCTGGCGGCAAGCTCCTGGGCCCGTTTGCCGGTGCCGCGGTAGCGGGTGGCGCCGGGGACGATGCCGGCCTTGTCGAGGAAACGGGCGACCCGATCGGTGTACTGCGCCCCCACCGACAACCAGTAGCGGATGCGCTCCTCGTTGAGGCGCACGCGATCGGGATGATCGTCGGGAAGGAGCGGATCGTAGGTGCCCACCTTCTCGATGAAGCGACCGTCCCGGGGGCTGCGCGAGTCCGCCACCACGATCCGATAAAAGGGGCGATGCTTGCGCCCCATGCGGGCGAGTCGGATGCGAACGGGCATGGGTTTATGCTCTCCTTTCCAAAAGTTCTCTCCGCCGGTTCAGTGGGGCAGGAGGCCCGGGGGCAGCCCGCGGCCGCCGATCGCACCGAACAGCTTGCCGACACCACCGGCCCGCTGGGCCTTTTTGAGCATGTCCTGCATCTGCCTGTGTTGTTTGAGGAGTTTGTTGACCTCCTGCACCGAGGTGCCGGAGCCCTTGGCGATGCGACGCTTGCGGGAGGCGTGGATGATCTCCGGCCGCCGCCGTTCCTCCGGCGTCATGGAATCGATGATGGCGCACTGGCGTACCAGCAACCGTTCGTCGAGCCGGCTCTCGTCGATCTGGCGCCTGAGCCGCTGGATGCCGGGGAGCTGGGCGAGGATGCCCTTGACCCCGCCGAGGCTCTTGAGCTGTTCGAGCTGCTTGCGCAGGTCGTTGAGGTCGAAGCGGCCCTTGGCCATGCGGCGGGCGAGCCGTTCCGCCTCCTCCCGCTCGACCTGCTCGGCCACCCGTTCCACCAGCGACACCACATCGCCCATATCGAGGATGCGGGAGGCCATGCGCTCGGGGTGGAAGGGCTCGAGGGCGTCCAGCTTCTCGCCCACGCCGACGAAGACGATCGGTTTGCCGGTCACCGCCCGCATCGACAAGGCGGCGCCGCCGCGCGCGTCGCCGTCGAGGCGGGTGAGCACGATGCCGCTTACGCCGATGCGCTGGTCGAAGCTCTGGGCGATGGTGACCGCGTCCTGGCCGGTGAGCGCATCGGCCACCAGCAGGATTTCCGCAGGCCGCACCCGATCGCGCACCGATTCGAGCTCCTCCATGAGCTCCTCGTCGATGTGCAGCCGGCCCGCCGTATCCAGGATCACCACCTCGAACCCCTCGCGGCGGGCGCGGTCCATCGCGCGGTCCGCGATCGCAAGCACCGGCTCGCCGGGCTGGGGATCGAGGCAGGGCACCTCCGCCTGCGCGGCCAGGGTGCGGAGCTGCTCCTGGGCCGCGGGCCGGCGCACGTCCAGGGAGGCGAGCAGCACCCGCTTGCGGGCGCGGCGCACGAGATGGCGGGCCAGCTTGGCGCTGGTGGTGGTCTTGCCCGAGCCCTGCAGCCCCACCATCAGGATCACCGCGGGCGGCGCGTCCAGGCGCAGCGCGCGCGCCTCGCCGCCGAGCAGCTCCACGAGCCGATCGTGGACGATCTTGACCACCATCTGGGCCGGGGTGACGCTCTGCAGCACCTCCCGGCCCACCGCCCGCTCCTTGATGTCGGCGACCAGCCGCTTGACCACCGGCAGCGCGACGTCCGCCTCCAACAGCGCCACCCGGATCTCCCGCAGCGCCGCTTCCACGTCGCCCTCCCGCAGCGCCCCGCGGCGGCGCAGGCGCTCGAAGACGTCGGTCAGTCGTCGGCTCAGCTGCTCGAACATCGCCTTCACGCGCAAACGAGCCCTCGGCTGCGCGCCCGAGGCTCGCTCGGCTTCTCCGTCGGTTCCACTGGCGCCAGACGATCGGCTGCGGCGTGGCTTGTTATGGACCTGGTGGGTGGGGTGTCAAGCGTCCGCACCCGTACCGGGCCGCCCGCAGGCCTGGCTCGAGCCGCAGGCGAGCCCTTGCCATCGGATCAGGCCCAGGAGCGCAAAGGAAAGGCCCCGCACCAGCCGCGCCATGAAGGGGAAGTCCAGGGTGTCGATGGTGTCGGTCGGGCGATGGTAGTGGGGATTGCGGTAGAAGGCGGTATCCGTGAGCATGACCGCGGGAATGCCGCGGTCCCAGAACACCGCATGGTCGGAGAGCCGCACGTCCGGCAACAGCCAGCCGCGACAGGGCACCACCAACCGTTCCACGGGGGGCTCGCCGAAGGCCTGCAGCAGACCGTGGAGGGTGCGCACCAGGGCGCGCGAGCGGAAATCGCCGATCAAGCCGAGAAAATCGCCGCGCTCGGGATAGCCGAGCCAGCGCAGCGCGGCCGGATAGCGTTGGACCGGCGCGGTGTAGCCGACCATCTCCAAAACCAGCGCCGCTTTGATGCGGCGGAGCCCGGGACCCAGGCGCTCGACGAACACCCGGCTGCCCTGCAGGCGGGTGTGGAAGGCGGGCGGCTCCTCGAGGGTGAAGGCGCAAAAGCGGATCGGTGCCGAGGTGGCGGCGAACCGGCGCGCCAGTTCCAGGAGCACCGCAACAGCGCTGGCGTTGTCGTCGGCGCCCGGGCTCTGCGGCACGCTGTCGTAGTGGGCGGCGACCAGCAGATGGTCACCGCAGGCGGGCGCCTTTTCGGGTGCTGCGATGAGGTTGCGTACCTCAAGCCCGTGGAACTGGTAGCGCTGACGCTCCAGACCGAGCCCGGCCTCCTCCAGGGCGCGCTCGATATAACATGCGGCGCGGGCGAGACCGTCGCCCAAGAAGGGTGCTCGCGGTCCGATGTCCACGGTGAGGGCGTGGACGTGCTGGTAGAGCGCCTCCTCGAGCTCCGCATCCGCGCTCATCGCTCGCCGATGCCCGGTCCCCAGACGTCGGAGAGCAGGTGACCTCCCCTGAAGGGATCCTCGGGATCGCACAGGATCTCCTCGCGGCCGTAGATCCACGCCCGCCCGCTCAACACCGGGCGCACCGCGGGGCGGCCGCCCACCTCCAGGGTGCCGGCGATCCGGGCCACAAAGCGGCTTTGGATGATGGAGCGGAAGACCACGGTTTCTCCCTCTCTCACCTGGCCGCGCTGGAACATCAATGCGAGGCGGGCGGAAGAGCCGGTGCCGCAGGGGGAGCGGTCGATGCGGCCGGGCGGCATGATGGTGGCGTTCACGGGCCCGTCGCGGTCCCATCCGGCGAACATCAGGTATGCGAGGCCGGCCAGCTCCGGGCGCTCCGGGTGGCGCGGCGTCAGCCGGCGCTTGGCCTCGGCCAACACCCGCATGCCCACATCGACGAGCTCCCGCGCGCGCTCCGGCGCAATCGACAGCCCGACCCGCTCGGGATCGAGCAGGGCGTAGAACACGCCGCCGAAGGCGACGTCGATCACAACCCGTCCGATGCCGTCCACATCCAGCTCGACGCCCTCCGCGTCGACGAAGCTCGCCGGCATGGCGAGCTCGACGCTCTCGCATCGTCCTCCGCAGCAGCGGGCCCGGGCGCGCACCAGCCCCGCCGCGGTATCCAGCACCACCTCGCTCTCCGGCTCCCGCATCGCCACCATGCCGGTCTCCAAAAGCACCGTCGTGGTGCAGATGGCGTTGGAGCCGGACATGGCGTGCACGCCGTCCGGCTGCAGCACGAGGAAGACGCCGTGCGCCTCCGGCACCCGGCTCGGCAACACCAGATTGACCGAGGCCTGGGGCTGCCCGCGCGGTTCGAAGGTCAAAAAGCGCCGCAGCTCCTCCCCTTCGCGGCGAAGCCAGAGCAGTTTGTCCAAGGCGCTCTCACCGGGCAGATCGAGAAGCCCGCCGACCACCACCTTGCCGATCTCCCCCTCGGCATGGGCGCACACCAGCTGAATCAGGGTGCGGCTGCGCATGGCGTCGTCCTCCCACCGGGCCTCACCGGCCCTCCGTCTCCCGCTCCGCCAGCCACTCCCGATAGCTGCGCCGACGCATGGCGAAGCGCTCGTGGATGCGGCAGTAGAGATCCCCGCACAGGCGTCCCACCGGTCGATACCGCTCGTAGTCGACCCGCAGTCGCTCGCCATCGATCAGGCCGTCGCGGAGGTGGACGCAGAGCACCCGCCCGATCACCAACAGGCCGGCGCGGCCGAGCGGCAGATCCACGTGCCGGCGGCATTCGAAGGCGGCCGGCGCCTCCTGGATGCGGGCCGGCGCCACCAGCCGCGAGGGCTCGAGTCGAACCGAGGCGTGGTCCAGTTCGCTGACCTCGGCGGGGAAGTCCACGGCGCACAGGTTCATGGCCTCGGCCAGGGGCTCGTCGACGAGATGGACCACGAACTCGCCGCTGCGGGCGATGTTGCGGGCGGTGTCCTTGGGCATGCCGGGGGCGCGCTCGCCGATGCCGAGCACGAGCAGCGGCGGATCCTGCGCCAGCACGTTGAAGAAACTGAAGGGGGCGGCGTTGAGCACCCCTTCCGGACTCACGGTGGTGACCAGGGCGATGGGCCGCGGCACCACCAGGGCGGTGAGCAGCTTGTACCGCTCCTTGGGCGACAGCCGTTCCATCTCCAAGAACATCACAAACCCCCGCTGCGCGACGCCCGGGCCCGATCGTCACACCTTCGGCATCTCCGGCGGCCCGGCATGGGGACGATAGCGCAAAAAGACGAATTTGGCGGCCCCGTAGCGTCGCACCCGCTCGATCGGGAAGTCGGCGAGCTCCGGCGGATCCTCGGTGCGGGCGAGCTCCACCACCACCCGCGCCTCGGCCACAAGCCACCCGCCCACCGCAAGGGCGCGCAGTGCTGGAGCCGCGAGACCGCTTCGGTAGGGGGGATCGAGAAAGGCGATGTCGAACGGCCGCTCGGCCGGGCCCGGATCGGCGGCATCGCGCGCCAGCACCCGCACCGCATCCCCCACCGGCAGGCGGGCGAGATTGGCGCGGATGGCCTCGAGCGCAGGGCGGGCGTTCTCGATCAACAGCACCTCGCGAGCACCCCGGGAGTAGGCCTCGAGGCCCACCGCCCCGGATCCGGCAAACAGGTCCAAAAAGCGCGCGCCGGCAAGCCGCGGCCGGTCGTGTCCGAGCGCATCGAACAGCGCCCCCCGGGCCAGATCGCTGGTCGGGCGCGTCTCCCGGCCCAAAGGAGCCTGAAGCCGCCGTCCCCGGAGCCGGCCGGCGATGATCCGCACGGTCAGTGTCCCTCCCCGGTTGCGACCGCGGCGAGGCGGTCGAGATAGCGCCCGAGCTGGTCGCGGAGGACCCGCGCCGGCACTTCCCTGAGCGCCCCCCGCGGCAGGGAGCCGAGCTGGAACGGCCCGTAGCTGGTGCGGATGATGCGGTTCACCTGGAGGCCGAAGTGGGCGAACAGGCGCCGGATTTCCCGATTCTTGCCTTCGCGCAGGGCGACCCGATACCAGGCGTTGGCGCCGGTGGCCTGCTCCAGTTCCACCTGGACCGGACCGTAGCGCACCCCCTCGAGCCGCATTCCCCGGGCGAGCTGCGCGCAATGCTCGGGCTTGAGCCGTCCCAGGGCGCGCACCCGGTAGCGGCGCACCCACCCGGTCGTGGGCAGCTCCAGGTGGCGTTTGAGCTCGCCGTCGTTGGTGAGCAGCAACAGGCCTTCGGAATTGAAGTCGAGCCGGCCCACCGGCATGAGCCGGGGCAGGGTCGGGGGGAGCAGGTCGTAGATGGTGCGGCGCCCCTTCGGGTCGTGGGCGCTCACGAGCACGCCCTGGGGTTTGTGGAAGCGGAACAGCCGCGGCGGCTCCACCTCCGGGAGCGGCTCGCCGTCCACCTCGATGCGCTGGCCCGGCCGCACCCGCAGGCCGAGGGTGAGGACCGGCGCGCCGTCCACCATAACCCGCCCCTCGAGGATGCGCCGTTCCGCCTCGCGCCGGGAACACAGGCCGCTGCGGGCGATGCGCTTGGCGATGCGCTCGCCCTCGGATTGTCGTGAGGATCGGGTGTCGCCCGCAGCTTCCGTCATCGGCGGCATGCCTCCGCCGCTTCCACGAAGGCCCGGAGAATGCGGCCGTCCGCGGGGTCGACGAGATACTCCGGGTGCCACTGGAGGCCGAGGCAGAACCGCCGCCCGGGATGTTCCACCGCCTCGACGAGCCCGTCCGGTGCCCGCGCCGCCACCTTGAGCGGCGGGCCGACGCGGTCGATGCCCTGGTGGTGGGCGCTGTTCACCGCCATGCGCGCGGTGCCCGCGATGCGGTGGAGGAGCGTGCCGGGCATGAGCTCCACCGGATGGCCGGGGCGGTTGCGGGGATGGGGCTGTTCGTGCTCGAGCCCTTCGGGCCGGCAGTCGGGCAGATGCTGCAGAAGGGTGCCGCCCAGCACCACGTTGAGCAGCTGGGCGCCGCCGCAGATGGCGAGCAGGGGCAGATCGGCCGCAAGCGCCGCCTCCACGAGCCGCCACTCGAAGCGGGTGCGCCGTTCCTTGAGGCGCACGGTGGGGTGGCGATGGGCGGCGCCGTAGAGCGCGGGATCGACGTCGAAGGCGCCGCCGGTGATCACGACACCATTCAGGATGGTGATATAGTGGGAGACGAGGTCGGGCTCATGGGGGAGGGCGACGGGGATGCCGCCGGCGCGCAATACGGCGCCGCAGTAGTTTTCCCGGAGCGCGTACCAGGGATCCCGACTGTAACCACCGGGAGGTTCGGCATCGAGGGTGATTCCGATGACAGGACGCATGCGCCTACTCCCTCACCAGGCTTCCGCCCCGCCGCCTTCGAGATGGGGCCGGCTCGCGCGGTGGCTGTTGGGGCCGGTGTTGCTGCTGGTGGCCGCCTGCGCCACCGCTCCCGAGACCGGCCGCTCCCAGCTCATCCTGTTCTCGGAGGCGGAGGACCAGGAGCTCGGCCTCACCGCCTTCCGCCAGGTGCTGAGCGAAGCCCGTCTGGTGCGGGATCCCCGGGTGGTGGCCCGGGTGCGCCGCATCGGCTGGCGCATCGCTCGGGTCACGCCCCGCACCGACTGGGACTGGGAGTTCGTGGTCATCGACGACGACGAGCCCAACGCCTGGGCCCTTCCGGGCGGCAAAGTCGGCGTGCACCGGGGCATTTTCAAGGTGGCCCGGACCGACGGGCAGCTCGCCGCGGTGATCGCCCACGAGGTGGCGCACGCGGTGGCCCGCCACGGGGTGGAGAAGGTCTCGCGGGAACTCCTCCTCGGCCTCGGCCTGGCGGCGCTGGGGGCTGCCACCGGCGACGAGGACTTGACGGCCGGAGCGGCGGTCGCCGGACTGCTGTTGGTCTCGCTGCCTTTTTCCCGGGAACAGGAGCGGGAGGCCGACCACATCGGCCTTTTGTACATGGCGCGGGCGGGATTCGATCCCCGCGAGGCGATCCGGCTGTGGGAGAACTTCCGCCGTCTCGAAGGGGATGATCTTCCCGCCTTCCTCTCCACCCATCCGCCCAAGGAAGAGCGACTTCTGCGGCTGCGGGCGCTGATGCCGCGGGCGCTCGAGGAATATCGGCGCGCACGGATCGGCAGCTGACCCCCCTCCTTTGGGCTGTTGCCAGGACTCGAGTTTGACTGTAGGTTGATCTCGGGTCCCAGTGTATAACGCTTGGTTGATATGGCAGGCCCGGGCGCGGCGGAGGGGAGATGGCGCTGGACCCACAGTTCTGGCTGCATCGGCGGGTGCTGGTGACCGGCCACACCGGATTTTCCGGCGTCTGGTTGTGCGCCTGGCTCACCGAATTGGGCGCCGAGGTGACCGGCTATGCCCTGCCCGCGGGACACAGCCGGCCCCTGTTCGAGGCGGCCGGCCTCGAACGCCGCATGGTCTCCTGTCTGGGCGATCTGCGCGATCCCGAATGGATCGCGGCGCTGGTGCGGCGGGTGCGGCCGGAAGTGGTCTTCCACCTCGCCGCCCAGAGTCTGGTGCGGGAAGCGGTGAAGGATCCGGTCGAGACCTTCGCCACCAATGTCATGGGGACCGTGCACCTGCTCGAGGCCGCCCGTCGCGTGGGCAGTCTCCGCGCGGTGGTGGTGGTGACCAGCGACAAGGTGTATCGCGAGCCGGCGGGCGCCTGCCGCGAGCAGGATCCGCTCGGCGCCGAGGACCCTTACGGAGCCTCCAAGGCCTGCGTCGAACATGTGGTGGCCGCCTACCGGCGTTGTTTTCTCACCCCGGCCGACGGCGTGGGGCTGGCCGCGGCGAGGGCCGGCAATCTCCTCGGCGGGGGCGATTTCGCGCCCCATCGGCTGTTGCCGGACGTCGCCCGGGCCATACAGCGCCGCACGCCGGTGGTGTTGCGCCATCCCCACCATGTGCGGCCCTGGCAGCACGTGCTGGAGGCGGTGCACGGTTATCTGTTGCTCGCCCAGGCGCTCGCCCGGGATCCGCGCGCCTGTTCGGAAAGCTGGAATTTCGGACCGCCCGTGCGCGCCCGTCTGTGGACCGTGCGCGAGCTCGCCGAGGCGGCGCTGGAGGCCTTCGGAGGCGGCGAGATCGCGGTCGAGGAGGGCGGGGAGGACCTGGAGATTCCCATCCAGCGCCTTTCCCCCAGCAAGGCCCTCGCGCGGCTCGGCTGGCGGGCGCGGTTGACCATGGATGAGCGCGTGCGCTGGACCGTGCGCGGCTATCGGGCGCTGTTGCGGGGCGAGGGCGGCGGGTGGTTGTACGACCAGATCCGCACCTATGCGGCCCGGGTCGCCGGCGAGGATCGGGAGGTGGTGGATGCCGTCGCCTGAAGAGGTGCCGGTGTTCGTGTTGTGCGGCGGCCTCGGCACCCGTCTCGGCGAGGCCGGCGCCCGGATGCCCAAACCCCTGGTGGAGATCGGCGACCGGCCCCTGCTCGCCCATTTGATCGAGTGCTACAGCCGCTTCGGCTATCGCCGTTTCATCCTCTGTGCCGGCCACCGCGCCGAGGTGCTCGCCGCCTATTTCCTCCTGCTGCCGGGTCTGGTCGACGATTTCACCGTCGACCTCGCGTCCGGCACCGTCACCCACCACCCCACCCGCCCCGCGCTGGAGGCCGCCATCACCGTCGCCCACACCGGCGCCCGGGCCGGAACCGGCGCCCGCATCGCCCGCGCCTGCGCCCGTTATCTCGGTGAGGCGGAGCATTTCGCGGTGACCTACGGCGACGGGCTCACCGACGCCGATCTCGGCGCCGAGCTCGCCTTCCATCTGCGCCACGGCGCCATCGGCACCGTGCTGGCCGTCAACCCCCCGTCCCAGTTCGGCCATCTCGAGATCGACGGTGATCGGGTGGTCCGCTTCGCGGAAAAGCCGCCGGGTGCGCGGGGCTGGATCAACGGCGGCTTCTTCCTCTTCCATCGCCGCTTTCTCCGCTATCTGCGCGAGGAGGCGGACTGCGTGCTGGAACGGGATCCCCTCGAGCGACTGGCTGCGGATGGCGAGTTGCGCGTGTTTCGGCACGGCGGTTTCTGGTCCTGTGTGGACACGCCCCGGGACCGGGCCCGCCTGCATGCCTTGTGCGAGAGCGGAGCGCCGCCATGGCGGTGGTGAAAGGCGCCCATCCGGGACTGCGCAAGCTGGCGGAGCCGCTGCCCGGCGTGGTGTTGCTCGGCGGCCCCCGGTTCGAGGACGAACGGGGAAGCTTCCAGCGCTGCTTCTGCCGCGAGGAGCTGGCCGCGCTCGGCGTCGATCCCGAGGTGGCCCAGATCAACCTGTCCCGCACCTGGCGGCGGGGCACCTTCCGCGGGCTGCACTACCAGCTGCCCCCGGCGTGCGAGACCAAGATCGTGCGCTGCCTCTCGGGACGGCTGTTCGACGTGGTGCTGGACCTCAGGCCCGAGACCTTCGGCCAGACCTACGCCGTCGAACTCACCGCCGAGGAGGGACGCGCCCTGGTGGTGCCGCCGGGCTGCGCCCACGGTTTCCTCACCCTCACAGATGATGTGCTCGTGCTCTACGTCACCTCGGCCCCCTACGACCCCTTCCGCGAGCGGGGTATCCGCTACGACGATCCCCATTTCCGGATCCCGCTGCCCTTCACCCCCGAGATCGTCTCCCACCGCGACCGCAGCCATCCGGACTTCGATCCGAGCTGGCACCTGCAGGCGGAGGAACCCTTCCCGTGCGTGTCCTGCTGACCGGGGCGAGCTCCTTCACCGGTGCGTGGTTCGCCCGCGCCCTGCTCGAAGAGGGTGTCGAGCTGATCCTGGCGCTCGCGCGCCGACCCCAGCTCTATGATGCCGAGCGCAGCACCCGTCTCGCCCCTCTCCTCGCGAGCAAGCGGGTGCGGACGGTCGAAGACGCCCCCTTCGGCAGCGCGCGTTTTATCGAGCTGTGCCGAGCGCTCGGCCCCTTGGACGTGCTCGCGCTGCACGGGGCGGTGGTGGGTGATCATCGCGCCCGCGACTTTCCGGTGCGCGAGGCGGTGCGGACCAACACCTTCCGCCTCGAGCGGGTGCTGGAGCGGGCGGCTCGTTCCGGGTGCCGGGCGATCGTCGTCACCGGCAGCGTGTTCGAGGCCGGAGAGGGCGGGGGCGGGGATCGCGCCCGGCCGGTCAACCCTTACGGACTCGCCAAGACCCTCACCTGGAGGCGGTTCGCCCGCAGAGCTCCGGCCTACGGCTTCACCCTCGGCAAATTCACCATCCCCGCACCCTTCGGGCCCGGCGAAAAGCCCAACCTGCCGCGCGCGCTCATGGAGGCCTGGCTTCGGGATGCGGTGCCCCATGTGCGCCATCCCCATCTGGTGCGCGACCACGTGCCGGTGGATGCGCTGGCCCGGGCCTATGCGCGGTTCGTGCTCGAGCTTTCGCACCGAAAGGGCGTGCTCTACCGCCGGCCGAGCGGTTTTGCGGAACCGATCGGAAGCTTCGCCCGAAGACTCGGCGCCGCCATGCGCCCCCGCCTCGCCCGCCCCTGCCGCGTGAACCTCGCAGATCCGCCGCTTCCAAGCCCGGAGCCGGCCGTGCGGATCAACGACGAGCCCCTGGAAGCGCTGGTGCCGGAGGCCGATCCCGAGCGCTTCTTCGACGCCTACGCCGCCTTCTACCGCAACCGCGCCAAGGGGCCCCGATCCGTCTTCGGGAGGGCGGCATGAATCATCGCGGCGCTTCGCCCCGGGTGGGAGTGGTGGTGATCACCCATCGGGCCCGGGAGCTGCTTCCGGCCTGCCTCGGGCCGGTGCTCGCCTCGCCGCTTCGCCCCCGGGTGCTGGTGGTCAACAGCAGCTCCGGCGACGGCACCGTGGAGCGCGCCCGCGAGCTCGGCTGTGAGACCTGGGTGGTGCCGCGCTCGGCCTTCAACCACGGTCTCACCCGGGAGGCGGCGCGGCACAGGATCGCCTGCGACATCGTGGTGATGATGACCCCGGACGTGCGTCCCTGCGGCCCGGCGTTCCTCGAGCGGCTCACCGCCCCGGTGGCCCGCGGCGAAGCCGCGGTCGCCTACGCCCGACAGCGGCCCCGGCCGGAGGCGGATGTCATCGAGCGCATCGGCCGCGCCTTCGCCTTCGGCCCGAAGAGCGCGCTGCGCAGTTTCGCCGACTATCCGCGGTGGGGGACCGCCACCCATTACTGTTCCAACGCCTGCGCAGCCTGGTCGCAGGCCGCCCTGGACGCGGTGGGCGGCTTTCCGGAGACCCTGGTGAGCGAGGAGACGGTGGTGGCGGTGCGGCTGCTCGAGGCGGGCTTCCGCATCGCTTATGTGGCCGAGGCGGAGGTGGTGCACTCCCATCCGACCCGCCTGTTGGCCGACTTCCGCCGCCAGTTCGACGTCGGCTACGCGCGCGCGCTCCACCGGCGCGAGCTCCTCTCCCGGGGTCGCGATGAGGAACGGGGCCGGCGCTACTTGGCCATGCTCATCACAAGCCTCCTGCGCGAGCGCCCCGGGCTTGTGCCCTACGCGATCGCCCACACGGCGCTGCGCTATCTCGGTTACCGGCTGGGGCTCGTGGGACACCGGCTGCCTGTCCCGGTCTGCCGCCTGCTGAGCGCCCAGGACTATTACTGGAGCTCGGATGCGCTCCGGGCACGGATCCACGCGGTGGCATGCGCGTCCTCTTCCTGACCAACGTCCCCTTCCCGCCCAGGGAGGGGATCGGCCATCATCTTCTGGGTCTCGGCACCGCGCTCGCCCGCCTCGGGGTCAGGGTGGAGATCTTCGCCCGCGGCGCGACGCGCAGACCGAAGGAGGGCCAATACGCCGGCCTCACCTACCGGCTCTTCCCCTATCCGCCGGTCAAACCGTTCCACCACGCCTGGCTCAGACCCATCCTCCAGGGCTGGCTCGACCGACGTCGGGCGGTGGATGTCGTACACGTCCACCTGCCCCTTCTGCCCCCGCTTCGGGTCGGGGTGCCGGTGGTGGTCACCGTGCACACGCCGATGCTCACCGATGCCCGCTCGATCCGGGAAGGCGCCCTCCGTCCGCTCGCCGCCCGGCTCCACGCCCGGCTCTTCAGCAGGCGCTACGAGGACGCCTGGCTGCGCCGGTGCGATCTGTTGTTGGCGGTGAGCGGCAGTGTCGCCCGCGAGCTGGCCGCCTGCTACCGGCTCGAGGGCCGTGTGCCGATCGTGGTGCCGAACGGGGTGGATCCGGCCCGCTTCCGCTTCGCGCCGCTCTCCCATCGCCCCCCGGTGATCCTCTACGCGGGCCGGCTCGGTCCCCGCAAAGGTCTGCGGCGCCTGCTCGAGGCCTTCGCCCGGCTGCCCCGAAAACGCTACCGGCTGGTGCTGTTGGGCGACGGACCCCTGGCAGCCGAGCTGAGACGCCGGGCGCGAAGGCTCGGTATCGCCGCCGAGACCGCGTTCCTCGGCCATGGCGATGCGGGCCGGGTGGCGGCGTGGCTCAGGCGGGCGCGCTGTTTCGTGCTGCCCTCCGACTACGAGGGCTTTCCCCTGGTCCTGCTGGAGGCGATGGCGTCCGGAGCGCCGGTGGTGACGACACCCATCGGCGCCCTGGATGAACTCGGAGAGGATCCGCCGCTGCGGGTGGCCGCACCCGACCCCGATGCGCTGGCCCAGGCCATCCGCGACCTCATGGAGGATCCCGAAGCGGCCGCCTTGCAGGCCCTTCGCGCCCGCCGGCTGGTGTGCGAACGCTTCACCTGGCACGCCGCCGCCACCCGGGTGCTGGACGGCTACCGCGGCCTGCTCCGGTGCGCGGCATGAGCCGGACTGCGCCGCTTTGCGAGCAACGGCGGGTGGCGATCGTGGCCTTCGGCTTCGCCTCCGACCGGCTGACCCGCCAGCCCTGGTGGAGCGTGGATCTCCTCGCCCATCGGCTCCGTGCCGAAGGGCGGCAGGTGCTGGTGCTCACCGATGCCCCCGATCCGCCCCGTGCGCGCGCCTATGAGGTGATGGGGGGCGTTGCCCTGCCGCGCCGCGGCGGCTTCGATGAGATGGTGGTCGAGATGTTCGGCGCCCTCGCGCCCGAGCGCCTCTATGTGCTGGGGGGGCTCACCGAGCTCGCCCGGCTGCGGCGGTGCCGGCTTGGCGTTCCCGTGACCTACCTGCTGGCAAGCCCCAGGCTGTGGCTTCGGGAACTCGGCATTCCGCCGCCTTGGGCCTGGCAAAGCGAGGGGCGGTGCCTGCTCCAGGCCCTGGCCGGGGCGCTCATTCCCGCCGCCTGGCTCAGGTGGAGGCTTCGCGCAGCAGGCATCGATCAATTGTATTACCTCAGCCCGGAGACCCGTTTCCGGCTCTGGTGGCGGGGACTTCCCTGGGGCGAGCTGCTCCATCCCGCTTTGGACCGGCCCAGGCCGCTTCGGGCGGGTTCGGCCGGCGAGCCGGTGATCACCTACCTCGGCCCGCCGCTCTATGCCCGTGGCGCCGACCTCGCGGTCTCGATTTTCGAACGCGCCTCGAGCCTCGGTCTCAGGGGCCGGCTTCGCCTGTTGCTGCGGCCCGACGATCCGGCGGCGTTGCGCCGCTTTCTCGGGCGCATCGAACGCTCCCCCGTGCGCCGAAACATCTCCGTTACCACCCACCACCTCACCCGCCGCGAGCGGGAGGCCGCCCTGGCCGCGAGCGACGTCATCCTTTTGCCGTTTCGGTTCCCGGTCTCGGAAGCGCCCCTGGTGCTGTTCGAAGCGGCCCGCTCGGGCCGCCCCCTGCTGGCTCTGGACCGGGTCGGGATCGGCGCCTATGTGCGGCTTTTGGGCGGCGAGACCGCCCCCGATCCGAACGCGCTGGCCCGCCTGCTGGTGGAGCGGGCGCAGGAGCCCAGCGCGGCGCCAAGGCCTGTCGCCGATCCGCATCGGCAGCTCGAGACCCCGCTTCCGGCGCTGCGCTGGATCGCGCTCGCGGGCCCGGACGGGGTGGGTAAGACCACA
>Ga0256839_1002058_pt1 | contig 23136 bp, 30 predicted proteins | sample 354166metaG_FD_185968 | JGI IMG/M metagenome (GOLD analysis project Ga0256839, IMG submission 185968) | Hydrothermal vent microbial communities from Mid Atlantic Ridge, Atlantic Ocean - 354-166 | ecosystem: Environmental > Aquatic > Marine > Hydrothermal vents | place: Atlantic Ocean: Mid... | reverse complement strand
CCCTGAGTCTTTTTTTGAAAAAGAGGTGAATTATATTAGACAGTTAGGTTATGATTTCAAACAGATAAACCAATGGACATGGGAAGCAGTAAGATGAGTCAAAATAACATACCTAGCGAAGAAGACTTTGCTCGAGCAAAAGCTTATATGGAAGAATTAGATGCGGGGTTTGATAAGGTTAGTGAAAATATAAAAAAACATTATGGAAAGGACAATGTTCATAAAGTATTTTTGTTTTATTCTCCCAAAATTGACACTTTTGGTGCTTATGTTTTCTTCCTCAAGAATGATCAAGTTGATGAGGCAAAAAAATCGGGACTTTCCTCACAGATAGAGGAAGCCATTCGTAATGAATTGGAAAACGTTGGCAGAGGAGATCGCAACTTACTGAAGCTCAATGTTGAATTTGATAGTCATGAAAATGTTGAGAAGGATTATGAGGGAGATTACTATGATCGATTGCGTTAAGTTAACAGGCGTGTAAGTAATATCAACTAAGTAGCTAATACTCTATATGATGCTAACACCGGTGCCAAGGTCAAAACAGCCAATGGCTTTGTTAGCGCTATTAAAACGTAATAAGTGGGGTCAGTGTAACGTTTATCTGATATAGTTAACTCATTCAAATATTGAGAAAAGAGAAATGGCACGACTTTTAAGGGTGAGCCCAATTGGAGTACCACAGCACATTATTCAGCGAGGCACGAATAGCCAGGCGATATTTGCGGACGATTCAGATATGCGGGCTTATTTAGGTTGGCTCAATAAATGTACTTAGGACAACCAAGCGTTCATCGACAATATGCAACCGTCTATCACGCTCCTAAGTTATTGATAGTTAGTTGGTGAATGGTCAGATGAAAATAAAAAAAGCCTCACCATCTGAAAAATAGAAATCAGGGGTCACGTGGTAAGCCTCTTTCGATAATCACAACTTATGATAATTCTGTAATTTTCGCTACGGTCTTAATTCTCGGGCAAGCTCCTAGGGGTAAAACCTTCGAGAAGCAAAATAATGTGTCACTATATTCAATTGATGAAATTGTGGGTGTCCTGATCAGCCTTGCCCTCATTCGCGTTTCTATCTGGGGATTAGGGTGGTAGCTTGTGGAGACTAAAGTAATACCTTGTGGTATACTTTATAAAAAAGTAATACTTGAGGATAATATGAATGCACCTATTTCGACCATAACCAGTAAAGGTCAGGTAACGATCCCGAAAGATGTTAGAGACGCTTTGCACTTATTAAGTGGCGATAAAGTTGAGTTTGTGCGTAATGATGCAGATGAAATTATCATTAAACCACTCACTAAAACATCTACAGAGTTGGCCGGTTTGCTAAGCAAGTATGCAAAACCAAAGCCCGTGAGTGTTGAGATGATGAATCAGCTGGTGAAAGAAAATCTTAAGAAAACATTTAAATGAAGGCTTTGGATACGAATGTGCTTGTGCGTTTTTTAGTACAAGATGATAAAAAGCAAAGCAATATTGTTCAGGCTCTTTTTTCTGAAGCTGAAAAGAATAAAGGCTCATTCTACATTACTCTTTTGGTTGTATTAGAACTCATCTGGGTATTGGAGGCTGTTTATCAGGTTTCAAGGCAAGATGTTTTGCATGCCCTGGCTGAGTTATTATCCATGCCTATTTTAAATTTTGAAAAGCAGAGTGCAATACGACGCTTTATTCTCGCTGCTAGCAATTCAACGTTTGATTTATCGGATTTATTAATTGCATATTCAGCAAATGATGCAGGTTTTGACAGAACCTATACGTTTGATAAAAAAGCAGCAAAGTTTGAACTATTTGAAAAACTATAAAGATCTGTATTGTAGGATCAGTAGTCATTACTTAGGACAACCAAGCGTTCATCGACAATATGCAACCGTCTATCACACTCCTAAGTTATTGATAGTTAGTCGATGAATGGTCAAATGAAAATAAAAAAAGCCTCACCATCTGAAAAATAGAAATCAGGGGTCACGTGGTAAGCCTCTTTCGATAATCACAACTTATGATAATTCTGTAATTTTCGCTACGGTCTTAATTCTCGGACAAGCTCCTAGGGGTAAAACCTTCGAGGAGCAAAATAATGTGTCACTATATTCAATGGTGGCACATTATGCTACAATAAATGCCACTCACTAAGTTTCAGGTAATTATCATGCAAGCAATAGAACTATCAGTAGGAAAACAAGGAAGAATTGTTATCCCCGCTTATTTGCGTAAGCAATTAGCAATAAAGCCAGGCTCACAATTACTAGCTTGGGTGGAAGATGGGCGCTTGGTTATGGAAACCAAGGCTCAGTTATGGAATCTAGTGCATAAGGCTTGTAACAAGGTTCCTAAGGATGTTGATTTGACGCAGGAGCTTATAAATGAACGCCGAGAAGCGGCATTTATAGAAAACAAATGAGTCAGGATAAATGGCTTATTGATGCTTCTGCCTTATTGGCTGCTATCCATAATGAAAAAGGCGGGGACTTAGTAGAAAAAAATATTGATCATTGTGTTATTTCTGCTGTTAACTGGTCAGAGGTTTTACAAAAACTAGAGCGTGCGGGTATCAATTCTGCTCAGGTAGAATCTGCCTTGAAAGCATTGGGTTTAGAGGTGCTTGATTTTACTGATGAGGATGCTCATATTGCCTCTAAACTCTGGAAATCATCAAAAACATTGGGCTTATCACTGGCAGATCGTGCCTGTCTTGCGACTGGTATACGCCTTAATACCAAAGTTATTACTGCTGATAAAGTATGGGCCAAAATGGAATTAGATATTGAAGTAGTTTTGATTCGCTAAAAACCTCTGATGAATGATGAACAAACAGGTTGTATTGACGATTAACTTTTTTGTATGCCATAATGGCACACAATATAATATATGAAGTATTGGTGAAATTATGTCTGCTACATCCAAATGCAAAGAAACTCGGCTCGTTGCACGTACAACCGCTGAGATTCAAGAAATCATTCAGAGAGCGGCAGATTACTCTGGTGCTAGTCTCTCTCAATTTTTAGTTGAATCGGCGATGGAGAGAGCAAGAGATGTCATTGAGCGGACTGAAACGTTACATCTTTCCATGACAGGTGCTGATGCCTTGTATGTTGCACTAGAAAATCCTCCTCGTGCTAATTCTAAGCTTCTTAAAGCTGCGCAGCATTATAAGGATACGGTTGTTGCCAGTGATAATTGAAGAAATTTCACGCAGTCATGATCGTAAAGCGTTTAATTGTGGTATTCCTGAATTAAATCAATTTTTACAACAACAAGCACGTCAGAAAAATAAAAAACAACTCTCTAAAACATGGGTTGCCTGCTTTGATTCCCCTTCTAAAACTAGTACTGGTTATTATACCTTGACTGGGTACACTGTGATTACACCACCTGAATATAAGGATTATACGCGGTATCCTCATCCTCTTAATGCCGTAAAACTTGCACGTTTAGCTGTAGATGTAACAAGCCAGGAGAAAAGAGTGGGTGAACGTTTGCTGGTAGATGCAGTTTGTCGAACCGTCTTGGTGTCAGAACAAATTTCAACTATTGGATTATTTGTTGATCCCATGACTCCAGATGTTATCCCTTTTTACCGGCAATATGGTTTTTTACCCGTTGAATCTAAAAAAGGCGCAGGACTTGAGATGTGGCTACCTATTAAAACCTGTGAAGAAATTTTTAATGCTGCTTTGTAGGCATAACGTAGCCATTCATGACGACTATTTAAAACAATACGTCTAACAACAGAGAAACTTAATAAATGAAACTTGTATCACTCGTTCTCGGCTCATTACTGCTATTTGTGTTATTAAACCCCGCTAACGCCATCAAACTTGCGCCTCCAAAAGAAGGGCAAATTTATTTTGGCGTATTCCCGGGTTTTGTTGATGAGGATCAAGTGGTTGCGGCTGAGTCTGGCGGTCAGTCTAAAATTAAGCATGCGGACTTGATTGCCGGTAAGCCTGCGATGTGGTCTTATTTTTCAAATAATTGGGTGAGCGATATTATTTACCCTAAAGCCGATATTCAGGCAATTATTAATAAAGGGAAGATTCCTTTTGTACGCTTGATGCCGATGGGTATTCCTAAGGATGGTGTTGACCGCTATGCAATTTGTCGCGGTAAAATCCATTGGGGTTCTTTTCAGCAGGCAAACCAATCGTATCTTAAAAATTGCCAAAACTTGGATCTGAAGTCACTTTATACGACGAATAGCGTCAAATACAGTTTAAGTAATATTGCGCACAGTAAAGTGATTGAAGCACAACTTCGTGCGTGGGCTGATCAGGCAAAGGCGCACTATCAACAAACTAAAATACCGTTGTTGATTGATTTTGCGGTGGAGATGAATGGCTGGTGGTTTCCTTGGGGTGGCGCGCATCAAAAACCTGCTGATTACAAAGCTGCCTATCAACGTATTATTCAAATCTTCAGAGAGCAGGGAGTTAAGCATGTGACGTGGTTTTTTCATGCTGATATTTCAGAAATACCTTATGCGGATGAACAAGGCAGTAGCCCGTTTAAATCAGCTGTTTTTAATCCGGCGCTTTATTACCCCGGTGATAATTATATCGATTGGCTAGGTTTTAGTTTATATGGTCAAAATGATAAAACAGCAGGGGCCGATCAGTGGAAATTGTTTAGCGATATTGCCAATGCAGATTCAATCTACTCGAAAGGGAAATCACAATTTCAACAGTTAGCTAGCCTTTCACAAAAGCCTATTGCGCTGTTGGAGTTTGCTGTGACTGATGGACATATGGGAGATAAAGGCATGAAGAAAGCACAATGGTTGCTGGATGCCTTTAAAAGTATAAAGATCTTAAAAGATGCTTCTGGTAAACCTAGAATTAAGGCGATAAATTACTGGAATGAAAGCTGGGAAAACGCCGAAATGACGATTGATTCATCCCCTGTAGCGCAACAACAGTTTCGCTCATTGATTGCTGACCCTACCTTTATTAACCAAGCTAATTGGCGCTAGTTGATTAGTTTCTGCTTTAAATGCAGTCATAATCTGTGTAATCTGCGTATAAAACTTCTTTGAGAGCTTCCATGATTATAATGTATGGCATAAAAAACTGTGACACCATTAAAAAGGCGCGTAAGTTTTTAGAAACAAATAATATCGACTACCAATTTCATGACTTTAGAGAGGATGGCCTAAACCCGGTACAGCTACGCGGATGGTTTCAACAGCTGGGTTGGGAGAAAGTTATTAATAAACGCAGCACCACGTGGCGTAACTTGCCGGATGAATCTAAGCAGAATATGGATGAGACACTAGCCTTAGTCATCGCGGAAGACCAGCCCACTATTATCAAGCGCCCTGTATTGGAATTAGCTGATAAGGTGATGGTGGGTTTTTCTGAGAAGAGCTATCAAGAAAGTCTAGTAAAATAAATAGAGAAGGTCGCGATGAAACAGGTGCAACTTGAAACAAAAGTATTAAAAGGTATTAGTACGCGTACCGCTAATAAAAATGAAATGAGTCCTGATACCGCTAAAATAGGTGCTTTATGGCAGACGTTTGATCAAACTGTTTCAGTTGATTATAAAAATGGTGAGCGGGTCTATGGTGTTTATACGGATTACGAATCTGATATGGACGGTGAGTTCACGGTGCTCGCGGCTTATGATGGTAAAGCGAGCGGTACGGATAATTTAGAAAAAGTCACTATTGAGGCGGGGAAATATCTGTGCTTTGAGGCGGTGGCACAGACAGAAGATGATGCGGGTAGAGCCCAAGCGATCATCCAAACATGGGGAGAGGTATGGCAGTACTTCTCGCACGAGCCTGACTACAAGCGAGCTTATACAACGGATTTTGAATTTTATAATGGCCCTGCAAAAATAGAGATTTATATCGCAATTCTTTAGCAGTTATCTAACAAAAATATCGTGAAGGTTTGTATGAGCATTAGACAATTTGAAGCGCACCAACCTATTATCCATTCAAACAGCTACGTTGATGAAACAGCGCTAGTTATTGGTGAAGTTGAAATCGGCGAAGACAGTTCTATCTGGCCGATGAGTGTTCTGCGTGGTGATGTCAATGCGATTAAAATCGGCAAACGCACAAATATTCAAGATGCCAGTGTTTTACACGTTACGCATGAAGCTAATGAATTCTCTGCAAAAATTACCGATGCTCAAATGGGTTTTCCTTTAATTATTGGTGATGATGTAACCGTCGGGCACAAAGCTTTATTGCATGCGTGTACCGTTCATAATCGTGTGTTGGTTGGCATGGGCTCAATTATTATGGATGGTGTTATTATTGAGGATGATACCATTGTTGCCGCAGGTAGTTTGGTGCCACCGCACAAGATTCTTGAAAGTGGTTATCTTTGGGTCGGAAGTCCTATCAAAAAAGCACGAGAATTGACCCTGAAAGAAAAGAACTATTTGAAATATTCAGCAGAACATTATGTACGTTTGAAAGAACGTACGGAAGCTGGGCTTGCGAGCACTTAAACGAGTTATCTAATGCGACAAATCTTGGTTATTATTTTATTGAGTTTTTTATTAGTGTCATGTGTAGGCACTAATAGCTCAAGTGAGTTTGTAAACTTACGGACTAAGCTTGCAGAGAGTCTTGTAAAATGGAAGTCTTTCAAAAATGAGCATGATGCTACTTACGAGTATGTGACTAGCTACTCAGGAAATTCTCCACCGAATAAAACAGTTATAACTGTTGAGAAAGATACTATTGTAAAACGAGAACACTATCAGACAATCAATCTGCAAAAGCTTGAGGATTCTCAAGTTTGGATTGAAGACAGCCCAGAAACTTTAGGTAAAAACGGCACTTTGAAAAAAGTGGATGACTATTATGATGAGTGTTCCGCAATACTTGATTATGCTGAAGCTAATTCTAGCGATAGTAATATTTTTGCGAGCGTAAGCTTTGATTCTAATGGGCTAATCTCTAATTGTGGTGATGGGGCTGTGGTTTATGATGATGGTTCGCATACCTTTCAAATACTAAAAATAGCGCCTATATTGTGATAAACCAAACTTAACTTTCCTAATTAAAGATAGAATATGACTAAAACACTAGAGCTTACTAAAGCACTCATCGCCCGCCCTTCAGTGACGCCCGACGACAAAGGTTGTCAGCAGTTATTAATTGATCAATTAGAGCCGCTTGGCTTTAAAGTCGAGCACATGCCGTTTGGAGAAGCGGATGACAAGGTAGATAACCTGTGGTTGCGCAAAGGCACAGAAGCGCCGTTATTTTGTTTTGCAGGTCATACCGATGTTGTGCCAACAGGCCCTATCGAAAACTGGGATAGTGATCCGTTTGAAGCAGTTGAGCGCAATGGTAAATTGTACGGTCGTGGCACGGCTGATATGAAAGGCAGTGTGGCTGCTTTTACGATTGCTTGCGCGCGTTTTGTGCAAGATCACCCCGATCATAAAGGTTCTATTTCGTATTTAATCACCAGTGATGAGGAAGGTCCTGCGCATCACGGCACGGTTAAAGTGATTGAAACACTGGAAGCGCGTAATGAAAAAATCGACTGGTGCTTGGTGGGTGAACCATCTTCAACAAATAAAGTCGGTGATGTGATTAAGAATGGGCGGCGTGGTTCATTGGGTTGTACGCTTAAAATCATCGGCAAGCAAGGGCATGTTGCTTATCCGCATTTGGCAGATAATCCGATTCATCTTGCGGCTCCTATGCTGGCAGAATTAACGGCTATGGAGTGGGATAAAGGTAATGATTTTTTCCCGCCAACCTCGTTTCAAGTGTCTAATTTAAATTCAGGAACCGGCGCGACCAATGTTATCCCTGGTGATTTGACGATGGTGTTTAATTTTCGCTTCTCCACAGAAATCACGCCTGAAGAAATCCAACAACGCGTCGAAGCTATGTTGGATAAATATGGTTTTGACTATGACATAAATTGGGCGCTATCGGGTTTGCCGTTTTTAACAGCCGAAGGTAGTTTGGTTGAATCAGCCGTTTCTGCTATCAAAAAAGTTACTGGTACTAACACCGAATTATCGACCAGTGGCGGAACATCTGATGGGCGATTTATTGCACCCACAGGCGCGCAAGTATTAGAGCTTGGGCCAACCAATGCAACCATTCACCAAATTAATGAATGTGTAGGGGTTGATGAGCTGGATACACTAGAGAAAATTTATTACGAGCTACTCGTCGGCTTGCTTGCTTGAGGCTTTTGTTATGGCAATAAAAATTCTATTAACAGGTGGGACGATTGATAAGCATTACAATGAATCTAATGGTGAACTGGATTTTAAAGAAAGCTATGTTTCTGAAATGCTAACATTAGGTCGTAATAAAACTGACATTAGTATTGAGCAAGTAATGCTAAAAGATAGTTTACAAATGAGTGATGATGATAGGCAAACTACTTTAAAAGCTTGCAAAAAGTCTAATGAAGATAAAATTCTAATTACCCACGGCACAGATACGATGGTGCAAACAGCGCAAACCTTGGCTGAGGCTAAGCTCAATAAATCTATAGTTTTGGTGGGCGCGATGGTGCCTTTTGTATTTAAACATAGTGATGCTTTGTTTAATCTAGGCTTTGCTTTGGGTGCTTTGCAAACATGTTCTAGTGGCGTTTATATCGCCATGAATGGGGTTGTGTTTGATTGGGATAAGGTGCTTAAAAATTTAAAACTTGGGCAGTTTGAGTCTATATAAATTGAAACGAGTTATAAATAAACGATGCAGCTAGATCAACGCGATTACGATAAAGAGCCTACCAGTAAGCCCGAAAAAATATTTCTTGTGGTCATGGGCTTGGCATTTTTCGGCATGATGGTCATGGAGATTCTGACAAACTATGAGCCTAAAAAACTGGGTGCTATTTTGTTTGTAGTTTTTTGGATTCCGCTATTATTTATCCATGAATTTGGTCATGCAATGATGGCAAAGGTGTTGGGCTGGCGCGTTAGCCGCATTGTGATCGGTGTGGGTAAAATATTTACACATACGCGTTTTCTAAATGCACCGATGGAAATACGCATGATTCCTTTGGAAGGCTTTGTGCAAATAGCTCCTAAAACAATACAGTTCGCGCGCTTAAAGCATGCGCTTATTTATTTTGCAGGGCCGGGGATTGAACTGTTGTTGTTCTTTTTAGTGGTTGCCTACTTGGGTGGCTTTGAGCAATTTTTCACAATCAGCAACGACTACTTTCGAATTGCCTTGCAAAGTTTCGCCTTCGCGGCGTTAGTCGGTGCTGTGCTCAATTTAGTCCCAATGGGTATACTTACCCGCGATGGCAGTACGCCGAACGATGGTATGGGGATTTTGCTATGCTTGTTTGCAACTGATATGGATTATGAAACGTGGATTAAAGAATCAAAAGAAGATGAGGCTTTTTAAAACCAGATTAACAATTATAAAAAATAATGGCACAACAATCTGCAGAGAGGCGGTCTTACAAATGATAAGATAATTTACCACAAGAACACGAAGCTCACGAAGAAAAACTAAAAACCACCTCTCTTCGTGACCTCAGTGCTTTCGTTGAGAATAAATATCTTACGGTTTTAGAGAAGTTGTAAGTGTTTAAGTTTTACCATTGATATGAAAATGCTTTGGAACGAGTAATAAGCAAACAAATCCTTGAAAGCAAAAAAGGCACGAAATAAACAAACTAAGCGTTTGTGTTTTTCGTGCCTTTCGTGGATAAGGTTTTTAACCTTATATGTTTATGCAGTGTTAGTTCAAAGGCATAATGTCATCAGTAAAGGTGCCGATAACTTGCTTCTGAACTTCTTCCATATCACTGTCAGCATCAGCAATTACGCTAACTTTAACCGTTGTTTCTACATTGCCATCTAAGTGGATTAAGATTTCAAAGTCACCGATATTGCGAATAGGACCATCTGGCATACGTACTTCACGGCGTTCAACTTTGACGCCTTTTTCAGTGATAAGCTCAGCAATCTCGTTGTTTGATACAGAACCGAATAGTTTTCCACCGACTCCGGCACGTACTTCAATCTCTAAGTCGCCAACACCTTTTACAGCTGTTAACCGATCTTCAGCGGCTTTCGTTCTTTCTGCGGCGGCTTTCTCTAAGTCAGCACGTAAGTGTTCAAATTCAGCAATGTTTGCTTTTGTAGCTGTCTTCGCTTTCTTTTGAGGCACTAAAAAGTTGCGCGCAAAACCAGCCTTTACGTCAACTACATCGCCTAAAGCACCTAAGTTCTCAATTCTTTCCATTAGTATAACTTGCATTTCTTTAACCTCTGACCTATTGGTCCTAAAATTTATTCTTTGTTAGCAATCTTTTGGCGAAAATCAGCAAAATTGTCGATAATGCCAAACGTCGCTAGTAATACAATCATTTGTACGGGTAACAAAAACATTAAAATATAAAGCCCGATAAGCCAACGACCATTCATTTCTCGTTGTTTTACCACGGCGTGTGCTAGCGATAAACCCTGAAACATAAAAACAGCAAGTCCAACCATTATTAATTCTACAATAATTTGGTTACTGCTTAGCAGTGCAACGACAATCGCAACCATTAATGCAATGGATGCCTGCTTGCCAATGCGAATTTGGCGAAACTCTTCTCCAAAACCACCGGGGTTGTAGAGGCGTGCTTGCCAGTTTCGCGCAATAATTAACGATAAAATGTTTAATATTGCGAGTGCTGCTGCAAATGTTCCTGTCATCCAACTTGCGGCGTTATTGATAGTTTCATCAAGTTTGCTCACATTCTGGTCGGTCTGCATATTTTGTAGCATGGGTTTCATTTGTTCTAACATCGGCTTCCAGAATGCCTGAGCATCGGAATTGATGAGGTGAAACAATAAAACGCCTGCTGCACTTAATGCCAAGATTAGTAATAAGGTTTTGTTCCATGAATTTGTCATGGCTAAGATGCTTGCTAGAAGCACCATAGGTAACCAGTTTATTAATCCTGCTATCACACCACTGCCAGCAGTTTGTTTAACCGCAAGGCTGATTAAAACCAATGTTGCCGTTGCTAGCAGTGTAAATATGATTCCTTGTTGCCAGCCTTTGCGCAATGTTATTAGCGCAATTGCCGCGTTGCTAAACACAATCATCGGTGGCAACAATAAAGAAATCAGGGTGGATACAATAACAAAAATAGCTGCTTGCATCCGGCCTGCCATTAAAAAGCTGGCCATAGTATTACCTTGTCTAAAATGTTCTGTTTTGTACGTTTTTTTAACTAAAGCTTATTTGTGCTGGTCTGTGTAAGGAATCAAAGCTAAGTAGCGCGCACGTTTGATAGCGGTAGCTAGCTGACGTTGATACTTTGCTTTGGTACCTGTTACACGACTTGGTACAATTTTACCGGTTTCGGTAATAAATGCTTTGAGTGTGTCTAAATCTTTGTAATCAATTTCTTTTACGCCTTCTGCGGTAAAACGGCAAAATTTCTGGCGGCGAAAACGGTGTGACATAATATTCTCCTAAGTTTAGTGAGCGATTATCTACGCTGCTTCTTTCTTTCAGCTTTTTTCTCGGCTTCTTTGCTTAGCATTGAAGGCTCAGTCTCAGGCTCGTCACGACGAATTGTTAAATTACGCAGAACCGCATCATTAAAGCGGAAAAGGTCTTCTAACTCGGATAGTGTTTTTGTATCTGTTTCAATGTTCATTAAAACATAGTGTGCTTTGTGAAGTTTGACAATAGGGTAAGCAAGTGGGCGACGACCCCAGTCTTCAAGGCGGTGGATGGTGCCTTTGTTATCTTCAACTAATTTACGGTAACGCTCTAGCATGCTAGGGAGTTGCTCAGATTGATCTGGGTGTACCAGAACAATGATTTCATAATGTCTCATTTTATCTCCTTATGGACATTTGGCTGTTTGTTATTTTTCAAACTTCTTGAAAGCAAACAGCAAGGAGGAGGCAGGTGCCCCGCGAAGCGCGGTATTATCGTGGAGTGCTTTCTAAAAGTCAATTAAGAATAGCGGATGTTTACACTTATATGGGTAAAAGCTGCTTTTTTGTCCTAGACTATTAAGTTATTAAAGGAGAAGTATAGTGAGTTTATCCGTTTTGCTAATTCAAGGTGATCAAGCATGCCGTGATGCGGAGGACTTACTTAGCGCTAAGGTTACTGATATTTCAATCCAGATTGAGTCGTCTATTGACTTTAATTTAGATTTCTCAATGTTTGATTTGCTAGTCGTCAAAAAAGATAATTTTATGACTCGTTTGAAAAAGCAGGGCGCAGCAATGATTGTTTGGGAGGATTTCTCAGATCTCTCTGAAAAAATGGATGTCTATCTTCAATTGCAGCGTCATCTAAAGCAGAATCCTATAGAACTTAGGGAGTGGGCATTGAAAGAAGTGTTGCATAATAGCGAAGCCTCTACGATTTATCATGCACTTTGTGTGACAAACCCTATCATCCCCGTTGGTAAAAGTGTCGCTATAAAATCTTTTAAATACAAGCCTCAAAGTTTGACGACAGAAAAAATCCAGCACTTTATTTCACAGGTTAGCCAAGACTCACATTTAAATGGTCTCGTTGAAATATACGATGCAGGTGTGACGTCTGATGCTTTTTATTTGGTGATGGAATATTTAAATAACGGGACTTTGCGCCAAGCTTTAAATGGCTGTGGTAATAAATTGCCTTTAGTGCATGCACTATCCTGGTTTCAAGAAATCGTGGTTGCCCTTGATGCAGTTCACCAAAAGGGGTTGATTCATCATGACTTGAAAATTGATAATGTATTGTTACGTTCAGATGGGTCGTTAGCGTTATTGGATTATGGTGTTTCAAAACGCATTTTACTGGATTCCGGTTATATATCAGAAGGTGAGTTACATTGCTCTCCACATTATGTAAGTCCCGAGCAAATATCTGGGGAGTCTTGTACGAAAAAATCCGATATTTACAGCTTGGGTGTAATTTTTTATGAGCTACTGGTGGGCAGAAAACCTTACTCTGGGAATAAAGCGTATGAGTTAATGATGCAGCAAGTCATGGCGCCTGTGCCCGTGTTGCCGCCTGAATTAACTGCTTTTCAATCGTTACTGGATAAGATGATGGCAAAAAACCCAGAGGATCGATTGTGTTGTGCAATGGATGCGATAGAAAGCTTGCCAATGGTGGCGTAATTCTTCACCATTGCTTGTATGATAGAATTAAATGAAGCATCTCGAATCAATACGTTAAATCCACCAACGATTTCTTCCGGCTTGTTGCGCTTTTTATTGCAACAAAAAGAAGTGCAAAAGATTACTGTTCCTGCTGGTGTGTCGGTATGTCAATCAGGTGACGTTTGTGAAAGTTTAGTGTTGATTTTAAATGGTCAGGTCAAAGTTTTTCGTCCTGCTGAAACGGGTCGTAGTTTGACGCTGTATTATGTTAATGAGCATGAAAGTTGTATTTTAACAGCTTCTTGTATTTTAAATAATACGCCATTTCCAGCGTTTGCAGAGACGCTTACTGAGGTTTCTGCGCTTTCTATCCCTCCAGAACAAGTAAAGCAATGGTTAGCCACAGAACCCTTATGGAGAGATTATATTTTTTCTCTATTGTCGCAGCGTATGGGAGATTTAATTGAGCTAGTTAATGCTTTGGCTTTTCAAGGGTTAGATGGTCGCTTGGCAAATTGGCTTTTGCAGCAGAGTCATACTCACTCGGTGGTACAAATAACCCATCAAGAGCTTGCCGGTGAGTTAGCGAGTTCGCGAGAAGTCATTAGTCGTTTACTGAAGTCTTTTGAGGAGCAGGGTGCGGTTGAATTGGGTCGTGGGACAATTAAAGTTCTAGAGAAGGAATTACTTAACATTTAAATGTATGTGTGATCTAAGTTACAGACTTGTGGTTTTTAATTGTTAACAATGTATGTATGAGAGCGTACTAAGGAAAGCCTGATTAAGTCCCATAAAATTCTGTAAGTCTCTTATTAGCTGACGCGGCTTAGCCAAATTCCCAGCCTCTGTGTTTTGTTCATTTTAATGGCTCGTTGCAATATGCCACAGGAGTTCATTAAAAGCTCACATGCCTTGATGCTGGAAATTTGGCGTTGCCAGATTTATGGGACTTGATCAGGCTTTCACTAAGCTAATTAGTCGTATTGTTCTCTATACTTGAAACAAATTAACTAAGGAATTATTATGAAAAACTCAGGAAATATAGACCGCATTCTTAGAATTGTCGCCGGCTTAGCTATTTTAGGCTGGGGCGCGTACGGCTGGAATAATACGGGGGTGTTCAACCTTTGGGCCTTAATTGGTGTCGTACCTTTATTCACTGGTTTGATTGGCTGGTGCCCTGCATATTCTATTTTTGGTATTAAAACGTGTTCGGTTAAGCAAAAGTAGTTTTATTATTACCTGAATCAGTGACTTTACTGCTGCATAGAACGCAAACTATTGAGTTATCACGGGTTCAGGTATTAAATAGAGACCTTTGCACGAGTCGGATGACGAGTAAAATGGTTGAAATTTCACTGTTTTTCGTTGAAAAACTCGCTAATAACCCGTTATTAGCTTCGTTTTCCGTCTCAAATCAGTAAGATTACATTCGATTTTAGCGAGCTTTAGCCGTTTTTTCGCCATCGACTCGTGCAAAGGTCTCAAATAAAGTCACTAATAAATTTTAATCATTAAAATTTATTAGTATACTTGGGCTTATTCTAAGCGGTGACAAAAAAATCTGTGTTAAATCAGGCAAGTGAAAAAATCGAACAACACTCCGACTTAGTCTGGCGTAAGCTGACTTTATCCGTCAACCACTCCTCTCAAGACTTAAAGCTATTAACACAGCGTATTCTCTTTTGTTTGGATAATAATCTATCTGAATTTTCTGCTGGTGCGTTGCAAGATCTTTTTCTTGTGCTAAAAGATAATGGTGCAGACTTACGTTTACGTATGCTTAAACTTATTAATCCTCTGCTAAACTATAACGAGCGAAAATACTTTCAGCAACAAATTGCCGCAGAACGTGATTCATCTTTATCGCAAGGCTGTCAATATTTTTCTGGTTCAGTGTTAGCTATCAATGAGTGCGAATTGAGTGAGAGTGATTTTTTGCCGATGACGTCAAGTTTTCAAAATGAATTAGAAGAAGCACAATATTTGATCGCTTGTGGTAAGTTGTTTTTAGCAAAAGAATTACTTGAAGCATCGTATTCAAAAAATTGGACAGACTCTTTATTAGAAAATGAATTGCAGTCTTTTTACTTTTATACGAAAGATAAAAAAGGGCTTGAACAATTTATTGCTAAGTTACCACAGAGTAACAATAGTGGATCTAATTCATGGCAGGCATTGCAAAAAATGGCTAGAAATTGGTAAGCCACTAGGTGTTTGATAAATGGGGATTAAAAATGAATAAAAGTGAAAAAGTGCTAACCGTATTTGTTGGCTTGATCGTGTCTCAACTTTTTTTTCAAGTAGTATCTGCCGATACTACCTATCGTGTTAAATCCTCGGATAACCTTAATAAAATCGCGGAGCGAGAATATGAAGGAAGCGGCTTAACCAATTCTCAGATATTAGTGGGTCTTTATGCTAGTAATCCTAAAGCATTTAAAAATGGCAATATCAATAAATTACTAAGGGGGAAAAAGTTAGTTTTACCTGATGTCAGTAAAATAGATCAAATTTCTCATCAGGAAGCAGAGTTGGTTCTTTCGGCGAGAACTAAAAGTAAAAAAATTAAAAAAAGAAGAACTAAAAAACGCACAAAATCAAAACGTAAAAGTAAAACAAGAAGAAATCTTGCTAAAAACAATTTGAGTTCTTCGCAAATAAAGAATGCTCAAAAAATAGATAAACTAGAGAAAGAAAGTGAATCATTAAGAAAGCGACTTGATGCATTATTAGCTCAAAAATCAGCTAGTGATAATAAATTAAACCAGCTTGAAAACTCATTAGAATCAGCATTGAAAAAATCAGCAGCCGCTGCAAGTTCAGCTGCAATCATGACAAATAATGTCAGTACGGGTGCTGGTGTTAATGAGCCAGGTAAAAAACCTCAGCAAGAGGTTAAAAGTACTGATGAGGTCTCAGGTGTAAATAAATCAAGTAAATCTGAGAGTGAATTAATTACCCAGCGGGCTAACGAAAACCTTCGTGAAGCAAATGTATTACTGGAGAAAAACCTGCAAGAATCAAAAAAAGAAATTGCTGAACGAACTCGCGTTAGTTTGGCAAAAGAGCATGCTTTAAAAGCTGAGCAAGCTGCCTCAAATGTATCAACAGGCTCACAAACGTTTGATACCTCCAACAAATATTTACAGTGGGCTTTATTAAGCCTTTTGTTATTCCCGTTGATTTGGTTTGCTAAGCGTATGATGGGTGCCAAAAAAGCGAAAGAGCAACCTGCGTGGGTTACCGAAAGTGAAGGTCAAAATGGTGTGCTGGGAGCGGGTAGCGAACAAATAGATACTTATTACCAAGAAGCCCCTGTGGAATCGAGTATTAAGTTAGATGTCGCTAGTGCTTATTTGGAATCCGGCAATATGGATGAGGCCATGGAATTACTGAATGAAATACTGTTAGAAGGTAATGCGGAGCAACAAGCGCAAGCCCAAAATTTGCTTAACCGGTATAGCTAGGTTTCGGTTGATTATATTTATCAGGAGTACGCAGAAGGTGCGGAAAACCTCCTGAGAAACCATGATACTTCGCGTATTTTTGGTTAAACTTAGTTAGTTATCTAGCAGATGAATCCAGTGAACCACTGGCACATCGCTCACTTCTTGCAAGTGAGTTTGACAACCGATATTTCCTGTAACAATCATTTCTGGTTGGTGTTTGGTCAGGTGTTTAATTTTATTGGCTTGCAGTTGTTGCGATATTTCAGCTTGTAAAATTGAATAGGTTCCTGCTGAACCACAGCATAAATGCGAGTCATTAACCGGTAATAAATTATAACCTTTGTCTGTTAATATTTTCTCCACCACGCCGTTAATTTTTTGTCCATGCTGTAAAGTACAGGGCGGATGCCAGCTTATATTCTTTGTTTGCCGCTGTTGTGTCTGTAAAGGGGTGAGGTCTTCCTTGCTGATGACTTCTGAAATATCTTTACAAAGCTCGGTGACTTTTTTAGCTTTATCAGCGTAGTCTTTATCGTCGCGTAATAAATGCGCGTAGTCTTTCACCATTGCGCCACAGCCGCTGGCGGTAATAATAATGGCTTCAGCGCCGTTTTGGATGTGTTCCCACCAAGCATCAATATTCTGTTTTACGAAGTCCAATGCTTTTTCTTCATCAGATAAATGTTGATTTACAGCGCCACAACAGCCTGCATTCTTTGGGCGAATCAATGAAATACCGAGGCGATCTAAAACTCTTGCAGTAGCTGCATTAATGTCCGGTGATAACGCCGGTTGCACGCAGCCTTCCAGAATGATCATTTGGCGTGAGTGTGTGCTACTTGGGTAGTTACCCGCTTTAATGTTTTTTGGGATTTTTTTAGATAAAATTTTCGGTAGTAAGGGTTTAAAAATCTGCCCGAGTTTAATGGTTGAGGTAAATCGTTTTTGGTAAGGCAACAAACTTAGAAGTGCTTTACGAGTCATTTTTTCTTTAAAGCCACGCGTGGTTTTTTCTTCAACTACCTTTCTGCCAATGTCTATGAGCTTGCCATATTCAACCCCTGAAGGGCAAGTAGTTTCACAGTTTCTACAAGTCAAACAGCGGTCAAGGTGGGTGCGTGTAGCTTGGGTTACGGGCTTGTCTTCAAGCACTTGTTTGATGAGATAAATGCGTCCACGTGGGCCGTCATTCTCATCGCCTAACAGCTGGTAAGTCGGGCAGGTAGCATTACAAAAGCCACAATGTACGCAGGTGCGAAGAATTTCATTGGCGAGCTTGCCGTCTGGGGTATTTAAAAATGTGGGGCTAAATTCAGTTTTCATGGTTATAGTCCCTGATACATTTTATTTGGGTTGAAAATACCGTGCGGATCCATTTTTCTTTTGAGTTGTTGATGTATCTTAAAGAGTTCCGGTGCTAAGGCCGGGAATGTTTCATCGTCTGCCCCTTTATTGTAAAAGAAGCTGGCATAACCGCCATGAGATTGCGCCAAGTTGTGAATAATGTTGGCAGGTGTTCGAGAGTGAATCCAACGTTGTGCGCCACCCCATTCAATGAGCTGGCTTGGCTCTGGTGCGTCACCTTTTTGCGCGATTGCATCATCAATTTGGCTGATGCTTTGAGTGGCTGGTGGTAGTGATAGTCGCCAGACAGGCTTATCTGTTAGAGTGAAGAATGGATGAGTGTGATCACGAATTTCTTGCCAAAAAGAGGTAGATTTATTGTCTGCCTTGGCACTGGAAAGTGCAGGAAATTTATCGTTTAAAAACGTATTTAGCCGTGTATGGCTGGTTTTTAAAATAAGCTCTGATGCCGACAAGCGTAAGCTGACAGTATTGTTATACCAAACGCTTGCGGTGATTGGGAGTTGTTGCACGCGTAGCGCTTGAAAAACAGCCAGTGCTTGATCTTGTGTGGCATCAAAGGATAGCGTTAAATCATTGGCGGGTTTGGGCAGTAATTTGATCGAAACACTTAATAAAATGCCTAAGGTGCCTTGTGATCGTACCATTAAGCGCGATAGATCATAGCCTGCTACATTCTTCATTACTTGACCGCCAAAGCTGACAATTTCTCCATCACCATTAATAATTTCTACGCCTAAAATGGCGTCACGCGCTGAGCCTGTGTAGGCGCGCCGAGGCCCTGATATGCCTGTGGCAATTGCGCCTCCAATGGTTGCTGTATTGTGAGTCGTGCCGTCTTTATCAGTAAATAGGTAGTGTGGGGGTTCAAACGGTAAAATTTGATTATTCTCGGCAAGCAACGCTTCTAGCTCACTTAGCTTAGTGCCTGCGCGTACGGTAATGCAAAGTTCGGTTGGCTCGTAACTGATAATGCCGGTATGCTGACTCAAGTCTAAAAGCTCGGCATCAAAGCGGTTGCCAAAGAAGAGCTTGCTTTTTCCACCTTGGATGCACAGTGATTTTTTGTCATTGATGGCCGATTTTACTTGTTGCTGTAGGCTTGTGCTAATGTCGTTATCTTTAATTTTCATTCGCTAAAACCTTGGGATCTCTGGGTGAGGCAGTTCACCATTATGCACATGCATCGCACCTAGTTCCGCACAGCGGTGTAGCGTCGGGATTGCCTTGCCTGGGTTTAATAAGGAGTCTGGGTCAAAGGCGCTTTTCACGGCAAAAAATTGGGTGAGTTCTGCGGGCGAGAACTGCACGCACATTTGATCAATTTTCTCATGCCCGACACCATGTTCACCGGTAATCGTTCCGCCGACTTCGACACAAAGCTCTAGAATATCTGCACCAAAGCGCTCGGCAGTTTTAAGTTCGCCTTCTTTATTGGCATCGTACAAAATCAATGGGTGTAAGTTGCCATCGCCAGCGTGAAAAACATTGGCAACAAGTAGGCCGTGATGATCGGAAAATTCTGAGATTTTTTGTAATACGTGTGCTATTTGCTTGCGCGGAATTGTGCCATCCATGCAGTAATAATCAGGTGACAAGCGACCTACAGCAGGGAAGGCGGATTTTCGACCTGCCCACAGTTTGGCTTGCTCTTCAGCGCTAGTTGCAATCACTATATTGTTGGCTTTGGCTTTCTTTAAGGTTTTCTCAACTACAATTACTTGTTCTTCAAGCTGGTCTTCATCGCCATCTAACTCGCACAGTAAAATAGCGGCGGCATCTAACGGGTAGTTGGCTTTAGCAAAGGCTTCTGCAGCGTGTATCGCGGGTTTATCCATCATCTCAAGACCTGCAGGAATGATGCCCTCGGCGATAATATCGGCAACCGCATTACCGGCTTCTTCAACTTTATCAAAGGATGCCATGAGTACTTTTACCGCATGTGGTTTGGGCAATAATTTCACGACGATTTCGACGATGATTCCTAACATGCCTTCAGAGCCTGTCATCAGCGCCAATAAATCATAGCCCGGCGTGTCGAATGTTTCAGAGCCTAACGTTAGTAAAGTGCCATTAATGGTGACGATTTTTATTTGCTGAATATTTTGTACAGTTAACCCGTATTTTAAACAATGTACGCCACCGGCATTTTCGGCAACATTACCACCGATTGAACAGGCGATTTGCGATGATGGGTCGGGCGCGTAGTAAAGCCCATATGGTCTAGCAGCCTCAGTAATTGCAAGGTTGCGTACCCCTGGTTGTACCACCGCAGTAAGGTTATTAGTATCAATGCTGAGAATTTTATTAAAGCGTGATAACCCCAAAATAATGCCGCCTTCATGTGGAAGCGCGCCACCCGATAACCCTGTGCCTGCGCCACGTGCCACGATGGGTACTTTTAAATTTGAACAAGCTTGGACAATTTTTTGTACTTGTTCAATATTGTCGGGCAACACTACCGCAACCGGCAAGCGTTGGTAAGCCGATAAGCCATCACATTCGTAAGGGGTTAGAGCTTCGGTCGTGGTGAGTAGGTATTCACTGGATACAATTTGGCTTAATTGATCAAGTAGTGTGTTTTGGGTATTTGAATCTAGATGCATTTCGTCATTCTATAATGGCTGGCGTTGATATACACTATCCCACATTAAAATTAAGCAGAAATGTGGTAATTTGGTTATTCAGGGAGCACAAATAGCAGCAATCTTTCTCGGTGGTGGCTTGGGCGCATTAGCGCGGTTTTTTGTATCCACCTTTGTCAATGAAAAAGTGGCCGGTAGCATCCCTTATGGCACGTTGACGGTTAATGTGCTGGGGTCGTTTGTAATGGGGTTTTTGGCGATATGGTTGGTTGAAAAACTTGGCTTGAATCCATTATTACGTTTAGCGATATTTGTTGGTTTTTTAGGTGCTTTTACGACCTTTTCAACATTCTCTATGGAAACCTTAAATTTGTTTGAGGAAGGTTTGGCACTTCGTGCTTTGTTGAATATGTTTGTTAATGTGAGCTTGAGCGTGTTAGCTGTGTGGCTTGGTGTTTTATTCGGAAGAATGCTTTAAAGGTCTCAAGCTGTTATAAAATTGGATAAAAATGTTAGATATAAAATTATTAAGAAATGATATTGATGCCGTTGCTAAACAATTAGCAAAGCGCAACTTCACTTTGGATGCGGCGTTGTTTCAGGCGTTAGAAGATAAGCGTAAAACCTTACAAACAGCCACTCAAGAATTGCAAAATGAACGTAACACGCGTTCAAAATCTATCGGGCAAGCAAAAGCAAAGGGTGAAGATATTCAGCCGTTATTAGCAGAAGTGGCAGACTTGGGTGACAAATTAAAAGCAGCAGAAGAAGATTTATCAACACTGCAAGCGCAAATTGATGACATCGTCATGGGTATTCCCAATCTACTGGATGACAGCGTACCTGAAGGTAAGAGCGAAGATGATAACGTTGAGGTAAGTCAGTGGGGTACACCACCGATATTTGACTTTGAGGTAAAAGATCATGTTGATTTGGGCTCACCCAATGGTCTGATGGACTTTGAATCTGCGAGTAAATTAACCGGTTCACGTTTTGTTGTGATGCGCGCAGGGATGGCGCGCATGCACCGTGCTTTAATTCAGTTTATGCTAGATACGCACATTAATGAGCATGGTTACACCGAAGTTTACGTGCCCTATATGGTGAATGAAGAAAGTTTGTTTGGTACGGGGCAGCTACCTAAGTTTGCTGAAGATCTGTATAAAATCCAAAGTGGTGATAAAGAAGCGGATAAAAGTGAGCAGAGTTATTATTTAATTCCTACTGCTGAAGTGCCGGTGACGAATCTAGTGCGTGATGAAATTGTTGATGCTAATAGTTTGCCAATACAATATACGGCGCATACGCCGTGTTTTCGTTCAGAAGCCGGCTCTTACGGGCGAGATACTCGTGGCTTGATTCGTCAGCATCAATTTGAAAAGGTTGAGTTGCTCCACTTTGTAAAGCCTGAGAACTCAGAGCAGGCGCTGGAAAATTTAGTGACTCATGCAGAAACTATTCTACAAAAATTAGAATTAGCTTATCGTAAAGTGATTTTGTGTGCCGGTGATACTGGGTTTTCAGCAAGCAAAACCTATGATTTGGAAGTATGGCTGCCTGCACAAGATACTTACCGTGAAATTTCCTCGTGTTCAAATATGAAAGATTTTCAGGCGCGCCGTATGCAGGCACGCTTCCGTAATCCAGAAACTAAAAAGCCGGAGTTACTCCATACTTTGAATGGCTCGGGCTTAGCGGTAGGGCGAACCTTAGTAGCAATAATTGAGAATTACCAGTGTGAGGATGGTAGTATACGAGTGCCCAGAGTGTTACAACCATATATGGGCGGAATGGAAATTTTAAAATAGTTGCAGAAATTAACAAAAAGGGTGTTGATGTTGTTTAATAAACTCGGCATAATGCGCCCCTTGAAAATTTAAGCCCTTTGTAAATAGAACCATCATATTATTTATGCAAAGACAGTACTGGAGAATATAAGTGCCAAATATTACATCTGCTAAAAAACGTGTTCGTCAATCTGAAAAGAGACGTGTACATAATAAACACATTCGCTCAGGTATGCGTACCCATGTTAAAGCGGTTGTTTATGCTATTGAGGCCGGTGATAAAAAAGCAGCTTCAGAGGCTTATAAGTTAGCAGTTCCAGCTTTAGATGCGAGTGTTGCAAAAGGCATTATGCATAAAAATAAAGCAGCACGTCAAAAGAGTCGTTTAAATGCACGTGTTGTTGCAATGAGTTAAACCTTATTTAATTCAGGCAATAAAAAAGTCAGCTTTTAGCTGGCTTTTTTATTGCCTGAAAATACCTTTTCGATTGTGGTTATATTATGGAACCTCTGAACAACCTAGTTGAATTCTGCGAGCTCTCCCTACGGGGCTTAGCCAAGTTCAGCTAGATTATTTAGATTCCTTAAGGAAAGCCTGATCAAGTCCATAAATTCTGGCAACGCCAAATTTCCAGCATCAAGGCATGTGAGCTTTTAATGCTTATTGCCTTTAAAGTGAACATAACACAGAGGCTGGAAATTTGGCTAAGCCCCAAAGGGTAAGGCTCTAGGGCAGCATCTCCGTTGTTGTATTTCTCATGAAGGCAATAAGCATTCATTTCAAAATACGCCTAGGATATACTGCCCTAGAGACTTACAGAATTTTATGGGACTTAATCAGGCTTTCCTAAATGATTAGTAATT
>Ga0256839_1002057_pt1 | contig 23165 bp, 18 predicted proteins | sample 354166metaG_FD_185968 | JGI IMG/M metagenome (GOLD analysis project Ga0256839, IMG submission 185968) | Hydrothermal vent microbial communities from Mid Atlantic Ridge, Atlantic Ocean - 354-166 | ecosystem: Environmental > Aquatic > Marine > Hydrothermal vents | place: Atlantic Ocean: Mid... | reverse complement strand
ATCTCCCCTCATAGTGAGCCAGTCGAACTACGAAGGGGAGGTGTGCGGCAATCCAGAAACCTAACACGGCATACAAAGCTTTAACTATCATATTGCGCCTCCCTCTGTCATCTTTGAGCGTAGCGAAAGATCTTAAAGCAGTAACAAAAGATCCTTCACTTTCGCCGCACAAGCGCTTGAGCAACAGATCGTTCAACAATATGGAGGGAGGGAAGCGCTGCTAGCGGAGTAAAGCTAATTTTTGCAGGTAAAAATTTTAGCTTTTTATACGCTCCAATGTCACTGTGAACAAGGTGAAGAGTCTTGAACTAAAAGGATATTTCGCTTTGCTCAATATGACAGTTACTCGCACTCAATATCTCATTTTACAGTGCTAGTAAGGTTGATTGTTACCATGAAACTATCCCTCTTTATCCTTCTGCCTTATTTCATTCCAATAACCATCTAATCGCTCTAAACCTGCTTTATTGAGCGCTATATCATCTTGTTTGCAGCGTTGCTCAACATAGGCGAAGCGGCGGGTGAATTTTTGGTTGGCATCTCTTAATGCGGCTTCTGGGTCAATATCTAGATGTCTTGCTAGGTTTGTTAGGGCAAATAATGCGTCGCCAATTTCTTCTCGGACTGCTTTTTTACCCTGATTATTTTCAATTGCTTGTTTTACCTCGCCTAATTCTTCCGTGCATTTTTCATAGGTTGTTTGCCAGTCTGGCCAATCAAAACCAACTTGTGCGGCACGTTTTGAGAGCTTATCTGCACGAGCCAGAGCGGGCAGGGGCTTTGGCACATCATCAAGGATTGAAATGGGTTTATCGGTCTTTATGCCAGCATTGACCTTATCCGCTTGCTTTTTTTCTCGCTCAAGCTGCTTTATCTTATCCCAACTAGCCTTTGCGCTTTTAGGGTCATTTGCATCAACATCGCCAAAAACATGCGGGTGCCGGCGGATTAGTTTTTCAGTGATAGAGAGGATTATATCATCAATATCAAACAATCCTTGCTCGCTAGCTAATTGCGCATGAAATATTGGCTGAAGCAATAAATCACCTAATTCATCACGCAAATCAACATAATCCTCACGCTCAATCGCATCAGCAACCTCATAGGCTTCTTCAATCGTATAATGCCTGATGGAAGCAAAATCTTGCTCTAAATCCCATGCACAGCCAGTTTTAGGATCACGCAACGCCGCCATTATTTCAAAAAGGCGAGAAATGTTTTTTGATGGTTTCATGATTGGCTCAGTATTGGCTCAGTTAAGTAAAAATCTAAAATTAAATTGCCTGAATATTATTGTTACAGCTTTCAGCCAAGTCAATAGGGCAGACAAGTCAATAGGGCAGAACTTAAACGCATTACTTAAACGCATTATTGTAGTGCGCTCCTATCTTGCATCTGCCAGTCGCATAATATATATTATGGAACTTTTATTCGCTGTTATATATGACTTATGCGCTTAAAAGCTGCAATCCGCCAAAAAACATCACAAATACCGCAATGAAGATAATTGGCGCTGATAGTCCAAATAATAGGTTTTTGCTTTCTATCCAGCTTTCTGGGCGATCTAATTTACTATCTTCCTTGGTTTGTGGCACAACTGGATTGAGATAATGTATTCTGATTTTAAAAATCGTAAAACCAATTGCTGCGAGCGACATGAATAGCCAAAAGACAATTGCAAAAGCTAAAGCAACAAAGCTAACACTCTGGCCAGATAAAAATATAACCCACCACAAGCCAGCAAGTGAGAACATGCCAATAATTGTCAATTGCATGCCAAGCATTGCTATTGGTGCAAGTTTTATTTCTGTGCCGCAATTTGCACAAACATACGGGCGTGCGCTTTTATAATATTCCATTGAGGCCAATAATTGCGGCTCACCACATTTGGCGCATTTTCTTCTTGCTGACATTATTATTCTAACTTCATTTCAATTTTCAATCCATCATAGGCTGGCTTAATGTGATTTGGTAGCTCTTTGCTCAATGTCAGATAGTCAAGGTCAATATGTAGATTTGTCAAAAATGCTTTTGGCACTTTTAATTCATCAATCAAAGCCATTGCTTGCTCAACATTAAGGTGGCAGCTGTGAGTTTTATAGCGTAAGGCGTCTAAAACCCATGTTTTTACGCCTTTTAGCGCTTTATGCGAGCTAAGTGGCAATTCAGACAAATCACAAGAATAAGCAAAATCACCAACTCTAAACCCAAGCGAAGAAATATTGCCATGCTTTTGTAAAAATGGAAGAATCTCTATGCTACCCCCTGCTCCGTTTATGCTCACAGATACGCCATCTTCAATTAAGTTTGCATTTAAGATTGGCATATATTCACTGCCCTTAGGTGTGCTAAAACAATAAGAAAAAGTTGCCATTATCCGCTTTGCACAGGCTTGCGCCATATAGACTTCAATCCGCTTTTTATTCGATAGCGCCAACACCCGCAAATCATCAATGCCATGCACATGGTCAGCATGTTCATGCGTATAAAACACCGCATCAAGATGAGTGATATTGGCATCAAGCAACTGCTCACGAATATCACAGCCTGTGTCGATTAAGATATTTGTTGTAAAATTACTATCATTGCTCCCTGCCCTAATAAGTATTGAGCAGCGTCTACGCCTGTTTTTAGGATTATTAGCATCGCAAGCACCCCATATATTTCCTACACGTGGCACACCACCAGATGAGCCGCACCCAAGCACCGTAATTGTAAAATATTGTGCCTGCTTACTCATTTTATAATTTCACCTTAGTGAATAATCTAGAGAAATTCGCAGTAGTATCTTTTGAAATTTCCTCAAGAGTTACACCTCTAAGATTGGCTAATTCTTGAGCCGTATGGCGCACAAATGCTGGCTCATTACTTTTACCTCTGTGTGGAACAGGCGCTAAATATGGAGCATCGGTTTCTACTAAGATTTTATCCTTAGGTGCAGCTTTTGCTACCTCATGAATTTTCTTAGCATTTTTAAATGTTAATATGCCAGAAAAACTAAGATAACCACCAAGCTCAAGCCCCACTTCTGCCAGCTTTTTACCAGATGAGAAACAGTGTAAAATAAAGGGGAATACCCCCTTCCCCATTTCGCTCTGCAAAATTTTAATCATATCTTCATCGGCTGAGCGTGAATGTATAACTAATGGCAGCCCAGTTTCTCGTGCGGCAGCAATATGGCGCAAAAAGCCAGTTTTTTGCGCCTCACGCGGTGAATTATCATAATGATAATCAAGCCCAGCTTCGCCAATTGCCACGCATTTTGGGTGATGTGATAGCTCTATTAAGTCTGCTGATTGGATGTGGAGCTCTTCATGCGCATTATGTGGGTGTGTGCCAATTGAGCAATAGACATTAGCATATTTTTCAGCAATTGCGCTGATTTTGTTAAATTGCTCAACTCTAGTAGAAATAGTGACGCAAGCGCCTATATTTGCCTGCTTCATACGAGCCAAAACACCATCAATATCACTAAAAAGCGCATCAAAATCAAGATGGCAATGGCTATCAATCAGCATCTACTTCACTCCTTATCACTTTCAACATAGCGAGGAAAAACACCCTGTGGAGTAGGCAGGCCTGCCCCCACCTTAAGTGCATTATCAGCGCTAAGATAAGTGAAATTACGCTCATCTTCACTCACACCTAAAAGATCAAGCAGACTTGCGCTAGATTGTGGCATTACAGGTTGCGTTAATATTGCCACATGACGCAACACTTCTGCGGTGACATATAAAACACTTGCCATACGCTCTGGGTCAGTTTTTCTCAAAGCCCAAGGCTCTTGAGAAGCAAAATACCGGTTTGTATCAGCAACAACTTTCCAAATATTGCTAAGCATTTTATGAATAGCCTGCTTATCCATAAATTCAACTGATTGCTCAAGTAAAGCATTAGCCTTCTTTAATATCTCTTTATCTTCATTATTAAATTTACCATATTGTGGAACTTGTGCATCGCAATGTTTTGCAATCATAGAGAGCGATCTTTGTGCAAGATTGCCCAAGTCATTTGCTAAATTGGCATTGATGCGATTAACAATTGCCTCGTGCGAATAAGACCCATCTTGACCCAGAGAAACCTCCGCCATAAAGAAGTAACGGATTGCATCAAGCCCATATTTTTCTACCAATGAGCTAGGTGAAATAACATTGCCAACAGATTTAGACATTTTCTCGCCTTTATTATTGAGAAAACCATGTGCAAAAATCCGCTTTGGCAATTCTATGCCAGCAGACATAAGAAATGCAGGCCAATAAACTGCATGAAAGCGCGTAATATCCTTGCCCATCATGTGAATATCTGCTGGCCAATATTGCCATTTACTATCCTCTTTATTAGGATAGCCAGCGCCAGTAATATAATTAGTCAAGGCATCAACCCAGACATACATCACATGCTTATCATTATTTGGGACTTTAACACCCCAAGCAAATGTAGTGCGTGAAACAGATAGGTCTCTAAGCCCCGACTTAAGAAAACTAACAATTTCATTTTTACGCTCTTTAGGCATAATGAAATCAGGGTTTGCTTTAATATGTGCTAATAATTTATCTTGATAAGCAGAAAGTTTAAAGAAATAACTTTCCTCCTCAACCCATTCAACTGGCGAGCCAAGTGGCTCGCGCCTTACTCCATCTTCACCGAGTGTGGTTTCCTCTTCATCAAAATAAGCTTCTTGACGCACAGAATACCAGCCTGAATATTTATCAAGGTAAATATCACCATTGGCTTCCATTGCCTTCCAAAGCGCCTGACAGCTCTTATGGTGGCGCTCTTGTGTTGTTCTAATAAAGTCATCATTAGAGATGTTGAGTTGTTTCATCATATTCTGAAACTGCTCGGAATTACTATCAGCAAGCTCTTTGGTAGAAATGCCCTGCTCAATTGCAGTTTGTTGCATTTTTAGACCATGCTCATCTGTGCCAGTTAAAAAGAACACGTCCTTACCTTTTAAACGCTCAAAACGTGCAATAACATCACATACCATTGAGGTATAAGCATGCCCGATGTGCGGCACACCATTGGGATAAAAAATAGGCGTAGTTATATAGAATTTTTCTTGTTTCATTGATAACCTGATTAGTGCAAAATTATAATAATTGTTTATATTGTATAATAGCATCAAAGATTGATACAAGTGTTTGTTTTTTATCTAAATTATATTCTTGAGAGGAAGCAAACATATTATTTGCCTTCTCCCACAGCTTTGTGATTGAAGCAAGCTGAACTCTATTGATTGGATTTTCTTTTGCTATAAAATTAGCTTGCTCACCAATATAGGAGATTATCACATCATGAGCAAAAACTTGCTCAGCTGCTTGAGATTTCACAATATCTTCTGCAAGGGTCAAATGGGTGAGAGGTGAGTGGAAATCATTAGAGTAAAGCCACTGCTCTAGGTCTTTTAATAAACTTAATTTATCAAATAAAGCCGCCTCAATTGCTCTCCTTGGAACACCATTTGCTAATTTGATGCAAATATCAATGTCATTATGCTCAGTTTTACCTAAGGCAATATTTGTTATTTCTCTAACCTTTTCATCATCAAGAGTGCGAAAACCATAGGAGTGACAACGAGAGTGTATAGTTGGCAATAGTGAGCCAGGTCGATGCGAAATAAGAATAAATATTGTATCAGATGGTGGCTCTTCTAGTATCTTAAGTAGTGCATTAGAGGCCTTTTGATTGCAATCATCAATAGAATCAATGATGCAGATTCTATGCCCTGCCCGCCCACGGGTTTTTTGCATGCGTTTTTGTATTTCTCGCACATCGGTAATTCGAATTTCTGAGTAAAAACCCTTTGGTGGTTTTGGAGTTTTTCTTAAAATAAATAAATTGGGGTAAGAGCCTTGTGCAACCTGCTCATCAATTTGGCTCTTATTTTCATCTCCACCAAGCGCAAATATTTCTTTTGCTAGCAAAAAAGCAAAACTGGCTTTGCCAATTCCCCTTTGTCCATGCAGTAAAATTGCTCCAGGTAATTTTTTATTTTTTGCTTGCGCAATCAGTGAGGAATAGTTTTCTTTATGTCCAACAAGCACTTCCCTTTGCTCAGGCAGGGCAATTGCCTCTAGTTGTTCATATTCCCTAATAATGGGTTTTGCGCTCAATTGCTCTCTCACCCGTTAAGTTCAGGGAATTTTTTACAAACAGCCTGCCAAACAGCATCGGCCAATTCATCTTCACTCTTATCGGCTGAGATAGTAACAAACCGCTCTTGATTGTTTTTTGCAATTTGTAAAAAAGCTTTACGCAATCGATTATGCCAATCTAAGTTTTCTTTTTCAAACCTGTCAGTTTCACCTGCAAGACTTGCATCTTCTTCACGCAAACTCACTCTTTCAAAGGCTTTTTTTGGCTCCATATCCAGCAAAATAGTTAAATCAGGCTTATAACCATTAAGCGCAAGATCTTCTAATGTGCTAATTAAATCCTCATTAACGCCACCTGTTATCCCCTGATAAGCCCTAGTAGAATCATGAAAGCGATCACAAATAACCCAAGTTCCTTTTTTAAGGTTTGGTGCGATCAATTCATTAACATGATCTAGCCGAGCAGAAGCGAATAATATTGCTTCAGCTCCTACCCCCCATGGTTCTGATTTGCCAGTTAAAATAAAAGAGCGAATATTTTCGGCATTCGGCGTGCCCCCTGGCTCTCTTGTGCGGATTGCCATTATTGCTTTGTTTTTCAAGCGATCAAGCAATCGTTTGGCTTGTGTAGATTTACCAACCCCCTCACCGCCTTCAAAAGTAATGAAGCGCGCAGGAGTTTTTTTTATTGTTGATTTATCAGAACTAGATTTAGTCATTTATACAAAACTCATCATTTCATCCACCCAATAGCAAGTTCTTTTAGAGCATCGCTTGCTCTTCTAACAAGGCTTCCTTTTTCAACAGAGTGATTTGCATAAAGATCTGTGCTTTGAATAAGTTGTTTATTACATTTAATCTGTAATTGTGCTAATTTATCACCCTCAACAACTGGTGGTCTAATTGGTGAATTATAAACAACATTCACACTCAAACATTTTTTTGAACCCTTTGGTATATATAGTAAAATATCTCCATCACCTACTAATTCAACTCTTGCTTGCACACCACCATAAACAGGAATATCAGCAACAACTTCTCCATCACTATAGGCCTTAATACTTTCAAAACTACGAGTTCCCCAAGTGATAAGCTTGCGTGCTTCTTCTGATCTTTGCTTAATACTCTCCATGCCATGCAAAACGGCAATAAGACGACGGCCGCCCTCAGTTGAAGAGATGACCTCTCCATAACCAGAAGCCTCAGTGTGACCAGTTTTTAGCCCATCTACTCCAATATCCATACTCAATAGAGTATTGCGATTTGATTGTTTTATTCCATTCCATTCAAAAGCAGGTTCAGAAAAAATAGAATAATAATCTGGAAATTCTTTAATTATATAGCGAGCTAATAACGCTAGGTCATAGGGTGTTACATACTGATTATCATCAGGTAATCCAGTGGAGTTAGTGAAATTAGAACCTGTTAACCCAATCTCATCTGCCATGTCATTCATAATATTTGCAAATGTTTCTTCTGTGCCGCCAATTCCCTCTGCCAAAACTATACTTGCATCATTGCCAGATTGAATAATGACGGATCTTAGTAAATCAATCACTTTAATCTTTGAGTTTAATTTTGCAAACATGGTTGAGCCACCAGAAGCAGCCCCCCCCTCGCGCCAAGCATATTCTGAAACAAAAAACTCATCGTCAGGTGACAGACGGCCTTTTTTTAATAGATCAAGAGTGACAGCAATTGTCATCATCTTGGCCATGCTGGCAGGCTCCATTTTTTCTTTGGCCTGCTTTTGAAATAAAATAGTGCCAGATTCATAATCCATTAAAATTGCAAAAGGCGCTCGTGTTTCAAATTGCAATTGCGCAAAAACAGGAGAAGCTATTGCAAAAAATGCAAATAGTATGAAAATTATTTTCTTATTAAAAACTGATAAATGTTTAATCATTAGAAATATTTAGCCAATATTTAAGCGATAAAATTAAAACTAATCATATAGAATGATGTCCCTAAGGCCAAGCTCTCTTGCTATTTCTATTACATCTTTTCTACTTACACCCAATTTTAAGTATGTCAGGGTTAATTGCACTGCTTGTGCATTGCGCAATTTCACTGGCTTTTCATTAACTGCACCAACAATTGTAAATGCTCTTATTACCTTATTAGCGTTATCTGAATCTGCAAAGACACCAAGCTCCATATTGATCCTTCTAGCATTTTGATCAATTGCATTTCGCCACTCAGTTAACTCAAATGACCTTGTGGCCATGGCGTTGGTGGCAGCAAATGCATTATTTATAAGATTATCACCTTTTTTATTATCATAATTTCTTGAAGCGTAAAAGAGTGGGCTCAACACCTCATTAGTTGAGGAATTAGCAATAAAAAAGCCTTGCGAAGTTTGGGAATATCCAGCATGGTTTTGACTTGTAGCAATGCTAGTATTTTGTCTAATGATTGGAATTGGCGCTTGAGCAAGTTGAATTCTAGGCTTGTTAAAACGCGCGCCGCGCTCCATTGGTGATGCTTTATTTAAGCTAGCCATCAACATGCGTGTATCATCGCCCTCAAGCGGAGCTTTACCTACATATCTTACCCTCACCCTTGCCGTGCCATTTCTAATTACCCCAAGAATATCAGCAGTTCTCTTAGATAAATCTATAATGCGGCCACTAGCAAACGGGCCGCGATCATTCACTCTAACAACAATGGATTTATTATTCTCTAGATTTGTTACCCGCACATATGATGGAAGCGGTAATGTTGGGTGTGCCGCAGAAATAGCATATTGATCAAAAATCTCACCATTAGCAGTTTGTCGCCCATGGAAATTCGGCCCATACCAAGAGGCTACACCAGTTTTGTCATAATTTGGCTCATGCTTTGGAGTAAACCATTTGCCTTTTATCTTATATGGCTTACCAATTTGCGCTCGCCCGCCCCCTTTTGGCACATTTGATGATGTGGTTAAGCGCTTTGATGCCGCAACTCCATATTCAGCAGAAGAAAATTTTGTGGTGGTATTTATATCTGATTTTTTGCTAAAAATACTTCCTCCACAAGCACTTAGGAAGGGAGCTAAAGCCACTAATAGTGAAATTGCTTTTATAGATGGCCATATTTTGTTTGTTTCTAGCATTGTGCATTTCTTTAACTAAGACAGAATTAAACCATTATAGCTAAAATTTGATATAAATATGCTTTAGTCGTAGTTTTTGGTTAAAGCATCTTTAACATGAAGTGGTTCATAATAACCAATGTTCTAAATGATAAGTTGATTCAGTTAATTGAAACATATAAAGATTTCTTTATGTCCTGTTTAGCTCGATTCCAGTATAGGCAATAATATGCGTGAAAATAGATTAGAAACACTCAAAAAACTTATGAAAACCCGCATCTTAATTACTGATGGCGCAATGGGAACTTCATTACAAAAATATAAACTAACTGAAGAAGATTTCTGTGGTGAGCTACTCAAAGGTCATTTCCCACTTTTGCAGGGAAATAATGATATATTAAATCTCACTTTGCCAAAAGTGGTTCATGAAGTCCATATGACTTACCTTAATGCTGGCTCGGACATTATTGGCACAAATACATTTGGTGCGACATCTATTGCGCAAGCCGACTATGGGCTTGAAGAATATGCATATGAAATAAACCTAAAAGGGGCTGAAATTGCAGTATCGGCTGCAAAACAAGCAGAGATAGCAGATAACAACCCCCGCTTTGTTGCTGGCGCAATTGGCCCAACAAATCGCACTGCGTCTATTTCACCTGATGTGAATGACCCCGGTTTTAGAGCTGTTACCTATGACGACCTCAAGAAGTCTTATGGTGAGCAGGTGCGAGGTTTAATAGCGGGTGGGGTTGATATATTATTGATTGAAACTATTTTTGATACATTAAATGCAAAAGCCGCCGCCTTTGCCATTGATGAAATTTGTCAGGAATTGGGTATAAAAATGCCAGTGATGATTTCTGGCACAATAAGTGATAAATCTGGTCGAGTGCTTTCTGGCCAGACACCAGAAGCATTTTGGAATTCCCTTAGTCATGTCCGTCCCTTCTCATTTGGTTTAAATTGTGGGCTCGGCGCAACTGAAATGCGTTCATATGTTTCAGATTTATCAAAATTAGTAGATGTGCCAATTTGCGTTTATCCAAATGCTGGCCTGCCAAATGAATTTGGTGAGTATGATGAAAGCCCTCAAGCTACAGGTAAGCTGCTTGGTGAATTTGCTGATAATGGATTATTAAATATTGTAGGCGGTTGTTGCGGCACAACACCAGATCACATCAGAGAAATTGTTAAGAATGTGCAAGGTAAAAAACCCAGACAATATACTTTAACTAAGCAGGAGAGTTAGATATGGAGCGCCTTCTTCGACTTTCAGGTTTAGAGCCTTTCACGCTGAGCAAAGACATAAATTTTGTCAATGTTGGCGAGCGCACTAATGTCACTGGCTCTGCTCGTTTTCGTAAACTTATCAGCGCAGGTGATTATGATGCAGCGCTTAGCGTAGCACGCGATCAGGTGATGAATGGCGCACAAATTATCGACATAAATATGGACGAAGGGCTGCTAGATTCAAAAGCGGCAATGATTAAATTCCTAAATCTCATTGCATCCGAGCCAGACATTGCACGTGTTCCTATTATGATTGATAGTTCGAAATGGGAGGTAATTGAGGCTGGTCTGCAATGTGTGCAGGGCAAATCCGTGGTCAACTCAATTTCACTAAAAGAGGGCAAGCAGGCTTTTATTCACCACGCAAAACTTGTGCATCAATATGGTGCGGCGGTTGTGGTGATGGCCTTTGATGAAAAAGGTCAAGCAGACACTTATCAGCGTAAGATTGAAATATGCAAAAACGCCTATGACATTTTGGTAAATGAGGTTGATTTTCCTCCACAAGATATTATTTTTGATCCCAATATTTTTGCTGTCGCAACTGGCATTGAAGAGCATAATAATTACGGCGTTGATTTTATTGAGGCAACTCGCTGGATACGCCAAAACCTACCCCATGCTCATGTTTCGGGTGGTGTTTCCAACCTATCATTTTCGTTTCGTGGCAATAATGTTGTGCGCGAGGCAATGCATTCAGTTTTTTTATATCATGCAATTAAAGCTGGTATGGATATGGGCATTGTTAATGCCGCGCAATTAGTAATTTATGAGAATATTGACCCAAAATTACGTGAGCTTTGTGAAGATGTGGTGTTAAATCGTCGCCCAGATAGCACTGATAGATTGCTTGATGTTGCCGCTGATTTTAAAGGTGATAGCGCAAAAGCTAAAAATAAAAATGATCAGGAATGGCGCAAGCTCTGTGTTGAAAAACGCATTGAACATGCTCTAGTCAACGGGATAACTGAATTTATTGAGGCTGATACCGAGGAAGCTCGTATTTCGTTTGATCTATCATTACACGTGATTGAAGGCCCGCTTATGGCTGGCATGAATGTGGTTGGCGATTTGTTTGGCGATGGGAAAATGTTCTTGCCGCAGGTGGTAAAATCTGCCCGTGTGATGAAACAAGCCGTTGCCTATCTTATGCCATTCATGGACGCAGAAAAGGCGGAATCTGGTGAAGACGCTAGCGCATTTGCAGGCACAATAATTATGGCTACTGTTAAGGGTGATGTGCATGATATTGGCAAAAATATTGTTGGTGTTGTTTTACAATGTAATAATTATCAGGTGATAGATATTGGCGTTATGGTGCCAACTGCCGATATTGTTAAGGCAGCAATTGAACATAAGGCCGATATTGTCGGGCTGTCTGGCTTAATTACCCCATCACTTGACGAAATGGTTAGTGTGGCTGGCGAATTTGAGCGCCAAGGCCTAACAATGCCGCTGTTGATTGGTGGAGCAACCACTTCAAAAATTCATACGGCAGTAAAAATCCACCCAAAATACACCTCAGGCCAAGCTGTGCATGTTGATGATGCTTCTCGTGCTGTTGGTGTTGTTTCAAACTTATTATCAGATGAAAATAAGCAAGATTATATTGCTTCAATTCAGGCCGACTATGCAAAGGTTGCACAAAAACATCAAGAATCTGAATTAAAAAAACAACGTATCAGTCTGGTTGAAGCACGTAAAAATGCTTTTAAAATTGACTGGAGTGAATATGATGCGCCAAAACCAAGCTTTACTGGCGTGAAGGTTTTTAATGAATGGGATTTAGCTGATCTTGCTGCTTGCATTGACTGGACACCGTTTTTTCAATCGTGGGAGTTAAAGGGGCGCTTTCCTGCTATTTTAGATGATAAAAAACAGGGCGAAGCCGCGCGGGCTTTATGGGCTGATGCGCAAGTAATGTTAAAACAAATAATTGCTGAAAAATGGTTTAAGCCAAAAGCAGTGATTGGTTTTTGGCCTGCAAATTCAAGCGGTGATGATATTATTCTTTATGATGATGAAGGGCGAAAAAGCCAGCTAAATGTCATGCACGGATTGCGCCAACAAATAGCTAAACGCAAGGGAATGGCCAATATCTGTATTTCCGATTTCATTGCGCCAAAAGAAACAGGTATAAAAGATTATCTTGGAGGCTTTGTTGTTACGGCAGGTGCGCAAGAAGAAGAAATAGCAAAAGCCTTTGCAAAAGATAATGATGATTATCGCTCAATTATGGTCAAAGCACTGGCCGATAGATTTGCAGAAAGTTTTGCTGAGCGTATGCACCAAAAAGTGCGTAAAGAATTCTGGGGCTATGCCAGTGATGAAAATATTCCTGATGATGAATTATTGCTTGAAAAATATCGGGGTATCCGCCCTGCCCCTGGTTACCCTTGCCAGCCAGATCACACAGAAAAAACAGCTATTTTTGATCTTCTCGATGCAAAAAATCAGATTGATGTTGAGCTAACTGATAGTTTTGCTATGTGGCCTGGCTCATCTGTTAGTGGACTATATTTAGCGCACCCAGAGGCATATTATTTTGGTGTTGCAAAAATTGAACGCGATCAGGTGAAGGATTACGCAATGCGTAAAAATATGAGCCAAGAGGAAATTGAGCGCTGGTTAGCACCGATATTAAATTACATTCCATAATGATTTACTTCGCCATTATTTAATTTATGAAATCTCTATCTTATTAAAAACGCTAGTCTGACACCTAACTTAATTTCAATATAGCATTTTCTCTACACAAAATTATAGTTATATCCCTATCTGACACTGCCCCCCTCAATTTTACTGCTTTTAGCCGTAACGTAACGTTCGGTTCGGCAAATTATTTAGATTTTCTAAATATCTCTCTAGATAATAAAATTCTGTCGGGTCAAAATTATGCAGTTAAATCTTTTGGTGGTGTAAGCCCATTTATCAAGCAAGTAGTGGTGACAGTATTTGCTAATAAGCAAGCAATTGTCATTGGCCCCACGCCCCCCGGAACTGGTGTGATATAGGCAGCTATTTCTTTTACAGCATCAAAATCTACATCGCCAACAAGGCGGGTTTTACCCTCTCCTTTTTCTGGCGCATCAATGCGATTTATACCCACATCAATTACTGTTGCGCCCCTTTTTATCCAATCTGCTTTGACCATTTTTGCTCGCCCAACCGCTGCAATAACAATATCAGCCAGCCTCACAACTGGTGGCAAATCTATCGTTCTCGAATGAGCCATTGTAACGGTGCAATTCTGCTGCAATAGCAATTGTGCCATGGGTTTTCCAACAAGATTTGAGCGCCCTATCACAACCGCATTTTTACCCTCAAGCGAAGAATGCACATCACGCAACATCATTAAACAACCAAGCGGCGTGCAGGACACAGGCCCAACCTGCCCTGTCATTAGTTTGCCAGCATTTAGCGGGTGAAACATATCAACGTCTTTTGCAGGGTTAAGTGCATTGATAATATTTGTAGCATTTATATGTTTTGGCACAGGCATCTGCACCAAAATTCCATGCACATCATCACGAACATTCAACTCATCAATCAACTTAAGCAAATCAGCCTCGCTAACGTCTTCATCTAGCTCATACTTGAAACTATTCATGCCCACCTCAAGGGTTTGCTTGGCTTTATTACGCACATAAACCTGAGAGGCTGGATCATGCCCAATAATTATTACAGCCAATCCGGGAGTAATATTATGCTTAGCCTTTAAATTTGCTACATGCTCGCCAACTCTAATGCACAATTTGGCAGCAAACGCTTTTCCATCAATAATATTGGCACTCATTTAGCTTGCTCTCCTATTTTATTATATGTCACCCTGAGCGAGCCTTTACATGTCACCCTGAGTGCAGCGAAGGGTCTAAGATATTTCGCTTCGCTCAATATGACAAGCTTAACTACTCAATATGACCATCATAGCACTCATAGTGCTGAGTGAATATTTATACCAGCATTTATCAATGCCTTTGCAATATTTTTTGCTAAAGAAATAGCATTTTTATTATCACCATGCAGACAAATAGACTTTGCCGATGAATATATTATTGACCCATCTATCGTGATAATTTCGTTTTTTTGTGCTAAACGCAAACATTGAGCCACAGCCTCATTATCATTAGTAATAATTGCACCTTCTTTTTGACGCGAAACCAAAAGGCCATTATTTTCATATTTTCTGTCTGCATAGGCCTCTAAAATAATATTAAGCCCTAATTGTTTGGCAGCAATCACTTGCGTGCTATTATCCAGCGCTAAAATAGATAAATTTGCATCATGCTTTTTTATAGTTTCAAACACAGGCATAGCTAAAGATAAATCTTTTGCCGCCATATTCGCCAATGCTCCATGTAGCTTTACGTAGGCAAGGGGGATATTTTCTTCATTGGCAATTTTTTGAATTAGCGCAAGCTGATCAGCCACTTGCTTTTGAACCATTGAGATTGGCAAATCAAGCGCAAGGCGACCAAAATTTTCCTTATCAGCAAAACCAGGGTGCGCTCCACAGGTTACATTTTTTGCTTTTGCCGCTCGTAGGGTTTTTCTAATTAAACCTTCATCGCCTGCATGAGCGCCACACGCAATTGAGGCACTAGAAATAATCTCAAGCAATTCAATATCATATGCAGCCCCCTCACCTATATCGGCATTTAAATCAATCTGCTTCATTTACACCTCTTTGATATTTTCAATAGATATAGGCTTAAAGTAAATTTTCGAATTTGCTCGCATCTGTGCAAATCTATCAATGTCAGATGAAATAATAGTGCCGATTCGTGGATAACCACCAGTGGGTTGATGATCGCGCATTAAAACAATTGCGCTGCCATCACCTAAAATCTGAATATCCCCGCAAACAATAGGGTCAGATACTAAGGAGAGAATTTTTTCATTAGCAAAAACATTCGATCTATCCAATAACCTCACTCCCATTCTATCCAGTTGAGAGCTTATAAAAAAAGGTTTTTCAATCAATTCGTTGCGAGTTTTCTGGCTGAAACGCTCGGCATGAATTCCCCACATAAAGCGAAATATATTATCTTGATAGTCAATTTGTTTAATAGGGTTAGTTTTTATTTTCTTTGCTGGCAATAAGTCAATTTTATCACCCATTTGTAAAGCACGTCCGTTATATCCGCCAAGCCCAACAATCATATTTGTCGCGCGGCTATTAAGTATTTTTTTAACGCCAATTTCAGCGTTAAAGCGCACATAACCATAATTACCCCATTCACCAGGTTTTATGAAAACCTCATCACCATTTATTAAACTATAGTCACCATTCCATTTTTTACTTTCTTTATTGATGAATAGAGAAAAATCTCCACCAAAAAATGCAGCTTTTATATCCCCACCCTGCACTATAAAATCCAAACCCGCCTGAGTAAATTCAATGCCAGAAGTTGCGCAAGAGCCAACGGCCTCACCCGCTCGTAAAAAAGCGTTTCTATCCATTGGTCCAGAAGCAGAAATTCCATGCTCCAAATGCCCAAAGCGACCTAAATCTTGAATAGTTGCTAAAGGGCCAGCACGGGTGACTTGTATATTCATGATTTTTCACTCACAAAACTAATATAATCACCAGCTTTAATTTTGGTGGGAGGATTTTTAGAAATATCTAGATTGATAAAATCAGTGCGCCCAATGACATGCCAACCCGTGGGGATTGAAGTAGCGGTAATTGCGCTTTGGCCGGCCGCAAATATAACTGTCCCTGCCGCAACGCTTTTTCTTACTTGCTCACGGCGATCAACAAAAAGTCCTTTTTTATGCATTCCACAATAAACAAACCCTGGAGCAAAACCTGTTGTTAAAACTCTTAAGGGCTTAGAATTATGCTGTTTAATAAATTCACTAATGCTCAAGCCAACTAGCTGTGCTACTTGAGGTAAGTCCTCACCATCAAAATTAACTTCTAATATATGCGTTTGGCTTTTTTCTTTAAGTGTCTTAATTGGCTTACTTAAAGCCAGACGAAGTAAGCCGCTTAAGTTAAAGAAATTTATTTTTTTATTATCATATCTAACAAGGACACTAACCAAAGAGGCTGCAATTTCTTTTACATATGGCAAGTCTTGAGTTTTAAGGAAATTAGCAAATTCAATGACCTTTTGATTAGCGCTATCATCTAACTCAAAAGCAAAGCGCACAAGCAAAGCCTCATCACCCAAAGGAATAATTTGTGTAGTGTTTTTCATAAGCAAATAATGGCATATTCATTCAGCTTGGAAAAGCAAATTTAAAAAAATCTAAATTTTATTTTGATTTATTCTTTCATCTGTTTTAACAGAGAAATATAGAGCTATAATATTGTAGCCTATAATCACGTTCTCAGGGCGGGGTGAAATTCCCCACCGGCGGTAAGAGGATCATTCTTTTAGATTGCTTCCTTATAGCCCGCGAGCGCCAGTTCTTCTGTTTGAAAAACTGGGTCAGCAGATTTGGTGAGATTCCAAAGCCGACGGTCATAGTCCGGATGGTAGAGAATGGGAGAGAATCGATATGTAAACACCTGAATTCTGTTCAGGGGTTTGCTGTCCTTTTAATTCCAAATCCCTGAGGCCGTTTTGGTTTTAGAAAGGAATTAAAATGAACCAAACGTCCTCAATTATAACAAATAATTATGCATTAAAAGCAACATATTATATGATTGGTGCGCAAGTAATTTTTGCACTTGTTAATTTCACCTATGATGTTTTGACTAATCCGTGGAATCCAATGCTCGAGGGGGAAAAACTCACCTCTTCATCTACTGTTTTTTGGCAATATTTAATTGCCACCATTTTTATTTTACCGCTAGTGCTTAAAATTGGTTTAGATAAACTCAAAACTCGCCACCCTATGTTGCACGAATGGAGAGCACTTGCGTCAGCACTTGGCGCTCAAGTATTTGTGTTTGGATTTGCCTCTGGCGTGCCAGTTTGGCAAATGATTGGCTTATTGCTTACGGGTCCTTTTTTCGTATTATTAGGATCAATATTATTCTTAGGCGAGAGATTGACACTAACCCGCATTGCTATGTCAGTAATAGCTTTCATTGGTGCTTTTCTTATCGTTGGGCTTGGCACTGATCAATTCACTGCCGCTTCATTCTTGCCAGTCATTGCTGCCATTTTGTGGAGCGTAACTACTTTAATAAGCAAATATCTATCACGCGAGGAATCAGCTGAAACGCTAACTCTTTATCTAGTTTTGCTAATTAGCATCAATCACGCAATCATTGGCACAGCATTGTTTATTCTTGCGCTTGTTTTGCCTGATGGCAGCTTGCCAACAACGCTTACAAGTGGAATTGATTTTAGTTTTCCAATGGGAGCAGCACTTTGGTGGATATTATTCTTAGCGTTTTTAACAGCCAGCTCTCAATATCTTTTGTGGAGTGCATATAAGAGAGCAGATGCCGCTTATCTACAGCCATTTGATGACCTTAAACTACCTATAAACGTGCTTCTTGGCTGGATTATACTCTCGCAAGTACCAAGCATTGGCTTTTGGCCTGGTGCTGCTTTAATCGTTGGTGCTTCGCTATATATTGCACTTATTGAGAATAAGAAAATATAGAGCTTGAAAATAAGAAAATATAGAGCTTGAAAATAAGAAAATATAGAGCTTGAAAATAAGAAAATATAGTTTGAGAGTGAAAAACTAAAAGAGATATAGCGCCCGAAGCAACTTTCGGGCGCTTGCTAATATCTATTGAGCAACTGGCGCTTCTCTGGCTCTAAATTCAAACAATGATCTAAACATACCTGGCGCTAAAATGGATACTGGGTTAATGATGAATTCTGGATCATTCAAATTGCCACGCACAGCAAATGTTACGCCTATAAGTCCCTCGCCCTCTCTCCCACCTAGAATAACACCAAATAATGGAATCTTTTGGAAAATTGAATTCAAGCCAAATAATGGAATGTAAGTGCCAGTCAAATCATATTCATTATCCTTAGTGTGTATAAATCCTCGCAAAGTTCCGCCAACTTCACCGCCATCAATCACTCCATCAATTATTTCAATATTTTCTTTTGTGCGGATAAATTGAGCCTTGCCATATTTGAAATTAATTCTGTTTTCATTGGCAATCAATTTGCGAGAATCTCTATCCTGAGCGATAATGTCAGCAATTTTACTCTCATCAATTAGAGAGAAATTAGCAATATTTAGCACGCCATTATCGATATTTGTTGTTAAATCAGTGGTCATAGAAAGAGAACCCTTACCCCCCAACAGACGAGAGTAAATATTCAAAAAGCGCAGCAATGTGCCAGCATCATCAAAAGCAACAGACATGGTGCGTCCATTCTCAACAGGGTTAGTAACAATAGACACGCTATTGCCTTGAGAAAATTGCGTCTGTAGCGAAACTTTGCGCAAATCTGATCCTTTGAGGTTCATCGCCAGATTAAAATTATTAGCAACAACACCATAAAAGCCTATGGCTTGTTTTAGTTTTATATCTAATAATAAAACATCTTGATATTGTGATGATTTTACCCCTCCAGTTGAAGGTTGATCTAGCGCAAAGGAGCGCCGTAACATAGGCTTTAAATCCATTCGCTCGCCATCAATTTTAATTTCAATACCGCCATCAATCGGCTGAGCAAAAAGAGAGGCTTTATCTTCAGAGCTTAAAGCAAATACTGGAAAATTAGCAGACTTAAAACCAGTTTCATTATCCAACAATAAGTCTCCCTTTATTTTAACATCATCAAATGATAAGTCGATTTGAGTAATTTCTGTTATCTCAGGGCTTTGTGATAATTTTGCTTTAATATGTCCATCAATACCCCTCGCTTTTGAAACTCCAAGATCAACTATATTTAATGCCATATCCTTTATATTAGCAGCAATTAGCAACGACCCATCAGCCAAAACATCAACTATAAATTGCGCGCTTCCAGCTAGAAATCCACTTGCCTCAAATCCAAGTTCTTTCATTTGCTCAACATCTAAAACAGAGGCAACGCGAATATTCTGTTCACCATTTAGCGTCCCCTCCAAACTAACATCAGCATCAAAGCTAGCTATTTGAGCCGCGCCGTTAAAATTATAACCCAGATGGCTCAAGGCAAATCTAAAATTACCATTTTCAAAACTATAACCACCAATATCGTCAGAACTAGAAAATTCAGTGATTGTGCCATTAGCTGCATAGTCAACTTTGTCCATTTCCTCATCGTCATGTAAAACAAAGGTAGCAAGCAATGAGGTTTCAACCTTGCCATTTAGATTATCAATATCAAGCGGGATATTGGCCTTCTCTAATTCATCAGGCATAATCACCTCACCAAGCGCAATCAGTGCAGGTAAATCACCCGAAATATCACTTGATAGTTCAAAAATATTTGATCCTTTTTTTTCACCATCAATAATTATTGCACCATTAGTAAAATTAACAGGCCCTTTATTTGTTCTTAGGGTTGCAGCCTCCATTGTGGCCGTTGTTTTATAGTCCAAAATTTTGACATTAACATTGCCGTCAATTCCAAGAATATCCATGTTTTTCCAAGGAATAAGTTGAACATCATGTCCTAAAATATCTATTTGAATTGCATTTTTTGGCAAAATCATATCGTCTTGATCTTGCTCTAAGCTTCCTGGTGGAAAATTAAACTGCATAGAGATATTTTTAGCTACACCTTGTTTAACATTCTCAACAAACCAATCTCGCCCACTTGTTGCAATGAAATAAGGCCACAGCCTTTTTAGGTCATCAACGGAAGCATTTTGTCCGCCCACCTCAATATTTAACCCCATGCCCTTTTGTAACATATCAGCCCTGCCTTTTGCCCAAATTGTAACATTGGGTTTTTGAGCAATAATTTGGTCAATTCCAACAGCTCCATATAGCGGAGCAGACCAGCCAGAAAAATTTATACTATCAAATGAAATATTCGGCGCATCAAGATCGCTTGGGTGAATTATTACATCAGATGCTTTTATTAACATGCTTAATGTTGAACCAAATTTATCATCTAGCCCTAAATAAAACTCACCCTCCACATTAGCATAGCTATCTCCTACCTTAACAAAAGTATTTTGTGCGAGCAACTTTGCCTCATCAGGAAACCAAGTCACTCTAAATTCACTGGCCTCAAGTGGAAAATAATCCTGTTGAATTCGTAATTTTGATTTATACGGATCAACATCAAAAAACCCGCCAAGAACTTTCTCTCTTGCCTTATCAAAATCAACATTTATATTAATTCTACCTGCTCCCTTAAGTGCTATAAGTGCGCGTGGGTCATCAAGGAATGAAAAAACACTAGAAAAATCTATATTTTTTATTTCTGCTGATAGCTTAACAATATCATTTTTTTCCTTTTTTCTCTCAAAACCACCTAAAACTAAACGCCCTGCTATTTCGGTTGAGAAGCTTCCAACTATAGACTTTTTATCTAAACTAGCGCTTATAACTAAATCTATTTTTGAATATTGCCGTAAGACACCATAAACGGAATCATGCATATCTATTTCCCCACCTTGAATAGAGAATTTAGATATTTTGCCTAATCTAATCAATTTATCAAATTCAGCTAACGATCCCTCAATTGCCTTAAAATTAGCAATAATTAAATCGTTATCAGACCTAAACTCAAACCCGCTATCATGAGGTAAATCACCACTAACATCTAAGCCCAAGGCCGTAATATCAATTGATGGATAACTATTTTCACCCTCTAAAACCCATATTACTGCATTATTTCCATCGCTACCTTCAACAAATTCAAAATCACCAAAGCGCGGCCCATGTAAATCTTGAACAATTTTTATTGTTGGGCTCAAAAAAGCAACATTTACACTTGGGTTTCCAAATAAAGATTTAATAGGCGAAAACCCTAAGTTTATAGCCTCCATCTCAATTTTGGCTCGACTTTTATTGTTTTCAATAACTACAGGAGAAAATTTAATAACTGGCACGATAGCATTCTCTAAAGAAAGCGTAGGAGTACCCAATTTAGCGCTAAAATTAACAGGAAGGGTATCAATTGCTATCTGATTTAACTGCTTATTAAAATACTCAAGTGAAATGGGTGCAAATAACAAGCGAATATATACTGCAAGCACAAGAATTATAGGAATTGCAAACAGTAAGACTAACGCCCATAAAAAGCTGCGCCCAGAGAGTAATTTTTTATGACTTTTGTTAATGGGTCTGCCTATATTTTATTGATTGCCAAGTTCTATTTCTGATTAACAAAAATAATGTAGCAGAAACAGGGCTGAGTTGCTTTAAATTATATATAAAATACAAAATCTTCACTTGCTTTTTTGTTTATTAACCATAATGCGCGATTATTACTAAATAAGTTCTAGTTCCACTTTGGAGATAATGTAGTGCAGCAGAGTAGTCGGCAATATAGTTTTGGCAAAAAAAAGTTAAATTCAAGCCAGATATATACTCACAATAAATCAATGATCAAGCCCAGCCACTTTTATATAATGTTTGTTACTCTTCTTGCCACAAATATTATTACTTTTATTGGCTTTTATATGAGTGCAGATATAGATTCAATTCTTAATAAGAGAACTAATGCCATAAATATTGCCTATGAAGATAGAATTTCTCAATTGCGTTTAGAAGTAGATCGACTATATTCACGCCAATATGCGCAGACAGGTAATTTAAATCTACAAATTCAAGAGCTATCACTTCAACAAGCAGCGCTTTCTGAAATTCAGCCATATATTAAGTCTTTAGCAATTAAGGCACAAGAGTTAGGTATTAAAAATATTGCAGGGTCATCTGCTCCTAGCACAGTAAAGAAATCAGATGTTTATGATAATTTTACCACTGGCTCTACTAACAAAAATGCAACGATTGATCAGCAAGCCTATATTATACAAGTTAAGCAATCAATTTCTCAGATGACAAATGAAACCTCACTTGCTTTGGCTAGCATGTCAAAAGTTGCAGAAAATTCAACTAGTATCATTTTAGATGAATTAAAAAATATTGGCATTAAACCAGTTTTGCCTAGTTTTAATGAAACTGCATCAGGGGGGCCGTTTATACCTGCAAATGCGGATTATTCTTATCAAAATTTAGTAGACGGTGCCAATAATGTTGTTATTGCTCTTGATCGTTTTAAGGCCGCGCAAAAAGCTATTGATCTATCGCCTGTTTATGTCCCTTTAAAACATGGATATAGAGTAAGCTCTAAATATGGTAATAGGAGTGATCCATTCTCCAGAAAAGCCGCATTTCATTCAGGCACAGATATGGCCGCCCCACATGGAAGCTCTGTATATAGTGCTGGTGATGGAGTTGTAATTTTTTCAGGGCGTAATGGCGGGTATGGAAAAGTCGTAAAAATAAAGCATGCTGGTGGTTTGATAAGTTTTTACGCACACCTATCGTCTTATTCTGTGGTTAAGGGGCAGAAAGTCAAAGCTGGCTCCATCATTGCTAAAGTTGGCTCTAGTGGACGTAGCACTGGCCCACATCTGCATTTTGAAGTTAGAAATGCAAATGGCACTATAAACTCAACTCGTTTAATTAAAGCAGGATATAAATTGGCGCAATTTAGATAGTTTAAAGACCAATTTTTATAGACTAATCTTTGTCATCTCCACCAACACGTTGAGCTAATGCCGCTTCCATAAATTTATCCAAATCCCCATCAAGCACATCTGAGGGGGCGGTGCTTTCAACACTCGTTCTTAAATCTTTTACAAGTTGATATGGCTGT
>Ga0256839_1002056_pt1 | contig 23167 bp, 23 predicted proteins | sample 354166metaG_FD_185968 | JGI IMG/M metagenome (GOLD analysis project Ga0256839, IMG submission 185968) | Hydrothermal vent microbial communities from Mid Atlantic Ridge, Atlantic Ocean - 354-166 | ecosystem: Environmental > Aquatic > Marine > Hydrothermal vents | place: Atlantic Ocean: Mid... | reverse complement strand
CTCATAGATCAGTTGCTTGTGATTTTTCATTGCTAACATCTCTTGCGGAGAAAAAGCGGAAGGCTACAAGTAACTGGTCGCTTTTTCTACTCGTTGCAAGTTATGCATTTGGAATGTGAATCTAAGGGCTATAAAAGCACATAAAAAAAGCCGCTTTCGCGACTTTTTTTATGTGCTTAATAAGTTAAAACTTACATTACACCAAGTTTTTCTAGTACGTCAATTGTTAAACCACCTGTTGCCAGGCCATTTTCTTTTTGAAAACGTTCAACTGCGTTCATAGAACCTTTACCAATTGCCCCATCAATTGGACCATTATAAACGCCAGCATCTTTTAGAGCTTGTTGGATTCGTTTATTTATATCTTCACCCATATTTGTCTTACATAAAACTCTACGCCACTCTAAACGCTCACTCGAAACCTTAGAGCGTTTTTCAATAGTTTTGTATTCAGCTGGAATTTTTGTTCGAATTTCTTCTGCTGGTGTAGCAACGTTACTCACTTTAATCAGTTTGGCAACTGGCTCAACCTTTTCTTCTTCGATTGCTGCGGCTGTATCCACCACAAGCTTTTTTATTTTTGTAAATTGTGCTGGAGTCTCTTTCAAACAAATTTGATTTCCAGTATATGTACCATCACCGTCTACTCCCGAAGTTCTCCAAGTAAATGCGGCATCAGAAACTTTATTCGTTAATGTTACCTTTTTGTACTCTGCAGGGATCTTAACCTTATCAATCGTTGCATCACTAACTAGCTTGCTAACTTTTATTGCTTTAGCTTCTTCTGGAACCTCTACAAGATCAATTGTAGAAGGTGCTTTTAATACAGTCTTCTTAATGATTTTATATTTTGCTGGCACTTGGACCAAACACATGATCTCGCCTGTGGAGTTATCAATCTTTGTAATAGGGCCATCACCTTTTTTCCATACTGCTTTGGCAGGTTCAATTTCAATTTTTTCTTCTACAATTTCATACTCTGCAGCTTTATAAATCTTTTTCTTACTCGCCTGCTTCACCACAACAGTTTCTTGAGCTTCTTCAAATTGAGCATCTGCAATTTTGATTTCTTCTGATTCTTCTTTCACAAGAACATCTTTCGAAGTCTCTTCAAACTTGGCTGGAATAAAGTACTCTTGGTAACATGCTCCAACAGATGCACTTGAGATATCAATTCCATTTGTCTTTGCGCCAGCTAACAATGCAGGACTTGCAGGAATACCTTTTTTACCAAGGCTTGTAACCCAAGAAGTACCTGCTGGTGAAATTTCAACTTCAATCATCTCTTCACGAAATTTTGCAGGAATTGCTTTGATTTTTGTGTAACCTTCTTTTTCAACAATAGATTTTTCTGCTATATCAAATACTGCTGGTTTGATTACCACTTCTTCTGATTCTGGTTTAACTAAAACTTCCTCTGTTTTTGTTTCATATTCAGCCGGAACAATAACTTTAGCAAAACACTCTCCTGGCTTTGCATCTGGCAATGTATGAGTTGCATCAATTCTATCTTTTTTTTCTTCGTGAGATGCCGCCATAGCTAGAGAAGCTGGAAGCAAAAGAGCCAATACGGCTACTGAAGCAAAACTTTTAGTGAACATTTTATTCTCCTTAATTTTTCGTCTTTAAAAGCAATTAAAGACATAGAAATACTATCTGTATAAATTTTTTGAATACAAATGCTCACAAAATAAGCATTTTGAAATTATCATCGAAGGATAATCCATTCGCCCTAAATGAGCAACCGTCTATCTCTGATATAGAATAACTTAATTATAATATTTTAGACCTACAAACTCGATTGTATCGCCTTTAAACAAACTGTCATCAATGTTCCTGGAAGAATACCTAATGCTAATACCGACAATCCATTAAGACTTAGTAAAACTCTAAAATCCCACTTCACTAATGCAAGTACAGAACTTGTGCTATCTTCTGGCTTATCAAAGTACATCAGTTTAATAGCTCGAAGATAATAATAAGCGCCAATAACTGACATCACTACTCCGAAAACAGCCAACCAAATTATATTTGCATCAACAACCGCTGTGATCACTGATAATTTGGCATAAAATCCAACTGTTGGTGGAACACCTGCCATTGAGAATAAAAACAACATCATCATAAAAGCGTACCAAGGATGACGAGAACTTAACCCTTTCAGATCATTTAGCTGGTCTGCTTCATAGCCCTCCCGACTTAACAGAAGCACTACCGCAAAAACACCCATTGCAATAATGGCGTAAGTAATAATATAAAACATTGAAGCAGCATAGCCTTCATGACTACCTGCTAATATTCCCATCAAAACAAAGCCCATATGGGAGATTGTTGAATATGCAAGCATTCGTTTAATATTCGTTTGGGCGATAGCAATTATATTCCCTGCTAGCAATGATAGTGCGGCTAGCAAAGATAATATTTGTTGCCAACCCTGAACCATATCTCCCATACCTTCAACCAACAAGCGAATAACCATTGCGAATGCCGCTATTTTAGGCGCAGTACCCAAAAATAGCGTAACAGCAGTTGGCGAACCATCATAAACATCAGGTACCCACATATGGAAAGGCACTACTCCTAATTTAAAACCTAAACCTACAATAATAAATGCCAAACCTAACAATAAACCAATATTCTCCATCACTGGATGTGTCGACATATAGTTTGCAATATGGTCAAGATGCAAGCTCCCACTCACACCATAAATAATTGACATCCCGTATAACAACATACCTGATGCTATCGCGCCCAACACAAAGTATTTCATCGCAGCTTCTGATGCACGACCATCATCACGTTTAAAGGCTACCATTGCATACATTGCTAATGATAAGAGTTCAAGACCTAGATAAATCAATAACATAGTTTTTGCCGAAACCATGATCATCATGCCTAAAACAGCAAATAAGCCTAAAGTAAAAAATTCACCCTTGTACATATCACGCGTACGTAAATATTCTCGCGAATACACAAACACCCCTACCGTAACCAACAATATAGAGATCTTTAAAATTTGTGCCATAGGATCTAGCACAAACATATCACTAAAGGCCGTTGCTCCTGATTGCCCTGTAGCTTGATATGATTCAGCCAGAATAAGATTCATTTCAGTTGTACCAAATAAAACTAAGCCAGCGGTTACTAACAGTACAATCTGTGTTAATAAATATGTAATAAAACGTTGCGAATCCTTAACAAATAAATCTGTCAAAAGAACAAAACAAGTACCAGCCAATAAAAACATTTCTGGGGTTGCCAAAAGTATATTTGGAGTTTGAAACTGCATTGGAATCAATGAAAATAGTAACATTTTAGTTTACCAACTTACTGGTTGTTGCTTGATCTATAACATGCACCAAAGAATCATTCATTACATTTATGAGTGGCTCTGGCCATAAACCTACCGCCAGTACAAATATTGCTAATATAGAAAGTATCAATGTTTCCCTTTTATTAATATCATTTAATTTAGCAACTTGATCATTGGCAACGGCGCCAAATATTACACGTTTAACCAACCATAATGTATATGCTGCACCTACAATTAAGGTGGTAGCACCTAAAAATGCTATCCAAAAATTAGCTTTGAAGCTAGCAAGAATAACCATAAACTCACCAACAAATCCCGATGTTCCTGGCAAGCCTGTATTTGCCATTGCAAATAAAACGAAGAAAGCAGCAAACCAAGGCATACGATTTGAAACGCCTCCATAAGCAGTAATTTCACGTGTATGCATTCTATCGTACAACACACCAATACAAAGGAACATTGCACCAGATATAAAGCCATGCGAAATCATTTGAACCATTCCACCTTGCATTCCTAGTAAAGCACCTTCGCTACTACCAGTGGCCTTTATAATGGGGAATAATAAGAAAAAGCCTAGAGTAACAAACCCCATGTGAGCAATAGATGAGTAGGCCACTAGTTTTTTCATATCGCTTTGTACAAGCGCTATAAAACCGATATACACGACCGCTGTTAATGACATAAAGATCACCAGCCATGCTAGTTCACTAGAAGCATCAGGTACCATCGGCAAAGAAAAACGTAAAAAACCATAACCTCCAATTTTAAGCATGACTGCAGCCAGTATTACTGAACCACCTGTAGGCGCTTGAACGTGCGCATCTGGTAGCCATGTGTGGACAGGCCACATTGGAACCTTTACACCAAAAGCAATTAAAAATGACAAGAATATAAGAATCTGCGGAGTCATTCCTAGCTTCACAGTATGTAAGTCAGCAATAGCAAAACTATTTGCTTGCGTATACATATAAATCAAACTTACAAGCATGAAGACCGAACCAAAAAAAGTATAAAGGAAGAACTTGATAGTCGCATATATACGGTTATCACCCCCCCAAATACCAATCACAATAAACATTGGTATCAGCATTGCTTCGAAGAACACATAAAACAGAATCGCATCTTGTGCGGCAAAAACTCCGTTGATGATACCTTCCATTATTAAGAAAGCCGCCATGTATTGTGATGGCTTGTGCTTTATCACTTCCCAACCTGCCAATACAATTAATACCGTTGTAAATGTATTTAACAGAATCAGTGGCATTGAGATCCCGTCAACACCTAGGTGATAATTAATCTTGAAATTTTCAATCCACGGAATCAACTCAACAAACTGCAGTTGATAACCTTTTGCATTGAAACCAGTCCAAAGTAATAAACTAATGGCAAATGTTACAACACTTATAATCAATGCAACGGGCCGCGTAGCAAATCGATCGCCAATTAATAGTGTCAACATACCTCCTAAAATAGGAAGCCAAACTAAGACGCTTAGTAAATAACCATCAAACATACTTAGCTCCAAATAATAACCAAGTCATAATAGCTAATACACCGAGTATAATTGAGAATGCATAATGATATAAATAACCAGTTTGGATACGACGTGAAACAGATGCAAACCAGCCCGTTACTTTAGCCGTTCCATTCACCATCAATCCGTCAATCAAGAAACGATCTCCTACTGCCCACAAACCTTTACCTAGTGCTAGCGCACCTCCTGCAAATACAGTCATATTGAACTCATCGGCAAAATATTTTTTATCCAAAATAGTATGAACAAATCGAAACTTGTCATAAGCAAACCGTGCGATTGACGGTTTTTTCATATATATAAACCAAGCACTAAATAATCCTGACATTGCCAACCAAAATGCGGGGGTAAATATTGCATGAGTTAATAAATCCCACGCTCCATGGTAGTGGTGTTTCAAAGTCTCCATTGCAGGATGCACTTCATCAACATGAATCACCCCCTCAAAGAAATCTCCCAAAACCATCGGATTAACAAGATAGCCTGAAAGTATTGCAGGAATCGCCAAAGCTATAAGAGGATAGACAACCACCTTTGATGGCTCATGAAGATGTGACTTTGTCTCTTCATCCATACGCTCTTCACCATGAAACACCAAAAAGAACATTCTGAAGCTATAAAAAGCTGTAACAAAGACACCAAGTAGAACCATCCAATAGGCGTATTGCGCACTAGGTAAAGTAGAGGCGTGAACTGCTTCAATAATAAGATCTTTTGAGAAGAACCCTGAAAAGAATGGAAAACCAATAAGAGCCAACGAGCCTATCAAAGAAGTCCAATACGTTATTGGTAAATATTTTTTCAAACCACCCATTTTACGAATATCTTGCTCATGATGCATCGCGATAATTACGGAACCTGCCGCTAAGAACAACAGAGCTTTAAAAAATGCGTGTGTCATTAAGTGGAAAACACCTGCGCTGTAGGCAGAAGCACCTAGGGCAACCGTCATATAACCCAATTGAGATAGTGTTGAATAAGCAACTACGCGTTTAATATCATTCTGCACAATTCCTATCAATCCCATAAAGAAGGCTGTGGTCGCTCCAATTATTAAAACTAGGTTCAGCGCTGTATCCGACATTTCAAAAATAGGTGACATACGAGACACCATAAAGATACCCGCTGTAACCATTGTTGCGGCATGAATCAGAGCAGATATTGGTGTTGGACCTTCCATCGAATCAGGGAGCCAAACGTGCAATGGTACTTGCGCCGATTTACCCATTGCACCAATGAATAATGAAATGGCAATAACTGACACTAACAACCACTCTTGGTTCGGTAGAATCTCCATCGTGATGTGTTGAATTGAAGGTAGGCGTTCGAATACTTCCTTATAATCAACCGAACCGGTATAAGTCCAGATTGCAGCAATACCTAATAAAAAACCAAAGTCACCCACACGGTTAACCAGAAATGCTTTCATATTGGCAAATATTGCAGTATCACGTGTAGACCAGAAACCTATCAATAAATACGAAACCAACCCAACCGCTTCCCAGCCAAAGAATAACTGCATGAAGTTATTTGACATAACCAACATGAGCATTGAAAAAGTAAACAAAGAGATATATGAGAAGAAACGCTGGTAACTATTATCACCACCACGACTATCTTTTGGCCAATTATGCTTATCATCTTTCATATAGCCAATGGTATACACATGCACCATTAAGGAGACAAACGTTACCACAACCATCATCATTGATGTTAAGCGGTCTATCATAAAGCCAATTGCAAATTTAGTATCAGCTACCTGTGCCCACGTATAAACATCCCCGTAGAATGTATTGCCATCAATCGCTACGTGCTTTAGAACAATAAAGGAGAGTACACACGAAACCCCAACCCCAAGAAGGGTTATAGTATGTGCACCTTTACGCCCGATAACACTACCAAACAAACCTGCAATGATTGAGCCAACCAATGCCGATAGCGGGATAGCTAAATAAATACTTTCCATAATTGCTAGCCCTTCATCTCATCAAGTTCTTCGACATTAATGGTTCGACGATTACGGAAAACGGTAATCAAAATAGCCAACCCTATAGCGGCTTCTGCAGCTGCAACTGTTAAAATAAAGAAAACAAATATCTGCCCTGCTATATCACCTGAATAATGAGAAAAGGCGATAAAGTTTAGATTTACCGATAACAGCATCAACTCGATACACATTAGTAAAATAATCATATTCTTACGATTAAGAAAAATACCAGCGACACTGATTGAAAACAACAATGCACTAACAATCAGAAAGTGAGATAAAGGAATCATTGTCTTTTCTCCGCTTTCATCTTTACCATTCGGATACGATCTTCTCGCCTTGTGCGAACTTGCTTTGATGGATCTTGTTTCTTAACACCTTTACGACGACGTAGAGTCAATACAATTGCTGAAATAATAGCAACAACCAAGATTACTGCCGCGATTTGAAAAGGAAATACATATTCGGTATATAACACCTCACCTAAAGCTTCAGTGTTATTGACACTTAAAGGGGTAGGGGCCGGTATATCAACTTTAAAGACTTCTGAATTAACCACTAATATCATCTCTGCAGCTACTGCAACGGCAACTAAAATACCAACGGGAAGATAGCGAATAAAGCCCTCTCTTATAGTATCAATCTGTATATCCAACATCATAATAACAAAGAGGAATAACACCATCACAGCACCAACATAAACAAGCACCAGCACAACCCCTAAAAATTCTGCCTCTAATAACACCCAGGTTGCGGCACTACTAAAGAAAGCTAAAATTAAAAACAAAGCAGAATAAATTGGATTACGCACAGTCACCACTGCTACAGCAGAGAACAGTGTTACTGCTGAAAAAAGGTAAAATATGAATAATTCAAATGTCATCTAATATTCCTAACTAACTCACTAATTACTTGTACGGCGCATCTGCCGCTTTTCGTTTGGCAATTTCTGTTTCATGCTTATCACCAAAAGCTAATAGCTCTTCTTTTGTGATAGTCGTACCTTCACGATTTTCAAAATGATACTCAAAAATATGAGTCTCGACTATCGCATCCACGGGGCAAGCTTCTTCACAAAAACCGCAGTAAATACACTTAAAGAAATCGATTTCATACTTTGTAGTACGTCGAGTACCATCAGCACGTTCTTCCATTTCAATATCAATAGCAAGTGCAGGACATACAGCTTCACATAACTTACAGGCAATACAACGTTCTTGCCCATTAGGGTAACGCCGTAGAGCGTGATGTCCTCGGAAACGAGGAGACATCGGTGTCTTTTGCTCAGGGTATTGAATAGTGATCTTTCGCTTAAAAAGATATTTACCCGTAACGCCTAAACCCTGAAAAAGCTCAAACAAAGTAAATGATTTGATAATATGTTTGATATATTTAATCATTTTCAAACATCCTTACAGCATCATTTATGCTCTTTTTAATATACAAATCATCGAAAAAGAGGGGGGGTGGCCTATTAAAAACAGTAAAAAACATACCTTTTTTATCTATAACCATGGTTTCCATCCTAATGCGATAGCAATACCTTCTCCAAATATCCAAACTAACGTTACAGGAATTAGTATTTTCCATCCTAGGCGCATAATTTGGTCATAACGATAACGCGGAAAAGTTGCTCTAAACCATAAATAACAAAATAAGAAAAAGAATGACTTAATAAATAGCCAATGAAATCCATCACCCAATATAAATCCTATAACCGGCACATCATTAAACAAATCACCAAAGGGGGACAACCAACCACCCAAAAACAATAAAGCCGTTAGCGTAGAAATTAGTATCATACTTGCGTATTCTGCAAGGAAAAACAGTGCAAATGCCATCCCTGAATATTCCACATGAAAACCCGCAACAATTTCTGACTCACCTTCTGCCACATCAAATGGCGCCCGATTTGTTTCTGCTACTCCTGAAATGAAGAAAACGGCCAACAAACCAAACAACGGCCAAGCAAACCAGTTTAGAATCCCCCCATCTTGGGCACGAACAATATCACTCAGATTCATGCTTCCTGCGGCCATCAATACACCTACTAACGCAAAACCCATCGCAATTTCATAAGAAACAACCTGTGCGCCAACACGTAAAGAACTCAAGATCGCATATTTAGAGTTAGATGCCCAACCCGCAAGGATAATTCCGAATACATCTAATGACGTTATCGCCAAGACCAATAATAAACCAGCATTTACATCCGCAAGCACGCCACCATCCCAAAATGGAATAACCGACCATACAGCCAAAGCAGGAGCCAAGGCCAACATTGGTGCAACAAAGAACACAACTGTGCTAGCTTTTGTCGGAGATATAATCTCCTTAAACATTAGTTTAACCGTATCAGCTATAGGTTGCAGCCAACCTTTAGGACCAACTCGGTTTGGCCCCATTCGTACTTGCATATAACCAATGATTTTTCTTTCAGCAAAAGTTGTATACGCAACAGCTAAAATTAAAGGCAGAAGAATAGCAACAATCTTCAGCATAATTACTATCAGAGTCGTTAACCCTTCTGGTAAATATCCATTTAAGAATGTGGCTAAAGTTTCCATTAAACTGTCTTCTCTCTATTGATAGTGATAGTGATATTGCCAAATGCAGATCCAAGCACACTGCTAGCCTGTGTACCTGATGCAATATACACACAACCATCTGGAATTAAATTATTCACAAGCAATGGTAATAAAATATTTTCACCACCCTGCTCAACATTAACATTCACAGAACCATCTTCAACTTGCTGCAATGAAAGGCGTTGAATCTCCGTACTACTTAACTGTATACACTCTTGTTTTAGGTCACTTTTTTGTAATGCAGTGGCACGACGTTGCAAGGAGTCCCCACAAAATTCAGCAACCTCACCTATTCGATAAAGACAGTTTTTATCATCTACACTATCCTCAGCAGGCTTAAAAACAGAATAACGACCAATAACCTCAAAAGCATTATTGACACCACTTACTGAATCGCAAGCTATTTGTAATTCATCACGAACATCTGATGAGCTAACATAATCAAAACCTCTAACACCTAATTTATTGCCCAATACACGTAGGATTTTCCATGCAGGTCTAGCATTCTCAAATGATTTAGCGGCAGCTCTAAAGCTCTGCCACTTACCTTCTATATTCACATAAGTCCCTGATGTTTCTGAATAACAGGCACTTGGCAAAATGATATCTGCATTAGATAGCATTTTATCACTTGCAAAAGGACTGATTGAAATCACACAATTTGCTTCATCCATCGCTTTTTGGGCTTGTTGAGGATTATCACAAGCAAACTCAGGCTCAACATCCAACAATAGGTACACTTTCGATGATGTTGCCAGCATCTCTGCTGTATTTTTACCTACTTCTTCAGAAATATTTCCTGCTTCCAGACGATGAGGAACAACGCCTGCCAGCCATGCACCTACCGTATTAGCAGACTCTGCCAAATAACCTAAAGTTGCATCCGTATTTTCTGAAATCACTGCAACCAAAGCACGCAGTACCGAATAATTAGGATTCTGTACTGACAAACCACCTAAAAACACAACGGCATTAGATGCGCTCTTTAAATTCTCGGCTATTACCTTAGCATCACCATTTACTCGAACTGATTTTAATAACTCAGCCAAACCTGTTGGAGGTTTTGTCTTGCTTAAACTAATACTAGCCTTAGCTATAGTTGCCAATGTTAAAAGCATATCTGCTGGACTACTGATACTTTGAGACTCAATATTGTAGTTGAAGTCAACTTCAAAAGGATTTACACACATCACTTTTGCATTATTTTTGATTACAGCACTGCGAATTCGATGATTAATCATCGGCTGTTCTTTTCGTACATTTGAACCAACCAACAATATTGCATCTTGTTGTTCGATTTCTGGAATTGTCATTCCCAACCAAGGAAATAATCCCATACTTTCTTGATCATTAAAATCAGTTTGACGCAGACGGTGATCAATATTATTTACACCAATTCCGCGTAACGATTTTTGCAACAAGTATAATTCTTCCAAAGTAGCTTGTGATGAAGCCAAAACATTAACATCATCTTTTCTTACTGTTTTAAGCTTCTCTGCGACGGCCTCTAAAGCCTCATTCCAATCAACGTTTTTCCATATTCCATTTTGTTTAATCATCGGTGATTTAACACGATCTACTGCACTTACACCTTGATAGCTAAAGCGATCACGGTCCGATATCCAGCACTCATTAATTGATTCATTTTCGCCAGCAACAACACGGGTTAACATATTTTTAAAAGTATGAAGATTGACACTCGAGCCCACGCAATCATGCGGCGCAATGCTTGGACTTTGTAGCATTTCCCATGCCCGAGCACTATAGCGTGATGGCTTAGCCGTCAAAGCTCCAACAGGACAAATATCAATAATATTACCAGACAATTCTGACGACAAACTCTTCTCAACAAAGGTACCAATTTCCATACGGTCGCCTCGACCTGTAGCACCCATTTCGCGCATACCCGCCACTTCTTCGCCAAAACGCACACAACGAGTACATTGAATGCAGCGAGTCATCTCGGTAGAAACTAACTCGCCAATATCCTTATCAACTACAACACGCTTTATCTCTTGATAACTTGAGGATGAACCACCAAAACCCATTGATAAATCTTGTAACTCACACTCACCACCCTGATCGCATATTGGACAATCCAAGGGGTGATTAATTAACAAGAATTCCATAGTGTCTTTTTGTGCCGAAAGTGCTTTTTCTGAACGCGTCCAGACTCTCATCCCTTCATTTACGGGCGTAGCACAGGCTGGCATGGGTTTAGGCGCTTTTTCAACTTCTACCAAACACATACGACAATTAGCCGCCACAGAGAGTTTTTTATGATAACAAAAGCGTGGAATGTGAATACCCACTTCATCTGTAATTTCAATGAGCATTTTACCCGCGGTAACTTCTAACTCTTGATCGTTAATGATGATCTTTATTTTGTCACTCATTTCTCGTTCACCATTGAGCAACCATTTTCGACGTAATACACGAATTCCTCACGAAAGTTTTGAACAAAACTCCAAACTGGCATTGCCGCAGCCTCACCCAACGCACAAATTGTACGCCCTTCAATCTTATGAGCCACTTCTTCAAGCAGATCAATATCTTCCATGCGACCATCACCCTCAACAATACGCGTCAACATACGATATAACCAACCCGTACCCTCACGACATGGCGTACACTGACCACAAGACTCAGAGAAGTAAAAACGCGAAATACGCTGTAATACTTTAACCATATCTGTAGTTTCATCCATCACAATTACCGCACCAGAACCCAAGTACGATCCTGCTTTTGCGATAGTATCGTAGTCCATAGTGAGCTCCATCATAGCATCGCCTGTTAAAACGGGAACGGATGAACCACCAGGGATAACAGCTTTGAGTTTATTCCCATCACGAACACCGCCAGCCATTTCTAGCAAGTCTTTAAATGGAAGCCCCATTGGGACTTCAAAGTTACCAGGATTATTCAAGTGACCAGAAACAGAAAAGAGTTTTTCTCCGCCAGAGCCTTCAACTCCCATATTCTTAAACCTCTCACCACCACCACGCAAAATGGCAGGGATAGAAGCAAGACTTTCTGTATTATTGATCGTTGTAGGACGACCGTATAAACCAAAACTTGCAGGGAATGGTGGTTTAAAACGTGGCTGCCCTTTCTTACCCTCCAGTGATTCAAGCAAAGCTGTTTCTTCACCACATATATAAGCGCCAGCACCAAGTGTTCCGTACAGATCAAAATCAACACCACTACCTTTGATATTTTTCCCTAGAAACCCAGCCTCATAAGCCTCTTTAACGGCCTGTTCAAAACGAACAAAGGGTTCATCCATAAACTCGCCTCGCATGTAGTTGTAACCTACCGTTGCACCAATGCAGTAACCTGCAATTGCCATACCTTCGACCAATGCATGAGGATTAAAACGTAAAATATCGCGATCTTTACACGTACCTGGCTCTGACTCATCCGAGTTACAAACAATATATTTTTGCCCAGGCATATTACGCGGCATGAAACTCCATTTTAAGCCTGTAGGAAAACCTGCACCGCCCCGACCGCGCAAACCTGAATCTTTGACTTCATCAATAATATCGTCAATCTCAGTGCCTTCTTTTAATATTTTACCCCAGGCCTTATAACCACCTGTTTTCAAATAGCTTTCTAAGGTGTGAGCATCATTACCATATTGCTTTGTCGTAAAGCAAACTTGATCAACCATTGTTTGCCTCCTCCCCACTCATTTTCTTAGTTTTACTAATCACATTATCTAACAATTCATCAACTTTTTCTGGCGTTAAATTCTCATGATACACATGATTAAGTTGCATCATTGGCGCACCACAACAGGCTGCCAAACACTCTTCTTCCATTTTAAAAAAGAATTCGCCATCAGGTGTAGTCTCACCCAATTTAATACCAAGTCTTTCCTCAATATGCTCAACAATTTTATCTGAACCATTTAGCATACAAGAAACGTTCGTACAAACTGCTATGGTGTTTTTTCCCGCTGCCTTTTTATCCAGCTCATACATGGAGTAGAAACTAGCTACTTCATAAACAGCAATCTTTGGGATACTTAAATAATCAGCGACTGCATCCATCTTTTCTGTAGATAGATAGTGATCTTCATGCATCACTGCGCTCAAAGCTGCTAATAGTGCAGATTGTGAGCGATCTTCTGGATAGCGCTTCAACCAACTATCAATTTCTTTTTGCTCGTGCCTGCTGAGAATAGTCATTTATCTATCCACCTCACCAAACACTATATCCATCGTACCTATTATCGTCACAACATCAGCCAACATATGCCCTTTTGTTAGTTCATCCATTGCTGACATATGAGCAAAACCTGGAGCACGAACTTTCAAACGATAAGGCTTGTTTGCCCCATCTGAAACGATATAACAACCAAATTCACCTTTAGGGTGCTCAATAGCAGCATAAGCCTCACCTTCTGGCAAACAATAACCCTCGGTGGCAAGTTTAAAATGATGAATCAATGCCTCCATATCACCTTTCATTTTTTCCCTAGGTGGCTGGGTAATTTTATGATCTTCATGCATCACTGAACCAGGATTTTTTCGCAACCAATCTACACATTGTTTAATAATATTATTTGATTGCCGCATCTCTTCGATGCGCACCAAATAGCGATCATAACTATCGCCATTTGTACCAACAGGAATATCAAAGTCGACCTGATCATACATCGCATATGGCTGCTTCTTTCTTAAATCCCACTCAATGCCAGACCCACGCAACATTGCACCCGTTAAACCTAATTGCAAAGCACGCTCTGGCGAAACTATACCGATGTCGACTAGGCGCTGCTTCCAAATACGGTTATCAGTTAACAGAGTTTCATATTCATCAACATAGGTAGGAAAACGATTTGTGAAATCTTCAATAAAATCCAAGACTGAACCGCCACGATTCTTATTTAAGCGCTTAACTTCCGCATCATCCGTCCAACGCGATGTTTCATGTAATGGCATGGTATCAGGAAGATCACGATATACTCCACCTGGACGATAATAAGTAGCATGAAGACGAGCACCTGAAACAGCCTCGTAAACATCCATTAAGTCTTCACGCTCACGAAAAGCGTATAAGAACATGGTCATTGCACCAACATCTAATGCATGAGCACCAATCCATAAGAGATGATTTAGAATTCGGGTAATTTCATCGAACATAGTTCGAATATACTGAGCACGTACTGGCGCCTCTATACCTAACATTTTCTCTAACGCCAAAACATACCCATGTTCATTACACATCATGGACACATAATCAAGGCGATCCATATAACCAATACTTTGATTATATGGCTTACTCTCAGCGAGCTTTTCTGTACCACGATGCAGCAAACCTATATGCGGATCTGCACGCTGAATCACCTCACCATCCATCTCCAACACAAGGCGCAACACACCATGCGCTGCGGGATGTGCTGGGCCAAAATTCAACGTGAAGTTTTTTATTTCAGACATTATTCATCACCCTCAACGGCCGGAGTGAAACGTTGATCTTTACGAATAACACGAGGCACTAAAGTTCGCTCTTCAATGGAAACTGGCTCATAAATAACCCGCTTCTGCTCTTCATCATAACGCATATCAACATGACCAATAAGCGGAAAATCTTTTCTAAAAGGATGACCAATAAAACCATAATCTGTAAGAATACGACGCAAATCAGGATGACCATCAAATAAAATACCAAACATATCGAAAGCTTCTCTCTCGAACCAGTTTGCAGAATTCCATATGCCCTGCAACGAATTAACTCTAGGGAAATCATTATCATCACAGTAACACTTCAAACGAATACGCTGATTATGCTCAATAGATAACAAATGCACTACGACTGCAAAACGCTTACCTTCAAACTTGTTCAGCTCATCCTGTTCATCACCATCAAAAGAGAACTCGCGCTTTACCCCGCGACTAAAGCCACTTCCACTGGTATCCCATTCTGTTTCCCCATAAGTGAGATAATCAACACCGCAAATATCAATTAACTGCTCAAAACAGCACGCATTATCATCTCGAAGAAACAATGACACTGACAACAAATCATCAGGAGAAACCTCGATAGTTAGCTCATTCAACGCAACAACACTTTGCTGAATTTTTTCAGCCAACACGCCCTCAAGGTGAGATTTCAATACCTGTAATAACTTACTCATATCGACCCACCCTACGCAACATCCTGACGAGCAATTGTATTTGTATTTTTGATTTTATTTTGCAATTGAATAATGCCGTACAACAATGCTTCTGCCGTTGGAGGACAGCCTGGAATATAAACATCAACAGGAAGAATACGATCACAACCACGTACTACAGCATAAGAATAATGATAATAACCACCACCGTTTGCACATGAACCCATTGAGATCACCCAACGTGGTTCCGCCATCTGGTCATACACTCTGCGCAATGCCGGCGCCATTTTATTGGTAAGCGTACCTGCAACAATTAGTACATCTGACTGACGAGGACTAGGACGAAACAATATTCCAAAACGATCCATATCATAACGCGATGCCCCTGCCTGCATCATCTCAACCGCACAACACGCCAAACCAAAGGTCAGTGGCCACATAGAGCCCGTACGCGCCCAATTGATTAACTTATCAGCTGAAGTAGTTACAAAGCCTTCTTTTAAAACACCCTCTATTCCCATTCTAAGGCTCCTTTTTTCCACTCGTAAATGAAACCTATAATAAGAATACTTAAAAACACACCCATTGATATCAAACCAAATAAGCCGATTTTATCTAGCACAATAGCCCACGGGAATAAAAAAGCAATTTCCAAATCAAAGATAATAAATAGAATAGCAACAAGATAGTAACGTACATCGAACTTCATACGCGCATCACCGAAAGCTTCAAAACCACACTCAAATGGGGAGTCTTTCGCCTCATCAGGACGACGCGGCGACATTAAAGAGCCGAGGATCAACATGACAATCGCCATTCCAAAACCTACAACTAAAAACACTAAAACTGGCAGATACTCTGCAAGCATACATTCTCCTTAAAGCATAAAACACTGCCCTTTATTTAAGATTTACACTTACCAAACACAACAAGGCTTTTTATTAGAGTGAGGAATATACACTCATTTCGACCTTGTTCACAATAAAACTCATGGTTTATTTTGCATATTTCAAACAATTAGCAGATATAAATAATACACATAGCTACATTTCATTTAATCCCACAAAAAACCTACCCATAAGAGATATTTTAGAATACACCTCTATTTTTCTCACTACCCCACCTCAACACAGGGCCGTAAAAAAAGCCTGCATATAGCAGGCTTTTTTTACAAATTTGGTGCCGATGGCCGGAGTCGAACCGGCACTGCTTGCGCAACACGCCCCTCAAGCGTGCGTGTCTACCAATTTCACCACATCGGCGATATTAAAAACGAGAAAAACCTATTGAAAACTACTTTGGAATGTCAGACTGCGAGCGCTCAGGCACTTTAGCCTCAACTGAAGCTGCAGGCTTATCTTTCACAGAAGTTGGCGCAGCTTCACTAATAGCCGTCGGAATAATTGACTCTCCACCGCTGTCAACAGGACGAGCAACCAACCAAGCCAACATTAAAGAATTTGCAAAAAATATCGTCGCCAATATTGCTGTCAACCTAGTTAAAAAACTACCCGAACCCTTTGAGCCAAAAACTGTACCAGATGCACCACCGCCAAATGCTGCCCCTGCATCCGCACCTTTACCATGCTGAACAAGCACCAAGCCAATAATACCAAGCGCCACTAAAATCTGAATGATTAACATTACATTGTATAACATTACTTTTACCTAAATCTCTTAATAAATAGAAGTCGCTTAGCCGGCACGACAAATCGCAAGAAAATCTTCTGCTTTTAATGACGCCCCACCTATTAAGCCACCATCAATATCCTGCATCGCAAAAAGCTCATCTGCGTTTCCGCCATTTACACTACCGCCGTATAAAATCTGCACTTTCTCTGCCACACCCACATTAAGCTTAGCTATCTTCTCACGAATAAACGCATGAACATCTTGCGCCTGTTGCGGCGATGCTGTCATGCCTGTACCGATTGCCCAAACTGGCTCATACGCAATTACAGCATCAGCCAATGCAGTCACACCTTCTAGCTCGATCACTGCATCCAACTGACGAGCAACAACTTCTTCAGTCGTACCGGCCTCGCGCTCCTCTAATAATTCACCCACACAAAGAATTGGCGTTAACCCGTGCTTACGAGCTGCCGCGAATTTACTAGCAGTATCCGCATCATCCTCACAAAAAAGAGTGCGTCGCTCTGAATGACCAACAATTGCATACCGACAAGAAAAATCATTGAGCATTAAACCTGAAATTTCTCCAGTAAACGCACCAGAATCATGCTCAGAGATACTTTCCGAACCATACCCCACAGCCGTACCTTCCAGTATTTCTTGAACCATAGGAATATAGATATACGGCACACAAACCGCAACAGCTGTTTTAACCTCTGACATTCCAGCCAATATTCCGCCCAACAACTCTTTTACGCTTTCTTTTGAGCCGTTTAACTTCCAGTTACCTGCTACTAATATCTGACGCATTGCAATTATCCCTAGTATCTTTTTTGAATCGCGGAAGAGTAACCCCACAACCCCCATAAAGCAAATTATTTGATGTTATTTGGAGGTTTTTATTTCTTTTTACAACCAAAAAACCTTATCATTTTATTTATCAGCCCAACAGCATTCATTATCACATAAAAATAACTTTTTATGCTGCAACTTGTTTAACCACTTCTGCAATCATCGTTGCCAACTGTTCTGTCTCCAACTTGTCCTCTGCCTCAACCATTACACGAATTAAAGGCTCCGTGCCAGATGCGCGCAACAACACACGCCCACGTATACCCATTTGTATTTCTGCATCTTTTACTGCCTGCTGGATTAGGTCATTCGAGTTTAAATCAATTTTTCCTTTAATACGCACATTTATTAAAGTCTGCGGATACTTAGTCATTACTTTCTTCAACTCATGCAATGTTACCCCGCTTTCAATAACAGCATGCAATACCTGTAATGCAGCAATAGTACCATCCCCTGTTGAAATCCGATCGCGCACAATAATATGACCCGACGACTCCCCTCCTAACAAACCTCCGGTTTTACGCAAAATTTCCATCACATAACGATCACCCACATCAGCACGGTGGAAGTTTAACCCCATACCCACAATAGCGTTTTCAAGACCAAGATTACTCATTAAGGTACCAACAACATGATCACCTAAAACACCTTCTTTTTGCTTATTCACTGCGATAATTGCCAATATTTCATCACCATCAATCACCTCACCTTTATGATCAACCATCATTAAACGATCACCATCACCATCCAATGCCACACCCAAATCCGCACGATATTCTGTAACACTTTTTTGCAGCAACCCCAAAGAGGTCGCGCCACAGTTTTCATTGATATTAACACCATCAGGACCTGTAGCAACCTCGACCACATCAGCCCCAAGCTCTCTGAATACATCTGGACTCACATGATAAGTTGCCCCGTTAGCGCAATCGACAACTATACGCAATCCCTCCAATGTAACCTTAGTAGGAATTGCACGCTTACAAAACTCAATGTAGCGGCCCGCGGCATCATCTACACGCTCTACCTTACCGAGCTTTTCCGAACTCACGGTTTCAAGATCACGACCAATATAGTCTTCTATTTCTAATTCCATTTGATCTGTTAATTTCGTACCATCACTGGAGAAAAACTTAACCCCATTATCTTGAAATGGATTATGTGAGGCACTAATAACAACCCCCGCAGAAGCCCTGAAAGTTCGAGTGAGATAAGCAACCGCAGGTGTGGGCATAGGGCCAAGCAACCTGACATTAACACCCGCCGCCACTAACCCGGCCTGCAATGCAGTTTCAAGCATATAACCTGAAATTCGCGTATCTTTACCTATAACAACCAATGACGACCCATGTGCCGCTAACACCTTACCTGCCGCCCAGCCTAATTTAAGAACAAAGTCTGGAGTCATCGGCGCCTTACCAATCTCACCACGAATTCCGTCCGTACCAAAGTATTTTCTACTCATAATTACTGCTTCTTTATCAATTAAGTCTTATTTTTAAACTCTAACAATATTAACATATTTGCCTATATTTTTGATTTTGCACAGCCCAAGAAACGCACAAAATATCGGATATGGGATGCCATTAAACATAAAAAAGGACGCTTATAGCGTCCTTTTTTATGTCAACGAAAAATCTAGCTAGTAGAGCCAGCTGCACCACCAATGGCATTTTTACCATCTGGTTTTTTGTCATCAGCATCTGCCACGACAGCAGAACCACTATCATCACCATCAATATTAGAAGGTGAATCGTCATCAATCCAACCTTCTGGAGGCGGCGGAACCTCCCCCTTCATCAATGCTTCGATTTGTACCTGATCAATTGTCTCATACTTCATTAATGCCGCGGTCATTGCATGAAGAACCGAAATTTTCTCTTTAAGAATAATTTCAGCACGCTCATAGTTAACATCAATGATCTGACGAATTTCATCATCAATCTCATGCGCAGTATCATCAGAAACATGTTTAGTTTGCGTCACCGAACGACCCAAGAAAATTTCGCCTTCCTCTTCACTATATGACAATGGCCCCAACTTTTCAGATAAGCCCCATTTTGTCACCATATTACGAGCAATACTGGTTGCGCGCTCAATATCATTTGATGCACCCGTAGTAACACCCTCTTTTCCTAAGATCATTTCTTCAGCAATACGACCACCAAATAAAGTAGAAATCTGACTCTCTAAACTTTGTTTACTGGCACTATACTTATCTTCTTCTGGTAAGAACATCGTCACACCCAAAGCACGACCACGTGGAATTATAGTCACCTTGTAAACAGGATCATGATCAGGAACAGTCAAACCAACAATCGCGTGACCTGCTTCGTGATAAGCCGTATTTTCTTTTTCTTTCTCGCTCATCACCATGGATTTACGCTCAGCACCCATCATGATCTTATCTTTTGCTTGTTCAAATTCTTCCATATTTACTGTGCGCTTATCCGCACGCGCTGCAAACAATGCCGCTTCATTTACAAGGTTTGCAAGATCAGCACCTGAAAAACCAGGTGTGCCACGCGCAAGTATTGCAGGCTTAACATCATCACCCAGTGGCACTTTACGCATATGTACTTTTAAGATTTGCTCACGACCACGAACATCTGGCAATGGCACGACTACCTGACGATCAAAACGACCAGGACGCAATAAAGCAGGATCAAGCACATCAGGGCGGTTAGTTGCCGCAACAACAATCACTCCTTCACTACCTTCAAAGCCATCCATTTCGACAAGGAGTTGATTCAATGTTTGTTCACGCTCATCATTCCCTCCACCCATACCAGCTCCGCGCTGACGACCTACAGCGTCGATCTCATCAATAAAGATAATACAAGGCGCGTGTTTTTTAGCCTGCTCGAACATATCACGTACACGTGATGCACCAACACCAACAAACATCTCAACAAAATCAGAACCAGAAATACTAAAGAAAGGAACCTTTGCCTCACCAGCAATAGCTTTAGCTAATAATGTTTTACCTGTACCAGGTGAGCCTGCCAACAAAACACCACGAGGAATCTTTCCACCCAATTTTTGGAACTTACTAGGATCACGCAAAAATTCAACAACTTCAAAAACTTCTTCTTTTGCCTCTTCACAGCCTGCAACATCATTAAATGTTACTTTAACTTGATCTTCAGTCATCATTCGAGCTTTAGATTTACCGAATGACATCGGCCCACCTTTACCGCCACCGCCTTGCATTTGGCGCATGATGTAAATCCATAAACCGATAATCAACAAGAAAGGTATAGTATTAACTAATATATCAACAAGAACAGAACGTCCTTCTGGCTCTTTTACATTAATTTTTACATTATTAATGAGGAGCTCATCAATCATCTTTGGGTCATTATAAGGCGCGTAAGTCTGGAATTTTTCACCAGACGAGCTTACACCCGTTACCGCTTGCCCACTTATAACAACCTCTTTAACACTCTTGTTTTCTACACGCTTCACAAAGTCAGAATAAGATAAACCCGTTGCCGCTTGCCCTGTAGGCACATTGAATTTACTAAAAACCGCAACCAATACCAGCGCGATCACAACCCACATCACAATGTTTTTATTTAAATCGTTCAAGAAAATTTCCTCTGCATGAGGAATGAATATTTCATTCCTTACTATTTTGTATACTTAAAGTAACAGTCTATACCAAAAAAACACCAACCTGCGACCTTATATCATTTTTTAATCAAGGTTGAAAACCTAGCCCTACCATAAAGACTTCGCGACTACGAGGGCGCGATGCAGCGGGCTTACGTATTTTCACTTGCTTAAAACTACTTCTGACATCTTTCAAGAAAGCATCAGAGCCATCACCTTGAAACACTTTTACGGCGTATGAACCACCAGGTTTTAATATCTGTCGCGCCATATCCAATGAAAGCTCACAAAGATAAATTGATTTGGGCTGATCAATTGCTTCTACCCCTGTTATATTGGGAGCCATATCTGAGATTACAATATCTGCTTTGTAATTTTTCTCATCTTTATATAGTACGTCTAAAATCTCATTCAAGACGCTTTCTTCTGTGAAATCACCTTGAACAAACTCTACAAACGGCAGTGGATCAATCGACAATATATCGCTTGCTACTACTCGCCCACTTTCACCTACTAACTCTGTAGCATACTGACTCCAGCCACCAGGAGCCGCACCCAAGTCGACAACCTGCATACCTGGTCGGATGAGCTTATCTTTTTGCTGAATTTCTTTCAGCTTATAGATAGCACGAGAACGATAGCCCTCTTTTTGAGATAATTTAACGTATTCATCATCAAAATGCTCTTTTAACCAACTTCCACTGCTTTTACTTCTCGCCATTTCCCTCAACCCGCATTATCATTCCAACCATGGATAAAACACAAATAAAACAGCTTAAAGCATTAGCACATAAACTCAAGCCGATTGTTACCGTTGGTCAACACGGCATGAAAGACAGCATAAACGACGAACTTGCCATTGCCATTGATTTTCATCAGCTTGTAAAAGTTAAAATCAACGTAGGTGATCGTGATGCAAGAGATGCGCTTGTTGCAGAATTAGCCAAAAAACACAAAACTGAACTAGTACAAAAAATTGGTAACGTAGCTGTCTTTTATAAAAGAAACTTCGACAAAGAAAATTTACTCAAGAAGTTTTAACTCTCCCCTCTCAGCAACACTGACACTAAAGCTTACTATGCTCCCTATCGCAGAATGGAGCTGCTTTGGTGTGCTTACACCCACATAAACCGACCTTCTTAGTTTCATCTACCTTAACGGGCACAGGCTCAAATACCGTACCTTTGTGAGAGCCATCACAAAAAGGCTGGCTTTCTGAGCGCCCACATGAACACCAGTAATAAGTTTTATCTGCTTCAAGCTCGACAACATAAGGACCTTTTTTTGCAACTACAGGATTTGATCGGTGTGGCATTTTTTAGCTTCCTATTAATTTAACATCTCTCAACTATACAAACCTTTAACAATAATTCAAAAAACCTTTATTTTTTATAATTCTCGCTTTACCTAAGCGCTATGCAGATGTATCCTTGCGCCTCTTGAAAATTTCAGACTGAAATAGATAGAAGTAAAACAACGGAGAAGTGGCCGAGTGGCCGAAGGCGCTCCCCTGCTAAGGGAG
>Ga0256839_1002054_pt1 | contig 23185 bp, 27 predicted proteins | sample 354166metaG_FD_185968 | JGI IMG/M metagenome (GOLD analysis project Ga0256839, IMG submission 185968) | Hydrothermal vent microbial communities from Mid Atlantic Ridge, Atlantic Ocean - 354-166 | ecosystem: Environmental > Aquatic > Marine > Hydrothermal vents | place: Atlantic Ocean: Mid... | reverse complement strand
AGGTATTTGTTATTTGAATATTGTTTATTGGACCCGATAGCTATCCGGGTTTATAGACGAACACTATTTAGGGAGTTTAATAATATATTTTTTGCCAGAAGCTATCGCAAGTTTATCGGTGCGCAACCAAGGGTTGTGGCGTTTTAACTGGCGGTACGAAATAGAGTTTTGCTGTGCCCAATCCACTAAGCTCGGAATGGATTTAGTAACTTCAATATCGTATGTTTCGTAAGGCTGATAAAGCTCATTTTCATTTATCCCAAATCCATAATCAGCAGGCGATTCTAAAATTAGCTTAGCAGCCACAATTCTAAATACATACCGAGAAGTTTCCTCATTAAGTAATAGCGAATAATAGTTTAACTCTTTTTGGTGCTCCATTGCTTTTTTCATACCTGCCACCCCTCGGTTATAAGAAGCTGCTGCCAGTGTCCAGCTACCAAATTTATTATAGGCATTTTTTAAATATTTTGCAGCTGCCTGAGTCGATTTAATTGGGTCGTAGCGTTCATCTACTTCTGCTGTAATTTCGAGCCCTTGTTCTTTACCCGAAGCTTTTAAAAATTGCCAAAACCCTACGGCATTTCTTGGTGATGTATCATTTTTAAAATTAGTTTCAATAGCTACTAAATACTTAAAATCATCGGGAATTCCTGCTTTTGTGAGCTCCGCAGAAATGGCAGGCAGCCATCGGTTGGCCTTCTTTATCATTAAAATGGTGTTGGTATGCCAATAAGTGTTAATATGTATTTCTCTATCCATTCGCTCCCGAACATCCGGATTAGAAAGAGGCATCGCCTCTCCTGCAAAATCTAATTTAGCAGGTAACGAAATAAACCTTGCATTTTCAAAAGTAGCCGTATCAGCAAGAGTGCTTACACCTAAAAGTTGCCCTTGCACTTCTTCCCCTTTTTGTGAATACCACGACCCAATAGCCGAGATGCCCAAGAGGAGAATGATTAGAATCGATATGGTTTTTAATTGCTTTAGCATTAATAAAGGTTTCCTTAAAAATTAGGTGATAACATATATTGCGAGTAAAACTCATCTACTACTTTAACGGCCTCAGAAGGTGTTTCAACCACGTGGAATAAATCCATATCTTTAGGGCTAATATTTTGGTATTTTTTTAATAAAACCTCTTTAATCCAATCGACTAGTCCACACCAAAAATCTTTGCCCACCAACACAATAGGGAATGCGCCAATTTTTTTGGTTTGAATTAAGGTAATTGCTTCAAACAATTCATCTAAAGTTCCGAAGCCCCCAGGCATAACGATAAACCCTTGGGAGTATTTTACAAACATTACCTTACGCACAAAAAAGTAATCGAAGTCGATAATTTTGTCTGAATCGATGTAGATATTATTATGCTGCTCAAAGGGTAACTCAATATTTAGCCCCACTGATTTACCTCCTTCGGAATGAGCTCCTCTATTACCGGCTTCCATTATACCGGGGCCACCACCAGTTATTACACCATACCCGTGGCGAACGAGTTTAGCACCAATTTCTTCTGCTTTTTTATATTCTTCATGATCCTCCGAAGTTCTTGCTGAACCAAATATAGATACACAAGGACCTATTTTATCTAGTTTTCCAAAACCTTCTACAAACTCTGACATTACTTTAAAAATCATCCAAGAGTTCTGTGTTTTTAACTCGTTCCAATCTTTGTTTTTAAAGGCTTCTCTTATTTTTTTCTCGTCTTCTTGCGACAAATTATTATTTTTCTTGGTCATATTTCGAAATTAAAAAATGGCTTCAAATGTACTATATTTTATGCAACAAATGGCTTAATGCGGAAGTGAGGGTAGAAAATCTAAATTCAAAACCCTTTTTCAATACTTTATCAACAGATACCTCTACCCCTGTAAGCAACATACTCGACATTTCGCCAAGCATCAATTTTAACATAAATGCTGGAACATTGGGCAAAAGCAATTTTCGATTGGCAGCTTTTGCTAATTGATTGGTTAACTCTTGATTGGTAACTGAATTTGGGGCAACTGCATTATAAACATCGTCTAACCCATTTTGAACGGCAAAAAGGTACATATTGCATAAATCATTGATGTGAATCCACGGCATTGGCTGTTTGCCTGAACCCAAAGGTGCACCAACACCAAATTTGATTGGTGCAAGCATTTTAGGCACAGCTCCTCCTTCTTTAGCTAATACAACGCCTGTTCTTAATATGGCAACCTTGGTGGCACATTTTTTAACCTCTCGTTCCCATTGCACACATACATCTGCCAAAAAATCAGCCCCTGGCTCATCTGTTTCTATTGCAGGTTTCTCTTTATAATCAATACCATAATAGCCCACGGCAGAAGCTGACACCACTCCTTTAATGCTACCTTGCGAGGCCTCCACCATTTCTGCTACTAGCCTACTGCCGGCAATTCTTGTTTCAAGAATTTGCTTCTTCCGTTGGGTTGTCCATCGCCCCTCAGCCACATTGGCTCCTGCCAAGTGGATGATATAATCAACACCTATGATTGATGTTGAATCCCATTCTTCTTTAACTAAATTCCACTTAAATTGCTCAACTTCTTTGCCCTTCTCTTTATTTCTTGACAGATGTCTCACTCTATATCCATTAGAAAGAAGTAATGTAGTTAGGTGCGAACCTACAAGCCCACTCCCTCCAGTTATAAGTACAGTTTCTTGCATCTGGCTAAATTATGTGTTCAATTTGAATATTGGCATAGTATTCGTACAAGCTGTTAAAATAAACATATTAACTAAATTGTTAACCGATGTATCAAAAATTAATTAGTATATCAATTTTTATAATTGGAGGCTACGCACAAGTATTAGGGCAAGATTATACCGTAAATACCAAAACACAACGAATTAACGACACCAAGTATAACGGTTTTTCTATAAATGTAAACGGTCCCCTAAGTAAAGTTACAGACCAAACATACACGTATTTTAAAGCTAACTCCAAGCTGCGCAGAAAACGAAATTACTATTCGATTGTGGAATTAAAAATGGATAAGGTACAGCTCGATAGCACCATTATTTATTTAAAAATTGATGATAAATATCCCCAAACGGCTATTTGGCTAGGCATTAAAACAACAGGGCTTGAGCAGCCAAGAGTAGATAAAATTGAAGATGCCTTGCAAAAAGAACTAGTAAAGGTCGCAAGGAGTTATTATGTGCATCAACAAGAACTAAAAATAATTGAAGCTGAAACAGCCGCTCAGGTAATTAGTAAAACACAACAATCGCTCATTAATGAAAAAGTTAAGCTCACTGCTAATTTGGAAACAGCAGAGGCAAGAAAACTTGAATTGGAAGAACTTTTAAAGACGAACCAATTAGATATTGAAGTTTTAAAACAAAAGCTAATCGACAACAAATTTGCTCAAGACTCCATTTACTTGGATTTACAAAAAGTGAATAAAGTAATAAAAGGACAAAAACAAAAGTTAAAAGAAATTGATTAGTCCCTAATTTATTGACTACCGCCAATGGAAGCAGTTACTTTTTCCATTGGGTAACGAATAGCATCTAACTGCTTTTTAAAGTTTGCAGCCACTAATCCAAAGTCTTCCATCATCTCTTTTTTAATGGGCTCTGATGAAGGAAGCTTCACTTTTAAGGCATCTACTTGGTAACCACTTTTCCAGAACCGATAGCAAACATGATTACCCGCAGCCAAGCCCGTTGCCCCCACATAGCCTATGGTTTGCCCTTGTTTTACGTGAGTTCCGGGTTTTATACCAGAAGCTATTTTCGACATATGTAAATATTGAGTGGTATAAATAGAGTTATGCCTAATTTTTACATAATTGCCATTATACTTCCCATATTGAGCCGCCACTACGGTGCCTTCGCCTACACTACGAATAGGTGTTCCTCTTGGAGCCGCAAAATCAGTGCCTCGGTGGGCTTTATACCGCTTTTGCACGGGATGGTATCGGCTACCAGAATAGCGTGAACTTATTCGACTAAACTGCACTGGGTATTTTAAAAAGGCTTTTCGCAAGCTCTTTCCTTCTTCATCAAAATAATCTATACTGGTGCCTTGGTCGTAATAATAGGCATAGTTTTCATAACCATTATGCTCAAAAACAGCAGCTTTAATGGCACTTATGCCAATGGATTTACCCTCCACCAATTGTTCTTCGTAAATAACTTTAAACTTATCGCCCGGATAAAGGCGAAAGAAATCTATTTGCCAGGCAAACACATCGGCTAGCTCATTGGTAAGTATGGGCGAAAGCCCCATTTCGCTAATGGTAACCGACAAAGAACTGTTTATAATACCGGTCGTTTCCTGCTCCTTAACAATAATTTCTTTCGATTTTTTTTCGGTATAAATACTATCATCTAAATGAAAAATCACATAGTCGATATCGTTATGGTAATAAACCAATGCTTTGGCAGTTGGTAAACTATCTGGCTTATAAACCACATCATAAGGCTTATTTACACGTAGTTTTCGCAAGTCAAACACACCTTTCGCACTTTTAGATAGGCTGTAAATATCTTCTTTACTCACATTATATGGAGCTAATATATCAGATAAGTGTTGCCTGCTTTTAATCTTATCTCTGCTAATCTCAAGAGCGTCAATCACCATTCCGTAAAAAACAGTAGGCTTCTGTTTTTCAACGGGTGCTTCCGCAGTGATGATTATGGAAGCCTCTTGCGATGATGAGGTATAAAAATCAACCCAAAGTTGGTAGGCTGTAAGCCCAATGACAAGTATAAAAGCGGCAATAACCAACTTGCTAGAAAGCTTCATGCAGACTTAATTTTAGAGGGTAAAAATATTATATGTTCGTGTTTTTTCACTTTCCTTTTTTGAAGGATAGCACAAATATAATAGCTGCAAGCGAAATGGATAATACCATTGTAATAAAAACGCCTTGAGTACCCCAATTTAACCGCAAGTCGATAGCCTTTTTGGTTAAATTCCCCAACCCTTAGGTCGAAAATAGTTTTGTTTGTGTAGTAAACTCCTAATAATACCACAATGGCTCTGCCTCGGGGTAGTTATTATAAGCAGTCATCCGCCAACTTATACAGGTAGTTGTTTTCTTTTTTTATTCGAGTAGCCAACGCTGAAACAAGTTGGTTGGTTTCTTCGATAAATAATTTTGCATCATCAGAAATTGCATAAGCACTTGGCCATTTTTTAGAATAATTAGCTACAAACTCTGCAATGCCCCCCATTTCTTCTTGATACTGAATGGCGATGGCTACCACCTCATGATTTCCGCAATTTTTTAACTTAGGGTAAAGGGCTTTGTCTTCCACTGCTAAATGAATTTTAAGTTTACCCAGTAAACCTGAAAGCACGTCTCGTGCTGCTGTTGCATCTTTGGTAAGGGCATCTTCATTAAGCAGTTTACCAAGCTCTCCTGCTTTTTTTAATAATTCATCGTGCTGATCACGAAATTTTTGTGTGTAAGCCATAATAACTGGGTTTTTAGGTTAATGTCCAAGACGTTAAATATACGCCTAATTTAACAAAAAATAATAGGGCTAGTGTTAACTTGGTTTGTATTACGTGTTTCTTAAAGCAAAAAGTGTGCAATGGGAAAACAAATTGCAGCTTTTAACCTTTATTACAACTCATAATACTCAGGCCGAGTATCATCACTTAATTGGTTGTAGTAGGCTGGAGAAACCTTTCTGCCATCTTTGGTTTTAAGCATAAATTTATACACCGCCAATACTGGATTAAAGGTAATATCGGTTACGCCAATTATATAGGTTATTGGGTCTTCCTCGGTCTTTCTTTTTTCTTCCTCAAACTGAATTATAAAGCCATTAAACTCTAATAGTTCTTTTAAAAAATCTACTCGTTCTTTCGAAATACCTTTTTCTAACACTTTGCAGCGTACTTCGTTAATATCCTTTTCTGTATGTTTTCCTGAATCAAGTGCCATATTTGTTATTGGTTACTGGTTATTCGTTAATAGTTATCCGCCTACGCTTCGGTGGATGTAATTGGTTATAAGCCAAAACTAACTGACTGCACCCATTCAAATATTGGGCTGTAGATGCCTATTATTAAAATACCAATTACGGTAATTACCAATCCCATTCTGGCAAGTAAATCTCCTTTAATAGGCTCTATTGGGTTATCAACCCGTACCACAAAAATGGCTTTAACCACAAGTAAATAATAGTATAATGAAACGATTGTATTAATAACTGCAATGAGTACTAACCAATACATTCCTTGCTCCGCCACGGCTGCAAATAAGAAAAACTTACCAAAAAAGCCTGCCAAAGGAGGAATACCAGCCAACGAAAACAAGGCCAATAACATGACCATACTCAACATCGGGTTGGTTTGATAAAAGCCATTATAGTCATCTATATTATCTTTACCGGTGGCGTTTTTTACAATAGAAACTACCCCAAAAGCAGCAAGGTTAGAAAACACATAAACTAAAATAAAATAGATTACCGTGGCCATACCATAGGTTGTGCCACTTATCATTCCTAATAATATAAACCCTGCTTGGGCAATGGAAGAAAAAGCTAAGAACCGCTGCAAATTTTGCTGCCTGATAGCAAACAGGTTGCCAATAACCATTGTTGCAATGGCCATTACCATTAATAGAGGATTCCAAGCAGGCGCCATCTCTTTAAATACCGTAAATAAAATAGCCACTAGCACAAACACAGAGGCTCCTTTTGAAACCACAGAAAGATAGCCCACCACATTGGTAGGAGCACCTTCATATACATCGGCCGTCCATAGGTGAAATGGCACTAATGAAATTTTAAACCCTAAACCAGAAATAAAGAATACGGTAGCTAAAATTTGCAATGGGTTCATCTGTAAATTGCCCATTACCTCATTAAAATATAGGCTACCTGTAGTACCATAAATTAAAGAGATGCCATAGAGCATAATACCCGATGATAATGCCGCTAATAAAATAAGCTTAATGCCTGCCTCGGTCGATTTCATTCGATACACATCGTAAGCAGCTAAAGTTGCCATTGGAATAGTTGCCAACTCAAGCCCTAAATACAGCATTAAAAAATCGCCTGCGGATATCATATAACTCATCCCCAATAAAGTGGAGAATGTAAGTAGGTAAAACTCTAAGGTGCGGTTATTGTTTTCGGGCTTTTTAAGCCACCCTTGTACTTGAAATAGCACAACCAACACGCCAATATTAAGCACATTTTTCATTAAAATAATGAGAGGTGTGCTACGGTACATTCCACCAAATAGTTCGCCCGTTTCAGTTGGCAAAAACCCTAGTATCGTGTGCAAGGCAAATAAACCCGTTGCCACGTTAAGTAGCATATATCGCGCATTTTTCGAAGAAAAAATTTCCGCCATCAGCAGTAAAAGCACCACCACAATAAGTGATAGTTCGTTGCGCATTATTATAATATTTGATATATCCATTATAAAAATTAGTTGTTCTTATGCTTCTCCTTTTTAGTTATATAGGTAGAATCGTTTAATTTCTTCAGTCCTGATTGGTTTCTAATTATGGCGAATTCGCCATAATTAAAACCTGGATTATTTATTTTTTCCCAATCACTTAAAAACTCTAAAGTGTTTCTGTTTCTTAACCAATCTGAAATAAAAAAACTACCATCTTTTGCCTGAAGCATATCTGTTAAACAGATATAATCCTTCTCATCCCTCTTAATGATGGAAATGAATCTATCTTCGACCTTTATTTTAGTAGTCTTTCTCATGCGTTAGTTTACCACAAATCTTTCAAACATAGGGCTCAATCCATCGTAAATCATACTAGCCAACCAATTGGGAAACATACCCATCCCTGCGATTACCGCAATTAATACAAACACAGCCACTTTATCGTACCAATGGGCATCGGGTAAAAGCTCAAATTCTTTATTTTTAATGGCTCCCATTAGCATAGTACCTGCGGCTCGTAATACATACACGGCAGTAATTACAATGGATGAAATTACCAAAATGGTAGCCACTCGAATAAACAATTCATCGTTTTGGAAAGCTCCTACGAAAATTGTCATTTCGGCTACGAATGCACTAAAGCCAGGCAACCCCAGAGAAGCAAACCCTGCAATAAAATAGGCTACACCCAATACAGGCATCACCTTCATTAGCCCACCCATCTCGTTGATATTGCGCGTTTTTGTACGGCTATAAATCATGCCAATTAACGCAAAAAAGAGGGCCGTAATTAAACCGTGCGAAATCATTTGTAACACCGCACCTTCAAAAGCCACTTGGTTAAACATTAAGGCTGCAAACAGGATAAATGCCAAATGACTTACCGATGAATACGCATTGATGTATTTAAGGTCTTTTTGCCAAATGGCACCAAAGGCGCCATACACAGCCCCAATAACAGCCAATATTATAAATATCCATTGATAATATTGAGCACCTTCGGGCATTAGCATCACCGCAATTCGTAAAGCACCATAGCCCCCAAGTTTCATTAGAACCCCTGCGTGCAGCATTGATACGGCAGTAGGAGCCGAAGCGTGACCATCGGGAGACCAGGTATGAAATGGGTATAAAGCACCTAGCACACCAAAACCAATAAAAGTTAATGGAAAGAAAAAGTACTGTGCCGAAGCGGGAATATCAATTTTTGAAATCTCAATAAAATTAAACGTTAACTGCCCTCCATCAGGTGCTGAGTTAAAGTAGATTCCTAAAATACCCACCAATAGAAAAGCAGAAGCACCCATTAACATAAGGGTTAACTTCATAGCGGAGTATTCTTTTGGTCCTGTACCCCAAATACCAATTAATAAATACATTGGAATTACGGCAAGCTCATAAAACAAGAACATCGTAAATAAATCGAGGGAGATAAAGAACCCAAATACCCCAGTAGCCAACATATAGAGTGTGATAAAAAACTCCTTGGTTCTATCTTTAATTTCCCACGAAGCAAATACACCTGTAAAAACAATAATGCTTGTTAACAGGATTAATGCGATGGAAACTCCATCTACCCCTGTGGCATAATGAATATTGAGGTATTTATACCAAACAATATCCGTAGTAAAAAGCATTTCGGAAGTATCTCCTGCATTTCGTGCTGCAAAAAATGAAAACAATAGCAATACTGATTGAATCAGTTGAACAGTAGCTCCTATGGCTCCTACCCATTTTACTTTCGAATCATTCACAAATGCCATCACAATCATTGTGATAACTGGCACCCATATTAATAAACTTAATTTATCCATTAAATTACTCAGTTTAGGTAGTAAAGTATAAATAATGCCAGGCCAACAACGCCTGCAATCATTACAAATGCATATTGCTGCAACTGCCCCGATTGCAAGCCTTTTGTTTTATCCGACACCTTGTTGGTTACCCACGCTATTCCATCCATCGAACCATCTACTACTTTTTTATCGAACCAAGCAATGGGTCGAGCGATGGAATTGAAAATAATGGTGTGAGTTACCCACACATACATTTCATCTATGTAAAACTTGTGTAAGCTTAGTTTATAAAGCCCGGGCATTGCCTTGGCCATTTTATCTGCCGTTGCTTTTGGTTTTAAGTATAAGAGGGCTGCTACCACAATGCCTACTACGCCAATGGCAACGGAAGGAATAGCGATATTCCAATGAAAATGTGTTTCGAATGGAATTAGATTAGGCGATACGTATTGGCTGAAAGGAATGAACCCAACGATGGTCGTCATGATAGCTAAGAAAATTAAAGCAAATGACATAGAGAAAGGTGCTTCGTGCGGCTTATGCTCATAGGCTCGATTATTACCCCAAAAGATGTTAAAGTATAACCTAAACATATAGAAAGCAGTTAGGCCCGCTACAAACCACTCTGTCCAAAAGTATAGCTGATTGCTTTCATAGGCGGCTGCTAAAATTTCATCTTTACTAAAGAACCCTGCAAAAGGAGGGATGCCTGAGATAGCCAAAGCAGCTATTAAAAAGGTAATATGTGTGATGGGCAAGTATTTTCTTAGTCCTCCCATATCGCCCATTTCGTTGCTATGCACTGCGTGGATAACGGCTCCTGCTCCTAAGAAAAGAAGTGCTTTAAACATTGCGTGGGTAAATAAGTGGAACATGGAAGCGGTAAACCCAAGCCCTTCGGTTCCTACATACCCCGATACGCCCAAGGCCAGCATCATATAGCCAATTTGCGACATAGTTGAAAATGCTAACACCCGTTTAATATCTGTTTGGGTAACCGCAATGAGTGCTGCAAAGAGGGAGGTAAATGCGCCTACCCCTGCCACAATAGCCAAGGCATCGGGGGCGTGTAACACATACAGCCCAAACAACCTTGCCACTAAATACACCCCTGCCACCACCATTGTAGCTGCATGAATTAAGGCGGATACAGGTGTTGGCCCTTCCATGGCATCGGGTAACCAAATATGCAAAGGGAACATAGCCGACTTACCAGCACCCCCCATAAATATAAGCAGAAGCGCCCACGACAGTACCGACATTCCCATAAATGAGATGCCTGTCATATTTGTAATGGCCGCATTGTCTGGGTTCATCAACTCTTGAAAATCGAATGTTTTTGTGTAATAGGAAAGCACAAAAATGCCTACCAAGAAACCAAAATCGGCAAAACGTGTAACAATAAATGCTTTTTTAGAAGCTGCCACAGCCGATGGTTTAGTATAATAAAATCCTATGAGCAAGAAGGATGAAACACCCACAAGCTCCCAAAAAATATACATTTGAAAGATGTTGGTGGCAATTACCAGCCCAATCATAGAAAAACTAAAGAGTGATAGGTAGGCATAAAATCGCTCAAATCCTTGCTCTCCTTTCATATAGCCAAAGCTATAAATATGCACCATGGACGAAATGGTGGTAACCACCACCAACATCATAATAGAGATTGGGTCGATCATTACGCCCAACTTTATTACTAACGTATCGTAAAACCGAAGCCACTCCCAATTTTGTGGAATAAAAGTTTGATAGGTGCCATCAACCAAACCCTTACCTAAAAAATATTGAAAAGCTGCTGAGTAAGACAGCACCATCCCCAGTAAAATTGCTAACGTGGCAATAGCTCCCGAAAGCATTGGTTTTAGCTTGCTACCAAAAAGACCAACGACTAAGAAGGAAGCTAGTAGCACACCTGGTATCCAAATTATATATGAAAAATCTGCCTGCATAACCTTAGTGTTTCATTGTGTTAACATGCTCAATATCAATACCTTGCAAGTTTCGATATACATTTAATATAATGGCAATGGCCACTGCGGCTTCTGCGGCTGCAATGCCAATTACAAATAAGCTTATCATATAGCCTTGCAATAAATCGGGGTAGAGGTATTTATTAAATACCACAAAATTGATGTTTACGGCATTGAGCATTAACTCTACTGACATTAAAATGGTGATAAGGTTTTTGCGAACCACAAACCCATATATTCCTATAAAAAACATAAGGGTTGAAACCACCAAAAAATCGGTTACTCCTATTCCTTCTATCATTTTGTATATCGTTTAGCAATCATAATGGCTCCTATCATAGAGGCCAAGAGTAAAACACTTATTACTTCGAATGGCAGTACATAGCCATAGCTTCCATAGCTCAACAAACTCATTCCAACGGCTTTAACATCATGCGCTCCTTCGGCCATGCCGTTAGGCACAAACGAATAGCCCATAATGGCCCAAAGCACAACGCCCATGCCACTTAATAATAACAATATGGAGGCCACAGATTTTAAAGAACCAACGGCTTCTAATTTATGATCCATTCGAGCGGTAAGTAGCACAGCAAATACAATGAGCACCACTACTCCACCGGAATAAACAGTGAGTTGAACGGCTGCCAAAAAGTTATAATTGAGCATAAAATAAAGGCCTGCCGTTGCCATTAATACAAATAATAAGTAGATGGCTGCTCTTAAAATATTTCTGCTGGTAACTGTCATTACCGAGAATACCAAAATGGCCATTGCGAGGATGTAAAAAATAATTTTTCCCATTATTCTTCTACGCCTTTACGGATTTTTGATCCGGGTTTATTTAAAACCATGGTTAAACTTTTACGATCGAATGTAGCGTGCTCAAATTTTTGTTCCATTTTAATGGCATCGGTTGGGCAAGCTATTATACATAAGTTACAAAGCGTACACATCGAATGATGATATACGTGCTTTTCAATTACTTTCTTTTTCTTTCCTGTTTCAGGATCGAGCAGGCGTTGCCACATAATCTCGATGGAGCCATTGGGGCACGCCAGTTCGCAGGCTGAACAACCCGTACAAGTGTGCTCGTTGTTTTCATCGTGTGGCATTACTACCCTTCCTCTAAACCGATCGAACATTTTTAGGGTGTCTCGGTTTTCAGGATATTGTTGGGTGATTATCTCCTTTCGAGCGTGTGTAAAATAGTACCCAGTAACTCTCATCCCTGTGAGCAGGGTTTTAATTCCTAGGAAAATATTTTTAAAGTAGATGGTTATTGCACTCATTTTATAAATCCCTCTCTTTATAGTCCACGGCTTTTAGTCCACGGCTTACAGTCATTTGTCCACAGCACTCAGACCACAGACCACCATTTAGCTGTGGTCTGTGGTCTGAATGCCGTTGACAGCTAACTTGATTATTAAAACAATGTTCCAAATCTATTTTCTTCATTTCAATTTGTTCCTTTTAACTAAAAATGCCAACCCATCATAGCTATAAATGCTACAACTAATAGGTTTACCAAGTTTATAGGTAATAAATATTTCCATTCTAATACGAGCAATTGATCGATTCTTAAGCGAGGGAACGTCCATTTAAACCACATAATAATGCCGATGATTAACCCTGTTTTACCAAAGAACCACAGCACTGATGGGATGTAATCCATTACGGAATTAAAGGCCGCCCAATTACCAATATGGAAGGGCATCCAACCACCCAAAAATACGGTGGCTCCAACAGCCGCTATGATAAATAAATTAACATACTCCGCTAAAAAAAACATCGCAAATTTGATTCCTGAGTACTCGGTATGAAACCCAGCCGTTAATTCGGATTCCGCTTCGGCCATATCAAAAGGGCCACGGTTGGTTTCTGCCGTGCCAGCAATCAAGAAAATAACAAATGAAATAAGTACTGGAATATGCCCTTTAAAAATCCACCAGCCATCGCGCTGACTTTCGATAATAGCTGATAATTGCAAATCGCCTGCAAGCACCACAATAACTAAAAGCGATAATAAAGCCGAAATTTCGTAGCTGATAATTTGTGCGCCACTCCTGAGTGCGCCAATTAACGAGTATTTATTATTACTGGCCCAACCGCCAATTAATATACCCAATACACCAATAGATGAAACCGCTGAAATGTAAAATACACCAATATTAATATCCATTATATGCAAGCCTAGCGCAAAAGGAATAGCTCCAATGGCTAAAAAGGCCGCAATTACAATGATAAACGGAGCCAGATTAAATAAAAACTTATCGGCAGAGCGTGTCATAATATGCTCTTTCATCAATAGCTTTAAAAAATCGGCCAAGGTTTGCAATAAGCCCCATTTTCCTACTCGGTTAGGGCCAATTCTTAACTGAAAGAAAGCAGCCACTTTACGCTCGATATATACCATGCCCATTACTGAAAGAGCCACGAAGGCAATTAATGTAATACCAATAATGCTCCACTCCACAACGGTAACCATTGTGGGTGAAAGGCTGGCAGCGAGAAATTCGTGAATGCTGTTGGTGAGGGATGAAAAATTATACATAGGTTATCTTTTTACAAAATATTTGTGGTCGCAAATTGCGACTGCAAATTATTCAAATAATATTTCATTAATTTTTTATCAAATCCTTTTTTCATGACTTTTATCCATTGTCCACACTAGTAATGCTTTCGGCATTGGGCTATAACTAATTTATTAGTATCAACTCTATAAACCAACCGATGTTCTAATGTAATTCTCCTTGACCCCGAAAGATTCTCTTTCAACTTCTCGGGCTTTCCGGTTCCTTCAAAAGGGGTGTGTTGACACTCTTTAATGAGGGAATTAATTTTTTTTAGCATTTTTTTATCCTGTTGTTGCCAATGGATGTAATCGTCCCAAGCATTTGTCATAAATAAAATTTTCAATCTATTAACTCTTTAATTTCTCCTCCACCACGCTTATACTCTTCTAAACTCTCGTTCAACCGTTTGGCATTTGGGGGGCTACTCATTAAATAAAGCGTTTCCTGCATTCCCTCATAATCAAATTTAGAGAGCAAAACCAAATCTTCTTTACCTTGCCTAGTAACAAATAATGGAGTATGTGACTGGGTAACCATATTCATAAAGCTACTTAGCTTTTGTCTAAAGGTTGTGTATGTTGTAATTTCCATAATTCAGATATATAAATTTAATGCAAAGGCATATAAACCTGTACATATATAAAATAACGGATCATTTTTTGTTTTGACAGATTCCTGCCTACGCAGGAATGACAACAGAAGAGTTTTATGTAACATAAGTAATTTATCCATCATTTATCTATCAATATCGGGTACAACCAAATCTATAGTGGACATTATTGCCACCAAATCGGCAATTTTTGAGCCTCTAGCAATATGGTCTAGCACAAATAAGTTTGAAAAACCGGGCGACCTAAATTTGAGCCGGTAGGGGCTTTTAGCACCATCGCTTACCACATACACGCCCAACTCGCCTCGGGCGGTTTCTACACGTTGGTAATATTCTCCTTTCGGTAATTTAATAACTGCCTTTACGGCTGATGATTGAAATTCTCCTTCAGGAATATTATCTATTAATTGCTCAATGATTGACATGGATTCCCACATTTCAAGAATCCGAGCTTTATACCTTGAGTAGGTATCGCCCTTATCCATTAAAATTTCTTTAAAATCAACCCGATCGTAGGCGCTGTAAGGTTTGTGTTTACGCACATCGTTAGAGAAGCCAGAAGCTCTAGCCGTTGGGCCGGTAACTCCAAAGGAGATGGCATCTTCTTTGGTAAGTATGCCAATGCCTTCGGTTCTGTTTCTAAAAATTACATTATTAGAAAGCAGATCATCGTACTCGGGCAACTTGGTTTTAAAATGGGTGATAAAGTCCTTCACTCTTTTCTGAAAATTGGGGTGAATATCCCACATTAAACCTCCAGGTGTAAAATAATTCATCGTTAAACGAGCACCGCAAGTTTCCTCAAAAATATCGTTGATAAGTTCTCTGTCTCTAAATCCGTATAAAAAGGTAGTCAATGCGCCCAAGTCCATTCCCATTACGCCCCACCATAATTGGTGCGATGATAAACGGGTAAGCTCTGTCATAATAGTACGAATTACCTTCACACGATCGCTCACTTCTATTTCCAAGGCATTTTCAACCAATAAACAAACGGCTTCGTTGTTCATATGGCTCGAGAGGTAATCCATCCGATCGGTTAAATGTACGATTTGACGATACGAGTCTTTTTCGCACATTTTTTCGATGGAACGGTGGATATACCCAATATGAGGCGTTACTTTTTTAATAATTTCGCCATCGAGTTCGAGCATTAACCGAAGTACCCCGTGGGTAGAGGGGTGCTGAGGGCCCATATTTACAAAATACTCTTGGGTTTTGAGTTCCTCTTTTACTGCTTTCTCTGCTATCATAACGAAATCATATTTACAGCATCCACATAGTCTTTTCGGAGCGGATAGCCTTTCCAGTCATCGTCCATCAATATTCTTCGTAAATCAGGATGATTGGTAAATGCCACCCCAAATAAATCATACACTTCGCGCTCTAAAAATTCGGCTGTGCGCCAAATATGGCATAAGCTCTCTACTTCAGGTTTCTCTTTATCTTCTATTTTTACTTTAAGCACTAGTTCGTGGTTATGAGCAATGGAACGAAGATGATACACCATCATAAAATAATCGGCAAAATCTACACAGGTTAGGCTAAACATAAAATCGAAGCTTAACTCCGCCTCATTTCTCAGCTTGTTGGCAAACTCCAATAATTGATTGGGTTTGATTATTACTTCTAAAAACTGTGTGCCAGGAGCCGCTTTTATGCCTGCTTCTTCATCGGCAACGACAGCAGCTGCAGAAAATTCAATCTCTGAACTCCAAGTTGTAATTATATTTTGTAGGCTTTGTCTATCCATTATCTTTTAATAATCGATGAATTTGTTCAATTTGTTTTTTATTATTTGGGAGCTCATTTTTAACATCGTTATCCCTAAACATAAAGTGCCTCCTCTAGTATTTTTTTTCTAAAAGCAGGCAATACCTTGCCATTTGCAATAATATCTACATCTCTATCAAAATGGTCTTTTATTTCTTGTTGTAGTCCTATATACAGTCTATAGATTCGATTATTTTTTGCTTCCTTATTAAAATAAACGATAAGATCAATATCGCTATTTTTATTAAAATCGCCTCTGGAAAAAGACCCCACAAGTCCTATTTTATCTAAAAAATATTTTCTTTTTAGATACTCTTTATTCTCTTGCAAAAAATCTAATATGATATTTTTCGTTAACATCTATAACCCTTTATCAAATTCCTCCAACGTTGGCTTTTTATCTACCATAGAGGAATCTTTAATTTTATCTTGTAATTTCATAATGCCTTCCAGTAGTGCTTCGGGGCGTGGTGGGCAGCCGGGCACATATACATCTACCGGAATAATATGGTCGGCTCCTTTTACTACCGAATAGGTATTATAAAAGAATGGACCGCCTGAAATTGCGCAAGCTCCCATAGCAATTACATATTTAGGATCGGCAATTTGCTCGTAAAGTCTGCGAAGCACTGGTGCCATTTTATTAACAATGGTTCCAGCAATTACAATCATATCGGCTTGGCGAGGGGTTGCTCGTGCTACTTCAAATCCAAAGCGCGACCAATCGTGGCGCGAAGCCCCGGTTTGCATCATTTCGATGGCGCAGCAACTGGTGCCAAATGTTAATGGCCAAAGCGAATTTGAACGTGACCAATTCACGATTTTATCGAAAGAGGTAACAATAATGTTTGCCCCATTGCCAGCCCCAATCACCTTGCCAGGAAAATCTTCTGGTACGTTGGAAGGGTTTTCTATTTTATCTAAGTCTATTCCCATTTTAATGCGTCTTTTTTCCAGGCATACAGCAAACCAAGCCCCAATATAAAAAAGAAAATTACAATTTCAACAAAAGCAACCATCCCCAAATCTTTCATAACCACCGCCCAAGGCACAATAAATATAGTTTCTACATCAAAAATGAGAAAGAGGATGGCAAATAAGTAGTAGCCTACTTTAAACTGAATCCGAGAAGAACCTTGCGTTTCAATACCGCACTCAAAGGTGTCTTCCTTCATTTTTTGAGGCACTTTAGGCGATACTAAATAGGAAAAAATAACGGCTCCTCCTACCATTAGCGTACCTAAAATAATAAATAATATAATTGCTTCGTTGCCCATTTTTTGTATTTAAATATAATTTTTACCGCAAAGGTCGCCAAGAAAAAAGAATTGCTATTCTGAAAATCACAAACTACTTAAAATCGTGAGAGTGACATAATTTTGGTCAAGTTTTCTTAGGTGATTTTTTTGCCCAATAATCGGCATCAAATCCTCCGTCTTTAACATCAACTATTTTTATAACTCTCTTCAATGTTACTTTATTTCCCAAGTTTCACCGCTTTGTAATAAATCATTTACCGATTTAAATGGAGAGTTTTTTTCTACCTCTTCTACCTGACGTTTCATCCTAATTTCAAATGAATCATCACCATACGAACGAATAATGCCTGTAACCACTGGCATTTGAAGTTTAGCCAACATCATATGCAAGGTGTTGTCTTCTTCGTGGGCATCGTGTATTAGAATATCACCTTCAGTAACGCCATTTTCGCCAATGGTAACAACCTCTAGTTTAAAGCCATTAAGCACCAACCCTTTAGTAGATTCTGCTCCAAAAATCATTGGTTTACCGTGCTCTACGTGTATTTGGTTATCTAGCTTAACATCTTTGGCGGTGTAATCAGAAAATATATCTTTATTAAAGATGACACAGTTTTGTAAAATCTCCACAATAGAGGTTCCCTGATGTTTTTCGGCTTCTACCAATATTTCTGTTAATCCTTTGGCATTGGTATCCGTTGCCCGCGCAAAGAAATGCCCATTGGCACCCAATACTAACTCACCTGGGTTAAAAGGATTATCGATGGTGCCTTGAGGAGATGATTTAGTGGTTTGCCCCAAATTGGTAGTTGGGGAGAACTGCCCTTTGGTTAAACCGTAAATTCGGTTATTAAACAAAAGCACATTTATACTCACATTCCTTCGAATCAAATGGATAAAATGATTACCTCCAATGGCCAAGGCATCTCCATCGCCTGTAATTTGCCAAACACTTAAATTGGTGTTTGCCAATTTAACACCCGTAGCAATAGCTGGGGCTCGCCCGTGGATGCTATGAAACCCAAACGTATCCATATAATAAGGAAAACGAGAGGAGCAGCCAATGCCAGACACGAACACGATGTCTTCCCTTTTTCGTCCGATTAAGGGCATTGCTTTTTGCACGGCTTTTAAAATAGCATAGTCGCCACAACCAGGGCACCATTTTACTTCTTGGTCGCTAGAAAAATCTTTAGCGGTATATTCTAATGTTTCTACTGACATAATTATTTCTCTTCTAGGGTTTTGTTAATAGCATGGGTTAACTCTACTACTCTAAATGGCAACCCTTGTGTTTTGTTAAATTGTTGGTAGGTAAACTGAGGAAGTTCGCCTCTTAAATACCTTACCAATTGACCTTGGTTTAGCTCAGCCACGAGTATTTTTTTAAACTTATTAAATACTTCAGCTGTATTTTTAGGTAAAGGTTTAATGTAATTAAAATGAGCCAATCCAACTTTTTTGTTGTCCCGGGCACACTGGTTGATTGATGTTAGCAGCGAACCATAAGTTCCTCCCCAACTAACAACTAATAGGTCGCCTTCTTGAGCTCCATCTACTTCTAGCTCTGGAATGTAGTTGGCAATGCGTTGCACTTTTTCCTCTCTCACGTAAGTCATCTTCTCGTGATTTTCGGGTGTGTACGATACATTACCTGTTACATCTTCTTTCTCTAATCCTCCAATACGGTGCTCATAACCCGCCTGACCTGGATATGCCCAGTACCTTGCTAAAGTAGCGGTATCACGCTCATAAGGCTGCCAATTTTGCATCGATTTATCGGCTTCGTGAGGTTTAATCTCTTCTAAATCTTCCGTTTTAAGAATTTTCCAAGGTTGAGAACCATTGGCCACATAACCATCAGTTAATAAAACTACAGGAGTCATATGCTCTAATGCAATTTTTGCTGCCCTGTATGCCATTGAAAAACAATCTGCTGGAGATTTAGCTGCCACTACTACAACTGGACTTTCCCCATTTCTACCATACAGTGCCTGCATTAAATCAGATTGCTCTGTTTTGGTTGGCAAGCCTGTGGATGGCCCTCCACGTTGTACATCTACTACTACTAAAGGCAGCTCTGTCATCACAGCTAATCCTAGTGCCTCTCCTTTAAGTGCAAGCCCAGGGCCAGAAGTGGTAGTAATAGCCAAATCGCCCGCAAAAGCAGCACCAATGGCAGAAGTTATCCCTGCAATTTCATCTTCGGCTTGAAATACCTTGGCTCCAAAATGCCTGTGTTTAGCTAATTCCTGTAGAATATCTGTAGCAGGAGTAATAGGGTAAGAACCTAAGAAAAGATCTTTGCCAGATTTTTCGGCTGCGGCTAAAAAGCCCCATGCGGTTGCTTCGTTACCCATTACATTTTTATATAGCCCTGGTTCCATATCGGCTGGCAATACGGCACTTGCCGAAGAAAATGCTTCAATGGTATCGGCATAATTAAAACCTGCTTTAAGTGCTTTTATATTACCTGCTAGAATTTCAGGTTTTTTACCAAACTTACCTTTTAAAAATCGTTCGGTATATTCTAATGGGCGGCTAAACATCCAATACACCATACCCAAGGCAAACATATTTTTACTACGTACAATGCTTTTATTATCAAGACCAAGACCTTCGAGTGCCGTTTTTGTGAGCGATGTCATTGGAGCTTCAATAACATGATACTCTCTAAGTACTCCGCTTTCTAAAGGATCCTCTTCAAACCCTGCTTTTTCCCAATCTTTACGTTTAAAATTATCGGTATCAATAATAATTGTTTTGCCCTTAGCTACATCTCTTAAATTAGCTTTTAAAGCAGCGGCATTCATAGCCACTAGCACGTCCGGATTATCACCCGGTGTGTGAATATGTGCTTGACCAATATGTACTTGAAAACCTGACACCCCAGCTACCGTTCCTTGAGGAGCACGGATTTCGGCAGGGTAGTCAGGAAATGTTGCGATGTCGTTACCCAACAATGCAGAGGTTCCAGTAAACTGAGTGCCAGTAAGTTGCATTCCATCGCCAGAGTCACCAGCAAATTTTATTACCACTTTATCTACCTCTTTTATAGCAGTTGTTTCCATATATTAAAAATTGATTTTTTTGTTATTATTTTGAGGCTGCAAAGTTAGACTGCCTTAAAAAATAAAAGTATGAGTTATATCATAAAAAACCGAATATTTTAATGCCGTTTATTAAGTTATGAAGTAAAAAAATGAACGGGCTTACTATATGGTAATTCTTAGATCTAAGCATTTGATAAGCAAAAGGCTTCTTTAGAATAATTCCAAATAGAAATTAGATGTTTTTAAGTTAAATTTTGTATTTTACATTTGCGTCTGAAAAAATGACAAAAACTTTTAAAAAACATATACTATGTTAGTAATAAATGATGATTGTATTAATTGTGATGCCTGTGTAGCTGAATGCCCCAATAACGCTATTTACGAGCCAGACGAAGAGTGGTCGTATGCGGATGGGACTAGCCTAAGTGGTTCTTTTACCAAAATTGATGGCACCGAAGCCGATGCAGACGAAAAAAACGAGGCGCTTTCGGATGAATTCTTTTTTATTGTACCAGATAAATGTACCGAATGTAAAGGTTTTCACGATGAGCCTCAATGTGTTTCTGTATGCCCGGCCGATTCTATTTTTGTAGATGAAGAAAACCCTGAAACCGAAGAACAGTTATTAGCGAAGAAAAAATTGATGCACGGGTAGTGCCCACGGCTTTGGGCCTGTCGTCTAATTTGGCACAAGGTGCTGGGTTAAAAAAAATTTTGAGCTTTCGGGAAGTCTTTTGTTTAGTAATAAAAAAGGACGACACTCTTTTGAGTAATGTCGTCCTTTTTTGATTTGTTTTTTTAGATGCCTTAGTTGAGTTCACTCCGAAAACAGACAATTTTCACAAAAGGAGACTTCTTTTGTTTTGGGTGTTTTCGGAGTGAACTCTTAGTTGCAAGATGCGCTACCCCCAGTTTTCGAAAAAACAGGAAGGAAACTCAAATCTAAGAATGGTTTTGTACATTTACTCTTTTTAAAAACCCCTTTAACCAATGAACTTTTCAAAAATTTCTGTTTTTATGTGGCTGTTAGTTTTTGTTTCTACTAGCAGCATTGCCCAAAACCTTTCTTCTAAAGAAAAGAAAATCCTCAAACAAGTAACACTCAATAATGGTGATGCCCTCGCCTTTTTAGAAGAAACCGTTAACATTAATAGTGGCACTATGAATGCCGATGGTGTACGAGAGGTGGGTAAATTATTCGATGCCAAATTTAAAGCCATTGGGTTCAAAACTAGCTGGATTGATATGCCAAAGGAAATGAATCGAGCAGGTCACTTTTTTGCAGAGCATAAAGGCAGTAAAGGTAAACGCCTCTTACTCATTGGCCATTTAGATACAGTGTTCGAAAAAGACAGCCCTTTTCAAAAATATAACCGTGATGGCGGTAAAGCCACAGGCCCAGGGGTAGAAGATATGAAGGGTGGAGATGTAATTATTCTCTATGCCCTAAAGGCATTAAAAGAAGCAGGCTATCTAAAAAACACGCAAATAATTGTGGCTATGCACGGTGATGAAGAAGAATCGGGCAAGCCAATATCCATTAGTCGAAAAGATATTATAGAAGCTGCCAAGCGCAGCGATATTGCTTTAGGTTACGAAGCTTCTTCGGGCTTTAACGAAGCCACTTTAGCCCGTAGAGGCAGCAGTGGATGGAAACTTAGAGTGACAGGAAAACGAGCGCATAGTGCTGGTATTTTTAGTGAAGAAGATGGAGCAGGAGCCATTTTTGAAGTAGCAAGAATATTAAACGAATGGTATCAAGCCTTAAGCAACGAGAAGTATTTAACCTTTAACCCAGGCATAATTACAGGTGGAACCTTTGCCGAATACAACAAATCAACAGCCAAAGCCAAGGCTTTTGGTAAAACCAATGTCATCCCTCAAACAGTAACCGTGGCAGGTGGTTTACGCTTTATTTCAGAAGAGCAAAAGGCCGATGCTCGCAAAAAGATGCAAAAAATTGTAGATAATCATTTACCAAAAACCGATGCCGAATTTACCTATTGGGATAGTTATCCAGCCATGGCACCCACCAAAGGCAATGAAGAGGTAATGGAAGTATTAAGCCAAGTGAGTCAGGATATGGGATATCCACCCGTAGTGGCTTACGATCCAATGAAACGCGGAGCAGCTGATATTTCGTTTGTAGCAGCCTATACCGATGGACTTGATGGCTTAGGAGCCATGGGCGGTGGTGGCCATACCCCACAAGAATGGATTGACCTAACTACTTTTGAGGATTTGACGAAGAGGACAGCCTTGCTAATATATAGATTAACAAGGTAAAAAATAACGTTGACACCAATAATGGTTAGTCAAACATATATTTCAACTGTTTTTTTGCACACCATTACCTGTAACCTCAACAACTATCGCCCACAAAAAAAGGGATATAACCAGAGGCTATATCCCTTAATAAAAGCTGGCAACGACTTACTCTCCCACCTGTTACGGCAGTACCATCAGCGCTGAAGGGCTTAACTTCTCTGTTCGGAATGGGAAGAGGTGGACACCTTCGCTATAATCACCATATTGTCTTTCTGGCTGACACCTTTGCGGCACCTATCCGCCCTTCTGGCGGAATCACCATATTATCTTAAGTTACTAACAAATGCGTACCATTTGTATCTTCATAACCACAATATCTTTGACATGTAAAGCAAGAGAATAAATTAACTACAGATAGACTGTAAAAAAAGCTTACGGGTAATTAGTACTGCTCGGCTTTGGTATTTCTACCTTTACACCTGCAGCCTATCAACGTCAT
>Ga0256839_1002053_pt1 | contig 23197 bp, 25 predicted proteins | sample 354166metaG_FD_185968 | JGI IMG/M metagenome (GOLD analysis project Ga0256839, IMG submission 185968) | Hydrothermal vent microbial communities from Mid Atlantic Ridge, Atlantic Ocean - 354-166 | ecosystem: Environmental > Aquatic > Marine > Hydrothermal vents | place: Atlantic Ocean: Mid... | reverse complement strand
GGCGCGCAAGGGCAAGGTTACAAAAATCGTCGTGCCCTCATCGGGCTTGCTCACCACATCCATATTTCCCCCATGCAGCTCACAAAGCGAGCGCACCAGAGCAAGGCCCAGACCGGTGCCACGCACCCCGCGCACGCTTTCCCTATGGGCTTGCGCATAGCGCCCGCCAATCGACGCCACTGCCTCCTTGCTCATACCAATACCGGTATCGCTGACAGCCAGGCGCACGGTTTTTTCCTGCATGCTGATATCCAGCGTCACACTGCCGGCGCGGGTAAATTTAATCGCATTGGATAAAAGATTGAGCAGGATTTGCCGCACCGCCCTTGGATCCACTTCGGCCAGACACAGATCCACATCGCCGGTCATTTCCAATGCAAGCCCTGCCTGTTCCGCCCCAAGACCCATCATGTCAACGCAATCGCGGGCAATCGAAGCAATATCAGCCTCCTGAATATCCAGCTGATAACGATCGGCTTCAATTTTCGACAGATCCAGCAGGTCCGAAACGAGAGACAGCAAATGATCGCCAGAGCGATGAATCAATTCGGCATATTCGGCATATTTTTCATTGCCAATCGGCCCGAAGGTTTCGCGCTCCATTATTTCCGCAAAACCGATAACCGCATTTAAAGGGGTGCGAATTTCATGGCTTAGATCGGCCAAATGCCGCGAGCGCGCCAGCGCCAGGGCTTCCGCTTCGCTGCGCGCCTCGTCCAGCGCCTCATGGGCCAGCCTTTGATGAGTGACATCACGGGTAATCGTGCGCAACAACCCGTCCCCCATCGGAGTTGCCGTCATTTCCACCCAGCGCAACCGGCAATCCGGACGCATAATGCAGAAAATCTCGCGGCCTGTCTGTTTGAGACCCAGCCCCCGGGTCAGAAAATCCAGAATTTGTCCACGCTGTTCGGGGACAACAATCTCCCCCAGCGTGCGGCCAATAAGCTGCTCGGCAGGCACACCCAGCAATTTTTCCGCTGCCAAGGAAACTTTCAAAAACCGGCCATCGCGCCCATGCAGGGCAATCATATCCTCGCCAGCACCAAAAAAATCATTCTCGATGGCATTTTTACCCGCCCAGATTTGGCGAATTTTACCAAAAATGCGCTTCGCCAAAGCCTGCCTGCCACCGCGCATGAAACCTGTCTTTGCGACGGTTTGCGGTGATTTTTCGGCTCTTGGCCGATAGGGATTGCTCATGGCAGCGCTCATAACGGGTTAACCATGGACTGATACCTGTTAACGCTTCCTAAATGCCGCAAGGCACAGAATGGAATTTCTTGTCTGGAAAAGCTAAAAAAGCGGTGTTTTCCATAGAGTCTGGAGGGGTTTTGGAGGATTAAAATTCATTAAATTTTTTCCAAAACCGGAAGTTTGACAATATGTCGGCCACGATTTGTGATAGGCATGATCTTTTAAGTAGTGTAGTCGCGTAAGCAAAGGAGACACGGGAAATGAGCAATCGGGAATTTTCCGGGGTTTTGGGTGATAATTTGGGAAAAAGGCGTGTTGGTAAAAAAACGGGTAAAAAACTGGTTTTTGTCCTTGGTTTCGCCTTAACGGCGCTTTTTGGCGCAAGTCAGGCCGGGGCCGCAATAGCGGGCTGGCCAAAATTTAACAGAGATAAGCAAAAGGAACCGGAAACGACGATCGTCCAACCGGAAATGACACCGCTGGAACAGCGTGCGACTGCCTATGTCCAGTTCCGCTCTGATATTGATCTTCTATCGGCGACGGTCATCGACAGCGCCCATGCAACCCGGGATGCCCATAATCGGCTCGCCTCCCACTCCCCTGACAAGCTGTCATCGGGCTGGGTTGCCTATGCGGCTTTGGTTGCCGCCGATAATGGCGAATTTGCCAATTCGGTCAAAAAGGAAATGGCGCGTCTTGGGGGGCGCGATCAGTTTTTGAGCGCTCTTCGCCAAGATCCTTCACTGGCGCTTAATCTTGATGGCTCGAAAGCGGCGATTGATGATATTTTACAGGTCACAGCCATGGACGCCTATAAGGTGAAAGCGCTGGCCGACAGCTTCATTGCCGAGGCCTATGCCCTGCAAAAGAAAAGCTGGGCCAAGCGTAAAATATCGCCAGGCATGAGCCGCGTCGATAGTGCCCGCTCCTATTCCTATTCACGGGCCAGCCTGTCGGCACCAATCCTGCCAGCCTCGACCGCCTCCGGCGTTATTCAACCGGAACTGGCGAGCGCTGATGCCCTATGGGCACCGGACTGGGCCGGTTCTGGCAATTATGCCAAACGCTCCAGGGACGCAACGCCCATTCTCGCCCGTGCTTTGGTTCTGGCTGCGCGCTATTCGGTTGGTGATGTGGACGAAAGAAGTGTCTCCACCTATGCGCGCAATAATCGGGCCAATAAATGCCTGACCACGGCCAAGCTTAATCTCGACCAATGTGTTGCCGCCACCCGAACACCCTATGAGGAGATGTTCTGCCTTGGCACTCATGGCCTTCAGGATGTGGCGTCTTGTGTTGGCCATGTCGCCGGGGTTAGCGGGAATTAGATATTCCGGCGATAATCATTCTTCTTGCACTAACAAAAAGCACCGCGTCTCTTTTACGAGGCGCGGTGTTTTATACGGGACCAATAAGCGCAAATCCCGGCCTTTACCAAAGGCTTTGAAATCAAGCCGGATTTGGCCTATCTGGTAGATATGGAAAGTTTTGAAACCATCGCTGGAGATTTTGCCTTTCTCGATGAATGGGAGGAGCGCTATAAATATATTATCGATCTGGGGCGACATTTGGCCCCTTTGAGCGATGAAGAGCGCAATGAAACCAATAAGGTGCAGGGCTGCGCGTCACAAGTCTGGCTGGTATTCGATCCTCCCCGAAACGGGCGGCTTTATTTTCGTGGTGATAGCGATGCCCATATCGTCAAGGGTCTGGTCGCGATGATGACCGCGCTTTTTTCCGGCAAAACTTTTCAGGACATCATCGATCTCGACCCACAGGAAAAATTTGCCGAAATAGATCTGACCGCCCATCTGACCCCGCAACGCGCCAATGGACTTTCCTCCATGGTGGCGCGCATAAAACGCGAAGCCAAGGCCAGGCTTGAGGCTTCAGCGGCGGCGGAAGGGTAAAATACGCGCCTGCACGCTAAGCCCATAACGCGGACGCTCACCAACAACCCGCACCGCCATATCATTTGCCTGAACGGTTTTGGCCTCCAGCACTTCAGCCAGTTTAATCCGCTCCAGCTCACGCCGCATACGAGCCTCCAATTGCTCAATCTGCAAATCGAACAATAATTCATCGCGCTTGTCCTCAATCCTGCGACAAGCATGGGAAACGGTTGTGCGATCACGGGAAAAGGCAAGCGCAATATCGGTAAGGCTGATGGAGGCGACCACATGGGTAAGATACATGGCGACCTGCCGGGCCAGCGCAATATGCGCCCGGCAGCGATTGGGCGCTGTCAACACCGCATCGCTCACATCAAAAGCTTCCGCCGCGATCCGCCGCGCAGCGCCTGCACATTGCTGATGCCAATTCTCATTTTCTGTGGTCATCACTTTTGTCACCACTGGCTTCGACTTACACGCAACTTCCGTCCGACCAGGGAATGCCCCGAACCAATATTCTATTATGCCGTCAGAAAGTGAGGATAAGTTTTATACCGGCTCCAAAGAAAAAGAACATACAGGAAACACTCGCCGCAATCAAGGTAAAATTCCTATCCCTCTTCCCGCTCACAAGAACGAAGGGAGAATATCGTTTCAGAGCGAAACAATCAGAAAATTCAAGTGTTTAGAGCGTTTCCAGGATAAGTGGACCCTTCGAGACGCCGCTTCGCGGCTCCTCAGGGTGAAGCCGGTTATCCGTCCGGCCCTTCGCCTTGGCTCAGGAGCGTCAAAACAAAGACTTAGAGCCCGGTTTTGATTCCATCAAAACCGGATAGGCTCTAGGGCGTTACTGGTTCAAAAACAGCACAATCAACGCCGCCCCCAGCACCACTGCGGTCCATAGAGCCATAAAGCCCACCGGCCAGCTTCGCGCCAAAGCCCCTTCCGGCCCATGGGTGCGATGGGTGCGCTCGACAATGGAGCCCACAAGTTTTTGCAAGCCCCCCCAGACCACCCGCCAGGCCGCCACCACAAAACCGATAATGGCAAATAAAACAGCGCGCCCGGGAATCCGATAGAACCAGTCCACATCAAGATTGGTTGACGGCACTTCCGGCGGATAGAGTTTGAACTTGATCAGCAGGGCAAAGGCCAGCACCGCAAACAGCAAGAGCTGCAATTGCTCGACAAAATGATAGGCGGTGAACGGGTTATAATCGACAATATGCGCCTGATGCGGCAATAGGGCAAATAAGGGCTGCGGATAAAGACCGATGACCACCGATAAAAACGCCGCAATCCCCATGGCAATCAACATTGGCAATGGGGCTTCTTTGGGCCGCTTGCCACTGTCATGGGCAAAGAAGGTGAAATAGGGAATTTTAATCCCCGCATGTTCCAGCACCCCGGCAGAGGCAAATAAAAGTATCAACCAGATGATGAGATTATGGGCTTCTGCCGCGCCGTCCAATATCAAACCCTTGGTAACAAAACCGGCAAAACCCGGAAAGGCGGAAATCGAGAGCGCCCCGATGAGGCAGAAAAACAAGGTTATCGGCATGGTGCGGTAAAGCCCGCCAAGCTCGGTCGCTTTCGAGGTGCCGGTGCGATACATGGCCGCCCCCACCGACATGAATAACAGGCTTTCAAAAATGATATTGCCAAAGGCATAGCCAACCGCGCCATTCACCGAGGCGGCGGTGCCAAAGCCAATGCCGACAATCATGAAACCCACCTGGTTGTTGATGGAATAGGTCAAAACCTTGCGCAAATCATTTTCGATAAGCGCAAAGAAGATAGGGAAGATGGTCATGATCGCACCAATCCAGATTAGCTCTGGTGTGCCCACAAACACCCGCGCAAACATATAGACCGCAAGCTTGGTAGTGAAGACCGAAAGAATGATAGTGCCGCCAATGGTGGCTTTGGGATAAGCGTCCTGAACCCAATTATGCAGCATCGGAAAGGCGGATTTTATGCCAAGCGCGATGAACAGCATCAGCGCCGCAATATTGAAATTTCCACCGCCATCGCGCAAGGAAAGCGTACCAATCGCCAAACTATCCTGTTCGCGAAACACCAGCACAATGCCGCCAAGCAAAATCACGCCGGACGCAATCTGGATCGACATATAACGCAGGCCCGACAAATAGCTTTCGCGGGTTTGCGGCGCCCAGACAAGGAACACAGAAGTCAACGCCGCCAGTTCCCACCAGATGAACAATGTAATCCAGTCGCCAGCCAATACCCCGCCCATGGCTGCCGCCGGATAGGCCAAAGCGGCAAAACATTCCGAGCGATCTTTCACCATCCATGAATAGATGACATTCAACCCGGCTGCGATATGGAACACCACCAGAAACAGCCGCGACAACACATCATATTGGACCGGCATGATCTCAAGATCGAACAGGGTAAATGCCAGACTATCGCCAATTTCCATGCCCCAAAGACGGAAAGCGGAAAAGGCCACCACCCCAAGCATGATCGGGCGGCGCAGAGCCACCGGCGCCAGCACCGTCAGAAAAGCGCCCAGCGTTAAAATTATACCGGGATTGTCGAGAAAGGCGAGGAGGCTATTCACGCTCACGATAATAATCCTCCGAACGGCCTACCAGTTTACGCAAATGCTGCCCGACGAGCACGATCAACGCAAACATGACAAAGCCATAAATGGCAAAGAAAACAGGAAAGGCCTCAAGCTCGAAATGGGGCTTTTTTTTCTGCCAGATAAATCCGGCCCCCGCCGCCAAAGCGCATGAGATATAGAGCGTCCACAAAAAGCCGCGCACGAAAACCGGATGATCGGCCCAGCCCGTACTGTCCGCCTTCTTGTTTCCAGCATCCGTATTTCCGGGCCTTGCATCATGGTCAGCCATAAGCGCCTCCTAAAATCGGCTCAAGGAATCTGTACAAATCCCCCACAAGGAAAAACAGGATAATCGTGCCAATCGCCGTCAACACCGGTGGCAAGAGACAGAAAAACGGTGCCTCGCGCAAATTACCCCATTCAATGGTTTTGGTGCCACTGCCATCTTCATTGGCACCATCACGACCATTTTCCGCCATGAAGAAGGCTTTTATGGGAATCGACAATAGATAGATGACATTCAGGATCGACGACAGCGCCAGAATGAAAATAATCGCCAATTGTCCGGCATCAGCGGCACCGACCATCAGGAAAAATTTCGGCCACATGCCACCCATGGGCGGCAGACCGACAATCGACAACGCACCAATGAAAAACGCCGCAAAGGTGATCGGCATTTTGCGCCCCAGCCCCGACAACTCAGAAACCAGGGTTTTGTGATGGGCCACATAAATCGCCCCGGCACACATAAACAAAGTCATTTTGCCAAGGGCGTGCATGGCGATTTGCATGGAGCCGCCCATCACTCCCATGGAATTGGCGAGCATCGCCCCCAAGGTCACATAGGCCAGTTGCGAAACGGTGGAATAAGCGAGCCTCGCCTTTAGATTATCCTGCCCCATGGCAATTGCCGAGGCGAGCAGGATAGAAAAACCGGCAATCCACATGAAGGGGATATTGGCACCGCTGGCGCTTAGGAAATCCGTGCCGAAAATATAAACGGCAATCTTCATCACCCCGAACACACCGGCCTTTACCACCGCCACCGCATGCAAAAATGCCGATACCGGCGTTGGCGCGACCATGGCATTGGGAAGCCAGGAATGTATGGGCATCAGCGCCGCCTTGCCTATCCCGAAAACATAAAGCCCCAGCAGCGCCATCACCACCCAGGAGCCCTCTTCAAGGGATCCGGCCAGAATACCCCCTTGGGTAAAATCACCGGTGCCGGTCAGCACATAGGTCAACACAATCGCTGGCAGCAACAGGCCGATAGAGGTGCCCATCAAAATACCAAGATAGATGCCGCCGCCGCGCTGGGCTTTTTCGTCGCCCTTATGGGTCACCAGAAGATAGGTCGACAGGGTCAGCGCTTCATAGAACAAAAAGAAGGTGATGAGATTGGACGACCAGGCAATGCCGAGGGCGGCAAAGATCGCCACCGCAAAACACATGTAAAACCGCGTCTGATGCTTTTCATTGGTGCCGCGCATATAGCCAATGGAATAAAGCGAATTGATAATCCACAAACCACTGGCGATGAGCGAGAACAACGCCCCCAAAGGATCCACCTTGAACGAAAGTGCAAGGCCGGGCATAATTTCAAACAATAACAGTTCCGGTCTTGCGCCATTGCCAACAGCAGAAAATACCCCCAGCACCAGCCAGAAGGTGACCAGCGCCGTCACCAGCGTTACACCTTCGCGAATATTTTGATGCTTGTCAGCGAGCATGATGCCAAACATGCCGATAAGCGGCACCGTCAGCGCATAAATGATAGAGATTTCAGGGGCAAAAGGCGCAGCAAAAGACATAATCTAAAACGCCTCCCCGCTATCAACACCAAGCAGGGTCGCGGCTGCCTTTTGTGCAATGGCAATCACCGGCTGCGCCTGCAAACCGAAATAAATATTCACCCCGACCATGATCCATAACATGAGCCGCATCGTCAAAGGTGGTGCAGCCACAGGGCCCGCAAACGGACCATCCGTCGGCACCGGCTGCAGCATCACTTTGATAACCCGCATCATATAAATAACCGCCAATAGGGAACTGGCCAAAATCAAAAAGCCGGCAATGATTTCCATCGTGCCGCCCTTGGCAAACACTGCGCTTAACAAGGCAAATTTGGAAACAAAACCAACGGTTGCGGGCACACCCACAAGGCTCAGTCCCGCCACAACAATGCCCCAACTCGTCCATGGCATGCGCGTGGCCAGCCCCTGAAATGCTCGTAATTGATGGGAGCCAAGACGCAAGACCACAATGCCAACGGCCATGAACAGCGCCGCTTTAATAAAGGCGTGATTGACCACATGGATAAGGCTCGCCGCGACCCCGTCCACCGTGCCCAGCGAAATGCCGAGCAGCATGTAGCCGATTTGTGCCACCGAGGAATAGGCCAGCAGCATTTTGACATCATCCTGAAACACCGCCGCAAGAGAAGCGATGAACATGCCGGCAATCCCCAGCACCAAAAAGAAATCGAGCGCCACTTTGAGGAATGGAAAGTCAAAGCCAAATACCGTGAACAGGAAGCGCAGCATGATATAGACCGCAACCTTGGTTGCCGTGGCGGCCAGAAAAGCGGTTATAGCCGAAGGCGCATAGGTATAGGCCGGCGGCAACCATAAATGCAGGGGCAACATGGCAAGCTTAAGCCCAAGCCCTGTGATGATGAATGCGAAAGCGGCTTTGACCAGGCGATTATCCTGCCCCGCAAGACGCTCATGGAGGTCAAGCATGTTCAACGTGCCGGTTGCCTGATAAAGAAGACCAATGCCGATAACAAAGAATGTTGCGCCAATCGTGCCCATGACCAGATAGTTGAAGGCCGCCGTCAGTGCCCGCCGATCACGTCCGGCACCCATGGCCACCAGCGTATAGGTCGCCAGCGAGGACACCTCCAGAAACACAAATACGTTGAACGCATCACCGGTCATGGTAACGCCAATCAAACCCGCCAGACACAAAAGCAGCGCCGTATAAAATCCCGGGGTTTGCCCGTGATTAATCTCGTCGCGCACCGAATTATAGGCATAGGGAAAGACCACCGCAGCAATGCCGGTAACCAGGGATAAAACCAGCGCATTGGCCAGATCGATATAATAAATAATCCCCAAAGGTGCCGCCCAGCCACCCATCGCATAGGTGACCGGGCCATTCACCCACACTTGCTCCAATAGAAGCAGGCTCAAGCCGAAACTCACCCATGACACCAGCACAGCCCAAAGCCAGGGTATCCGCCCCGGCGGCATAAGCAAGGCCATCGGCGCCGCTACAAACGGCACCACAACAGGCAAAGCAGGAAGCTGCGCGAAAAAGTCCATAATCTACCCGACACTCCCGGCTGCTTTGGTTTGCGGACGGCCAAATTCGGCAATATTATCGGCCGCTTCCAACTCATCTTCTTCAATCGTGCCATAGGCTTCGCGAATACGCACCGCCAGTGCCAGCCCCACCGCCGTCGTCGCAACCCCGACCACAATCGCTGTCAGAATCAAAACATGGGGCAAGGGGTTGGAATAAATCACCTCGCCGACATCTGACGGAATAATATTGGGCAAGGTCTCATAGGCCATATTTTCCGGCCCCGAAAAACCCGGACCATTGGCCGCCATATCAGCGCCCATATTCGGCGCCATATTGGCCTCCATATTAGACATATCATGGAGGTCCGGCATCGGCTGATGGGCGATTACTTCACCGGAAGTCTGCGCGCCCATCATGCTGGAGAGATCATTGCTCGGCATTGCTTCGCCATCATGAAGACTGCCGGTTCCCCCCCCGATCGCCTCATGATTGCCGCCCTCACTGTTCCCGTAACCGCCCTTGGCACCCTCGCCATGCTTGCCATAATCACCCTCCCCGTGATGGCCGGCCCCGTGATGGCCGGCATTGCCGGTATAGGAAATATGGGTGATTTGCTCTTGCGGCAGCCCTTCTTTCAGACGCGCTTTATAATCTGCCTTGGTATAGATTGGCGCCGTACCACCGGCAATTCTCGCCATGGAAATGTAAAACACAAAAACCGATGTCTGGAACAGATTAAGGCCCACCAGGGTTTTCACCAGATTGCCCCGGGAGATGACGATATAAAGACCGATCATCATCAGCATGATGACGACCCAGTAATTATAACGCTCTAGAATAAAATCCCACATAATCGCCTACCAATCCGCATCATGAATTTCCGGCTCGCGGCCAGCGAAGAAATAAAAGATGGTCATCATCGCGGAGAAAACAGCGACACCAACGCCAAATTCAACCAGTATAATACCGATATGCTGCCCGGCATTATGATGGGAGTCCGGGGCCAACACATAATAATCGAGAAAATTGCCGCCCATAAACAAACCCAACACACCGGTCAGCGCATAGAGCAAAAGCCCGAACACCATAAAAAATGGCAGCACGGTCGGCGGCAGATGTTTTTGCGTTTCCTTGAGGCCAAAGCCAAGGGCAAACAGGATAAAGGCGCTGGCAAAAATCACCCCCGCCTGAAACCCGCCACCGGGACCATAATCGCCATGAAACTGCACATAAAGGCCAAAGAGCAGGATTGGCGCAAATAGCAGCTTAATCACCACCCGCAAAATAAGATGTCCCATCATGACGCGCCTCCCTTTGGCGAAGGAGATTTTCCACCATCATCAAGTGTTGGTTTTTCACCCAAGCCTGGCCCGTCCTCTTCGCGCCCAACCATGCGCGGCACATCGCGCACATCTTTGCCGCCGCGATCAGAACCAATTCCCAAAAGCAGCATCACAGCAAGCCCTGCTGTGAAAATAACCGCCACCTCGCCCATAGTGTCAAAGCCGCGATAGGAGGCCAGCACCGTGGTCACGATATTCGGCATGCTGATTTCAACAGCCGACCGCTCCACATAAGCCTGCCCTACATAGGAATTGGCCGGCGCGGCCGCATCACCATAGGGCGGCGCATCCAGCGTGGCATAAATCAAGGCCCCGCCAACAATCACACAAACAACAGCCGCCAAGGCCGCATGCCCCGGCGCATAGGGTTTTTCCCGCCGCGCCGTCAGCAACATGGCCGACAACATCAACACCGTAGAAATACCGGCCCCCACAGCCGCCTCGGTAAAGGCAACATCGACCGCATCCAGCGCCACAAAAAATGCCGCACTCAAAAAGCTGTAAATCCCCGACAGCATGACAACCCCGAACAGACGGCGCATGCGCAACATGGCAATCGAGGTGATGACCAAAAGGGTGAGTATCGCCAATTCCACAAAAAAGATCGGCGATGAAGAAGGATGAAATTCCGTGGCAAAACTTACGGGATCATTCATGCTGCGCCCCCCTTGTTTTGCTCTTCCCCGCCGGGCATCTCTACCGGCGCCTTGGTCTCGTCACGATCCGGCGCAATGTCGTGGTGTTTTAATTCCTTGCCAAGCAAGGGGTTTAGCCCCCCGACCCAAGCCGCATGGGCAATCGAATGGGTCGAGACCGGGCTTGTAAACATCAGGAATAACATGATGATCAAAAGCTTGGCAATCAATAACCAATCCCCGTCCGCCTGCAAGATCATGCCCCACAAAATCAGATCCGCACCCAGAGTATCGGTAACACCGGATGCGTGCATGCGGGTATAAAAATCAGGAAAACGCAATAGGCCAAGCGCCCCGGTGATGACAAAAAAACTACCCGCCGCAAACAGGAACAGGCTGGCATAGTGGATCACATTATCCATCCGCCCCTCCATCATGATTGCCATTGCCAAGGCGCGGCGACATATCGCGCATTTGCGGCGACATGGTGCGATAGGCAAAGAATTTCAATATCGCGATAGTGGCGATAAAATTCATCAATGCATAGAGCAAAGCAATATCCAGAAATTCTGGCCGCCCGGTCAAAAACCCCATCAACCCAAGCAGTAAAATGGTTTTCGTGCCAACAGCATTGCCCGCCAATACCCGGTCATAAAGACTTGGCCCCAATATGGCGCGCGCCAGAGCAATCACTATGGCGACAATGACCGCGATGGTGGCCACCACGAACATGATCATGTGCCGCCCCCCTGTTCTGCCTTGCCTTGCGCCTTTTCGTGCCGTGTGCCTTCGACACGACAAACCTTGCGCCCCATATCCTCGATAGCGCCGACATCGGCCAGATCTTCGGTCAATGCATGGATCAGGATATCCTCACCCAAAAGGTCGACACTGACCGTGCCCGGCGTCAGGGTGATGGAATTTGCGAATGTTGCCTTGCCACTATCACTGACCTGACGGGCTTTGACCCGGATCATTTGCGGGCTTAAGGACATTTTGGGCGACCATACTTTCATGGCAACGGTAAAATTGGATTTGCCAATCTCGATAAACAACCACAGCCAGTAAAAGAAAATCCCCGGCATCACGCTCAAGGGTACGCTGTCATCATCGAGAATGCCCATATGCAAGGTCAACCACGCGCAAAACAGCGCACTGAAAATCCCGAACACCAGCAGGGTCGTCTTGTCGAAATAACCCGACAATAACAGCCAGATCCCCATGAGCGCCAAACTCAGGACAATGAACCGACCAGCAATGGAAATCAGGAATTTGACCATGCGTCCCCAAACCAATAATGATTAAGGGTTCAAAATCCCTATTTTCGCGGGAAAATCAACAGTTTTCGGTGGAAATCGACCAAGCGGTTTTAAACAGCGCCCAGATAGGCGGCCTCACCATCACTAGCGCTTGGGGAGGCGCTGCCTTCAACACTGACAACGGCCTGTAATTCCTTGCGCCAATCCCAATAGCGCAGAATGGTTCGCGCATAATCCCGGGATAAAGTATCAAACACCGCCAGCAATTCTTCCTGACGCTCAACACCAATGACCCGGCTATCGGCATCGGCCATGGCCTCGGCATTTTCAAACAGGATTGAAAACGCTTTTCGCGACAATCCTATACTTTTGCACAATACAGCAAAAGGCTCCCCCATAGGGTCGTTAAGAACGCGTTTAGCCGTATCCGTAGATATGCCGGCAATGAGCCCCACAACCTCTGCAAGATCCTCGCTCGGCCCCGCCAGCGCTGCCGCCAGCGTGCGCTCGACCACATCCATGCTAACCACCTCGCCATTGCGGCCACGGGGGCGGTGGCGACGGTCAATCAGCTTGAGCGCCTTCAGCACGACCGGATCGGGATAATCGGCGCCATAGGCCTCCGCAAACAGGCTTTGCAAGGCATCTTGAATAATTGTCCGGTCCAGCGAAAAGCGCGACAAAATGACCTTGCGATGCGCGCTCGACAGCCACCAGAACATGATAAAACCATGTTCCGGGCGCAGCTCCGGGCGCCGGATGAGGCCGTCGCGCAATTCCATGTCATTTTGCGATTGCAACACCATGCGCACCAGCGTTTGCTCGGTCAGATTAATGTCGCGGCATCGCAGCAAGCGCTGAAACAGGGCTATTTCATCATAGGACGCCAATAGTTCGGCAACGCCGCTGGTCAAATCATCGCGTTCAACAATCATCATCCGGTGTTCGGGGCTGACATGGGCCGCTTCCGCTAAAATCGTCTCGCCCACAGGCGTCGCGCTCGTCAGCAAGGCTTTGGCAATATCGGCCGGTTGCAGGGCCAGATAACGCACCATGATCTGGGGCAGATCGGCAACCCGTGACAGGCGCTCGGCCACCTCGGCAACCACATCCGCTTCCATGCCGGCCAATGTCGTGATGAGCAAATCCGTGGTAAAGGCGCGTTCATTCCAGCCCAGACGCTCTGCCGGTAATGCAAGAATATCCGCCAAGCGCCTGATCAGCGTTTTGCGCGTGGTAACAGCACTCGGCGTGGCGCTGGCCTGCTCTAATATATCAGCGGCGGAAAGGGCTGTTTGGCTCATGACTTTCTGGCATCCTGTCAACGTGGCGTTTTAAACTTCTAGCTATCTTATGCCCTCAGGGTTAATGCTTGCTTTCCGTGCCATAAAAGCCCCCGCCAAAGCCCTGATTTACCATCGCCAGAGGATGAAATTTAAGCCATAATTCGCCGTGAAACGGAGGCAATTATGAAAAGAACCGCTACGGACACCGGCAAATCCGGCAAGATTTTGTTAACCAAACCCCGCCCGCCACAGCGCCCCGCCAGCGCAAACCATATTGGCTCCATGGGGCGCATCGCCCTTGGAATTGCCAGCGCCTTATGGCTTGCCGCCTGTGCTGGCTATGACCCTGATGCCTTGCAGGAAAGCGGTTGGTATCTGCAGGGGTATAATGATGGCTGCGCCACCGCCAGCGAGGCCGATAAAAGCTTCTCCAACAAACAGGTCAAGGATCAGGCCCTGTTTGACAGTGATAAAGGCTATCGCGCCGGTTGGCGTCAGGGCCTGCTGCAATGCCGCAAGCAGGACCCGCAAATGGATGGCCAGACCCTTGGTCGCGGCGGTGAGTTTTAGAGCCTATTTCCGTTTTGATTCCATCAAAACGGAAATAGGCTCCAGAGCTGAACCCAATCTGATAAAAATCTCGAGAGCAGACCATCATAATAAAAAAGCGCCCCCTTCCGGGAGCGCTTTTCATATCTGTTCATGCTATCCACCGAAGGACGGCAGGATTATCCCGCCTCAGCCGCCTCGGTAGCTTCTGGCTCCGCCTCTTCTTCGGCTGGAGCTCTGCTTCTGCTTCGGTACCATTTCCAGCATTAACCTCTGCAATGAAAGCCTGACATTCTGCCAAACGTTCCGGTGCCACCAGCCCGCCAAGATTATGGCGATCAATCATGGCCTCACAGCGATCAATCTCTTCCTCGCGTGCTTTCCGGCGCAGTTCTTCTTCCTGCCGCTTAATGTCATCCTCAATCCTGTTCAGAGAATTAATATAGGAAATCCAGCCTTGCGCCGTCGCGCGGGCATTTGGATAATCCAGCGCCCTTTGATAGGCTCTTTTGGCCTTATTGCGCTGCTCTCTGTCATCAGAATTGATGGAATAAAGCGCGCTACCAATCAACAACCAGGCTTCGCCGCTTTGCTTTCTATTCAGCCCTTTGTTCAAGGCTTTCCGCAGCGCGGTCACCGCTTGCGGGAACTTCCCATCGGCCACCAAGGATTGCCCCAGATGGAAATAGGATTTGCCTGTATTGTCTATTTCCGCAAGCTCTGTAAGCACGACAATGGCCTTTTTATGCTCGCGGGCCTGCGACCATAATTGCCCAAGCAATTCCAATGTTTGCTTGTCGCGCTGAAAAGTGCCACGGGCCAATTCTTTTTCCAGCAATACCGCACCGCGATAGGGCGTATCGAGGAAATTGTAATATTGAATCAATGTGCGAATTTGGTTTTTGTCTTTGATCAATCCGGCTCTATATGCCGTTTCCAGAACCGCCGCCGCTTCCCGGTCCCGCCTTTGCACCTGATAAACCTGCGCCAATTGCCCCCAATAGGCGCTGTTATCGGGCCAGTAATTGATCATTTTAACAAGCAGATCCGACCGCCTGCCAATCATGGCCTCCCCGAGCTGAACATAAATTGCATTCAGCAATTCATAATAGCTCTTTCTCGGCTTATCCAGTTGCGCGATTGCTTTTTCCATGGGCCGACGCGATGTGGTATAGCGTTCCAGCTGGTAATAGGCCGCTGCCAGAAGATACCAAGTATTGGCATCCACCACTTCGCCATTGGCCTCCAGATAACGGATATACTCTTCCATCAAATCAACAACCTTGTCGAATTGCTCTTCGGCCGCATAAAGCTGCGCCATGTTAAAACGGATTTTCCGGTCCCGGTCCTCCGGCAAAGCACCCAGCCCAATCGCCCGCTCATATTCGCGCAAGGCACCGGCATAATCTGGCGGATCAAGGGTTGCTTTGGCACCGCCGAGCAATTCGTAAACCGTTGCCTTTTCATAGGCAGACATGCGCTCGCCCCGCTGCGCCAGAAGCTGGTTCAGCTTGGAAATCCCCGTAGCCGCATCCCCATTCTGGATCAACTCAAGCGCTTCAATAACCACTTTGGCGACCGGCGTACTCAAAGTTGGCGATCCACTTTGCGCCAGCGCCGGCATTGCAAGCGTTGTGGCCACCATAAAGCCGGCACTCATCGCCATTGATGCAAACACACCCAGAATTGCCGATGCGAATAGTCTATTCAGTGATTTCCAGCTTCTCGCCATGATAATTCAGCTCTTAATTACTATTGTTACAACCTTGTCGGAACAGCCAACCCGCCCCTTGAGCGACACATCAAGCCAAAGCTCCCATGTCGCCTGTTTCCTATCTACTCATCGGCCAATTGATATCTAAGCGTTGTCACAACGCCCGTGCGCGGCACCGCCGAGCCATCGACAATTTTCGGATTATATTTCCAGCGCAAGACCGCGCGAATAGCACTTCGGTTCAGGCAGCTATTGGTAGAAGAGGTCACCTTGGCATCAACCACCTGCCCGGTTGGCGTCACATTGAACTGCACCACGACAATCTCATCGCCACCTCTGTCTTTTTGGCAGCGCTCCGGATAATCAGGCGCAATCCGCACAATAGGCTGTGCATCGCGATCCGGATTATAGCCCGTACCAATATCCACATTGGCATCAAATTTCGGCGCCGCAACAGCAACCACGCCCAATTCCGGCTTATAGTCGCTATTATTGATTGCCGGCGGTGGTGGTGGTGGCGTTTTCACATCGGGGGGGTCGAAACTATCGGCTGTCCGGGTGCTTGTGTCGGTCATTTTCCGGCTAAGGTCGATAACAATCGTTTCGCCAGCTTCTTCCGTTCTTACATTCTTTACATAGATAAGGGCGTACATCATCAAGAACAGCCCAGCGGTGACTATGACAGCCACTGGCGCACCAAAAACCAAGCGTATCAAAGATCCCATTGGATCCTCCTATCAGTCTCTTTTCGTGGCGATGGCAATATTTTCCACTTCCGCATCGCGAATGCTTTCCAATACTTCCAACATGATCCCTGACTTCGCACTAACGTCAGATTGCAAAACTGCGTTTCCTTTCGGAACCTCACGCCGTAACTCTTTTACCTTCGCAGTCACTTCACTCAACTCAACCTGCTGCTTATTGATCCAGATGTCTCCATTCTCATCAATCGCAACCAAAATAGAAATAGGGCGCTGCTCTTCTGCGGTTGCGGCATCTTCCCGCAAAATCTTGACGCCGGGCTCTTTAATGAAAGTCGAGGTAACAATGAAGAAAATCAACATGATGAACACAATATCCAGCAAAGGCGTGATATTGATATCATCCTCATCTTCCGCTTTTACCAAAACAGACCGTCTCATAAGCTTTACCCAATTCGTCTTTCTTTAACCTTGCCGATATTCTGGCCCCATCGACCCTTCGGTCAGGACTTGAAACTTATCGCCCCAAATCAACTCCCTTGCGACTCCTGCTTTGTCACAACAATCTTTTCCGGATTTTTCGGTGCCGCTTGACGCGCCTGATCGAGCACAGTCACCAACACCCCGCTGCGGGATTCTGGCGCAGCGCTGATGATAACAACGCCCTTTGGCTCGGACGCCAGAAACTCTGTCACCACCGGCCGCACAGAGCGCGGATTGATAAGCCGTCCGGCATCAACCTGCACATATCCATCCCCACGCACACTCAAAACCAGAGCTGGCGGCGGCGTTTTCTCGACATCCACCGGCTCATCGGAGGGCAGATTCGGCGAGATACCATCTTCGCTCACAAACGTTGCCGTCACGATGAAAAAGATCAACATGATGAAAACGATATCGAGAAGTGGTGTGATATTGACGTCAGCGTCATCACCGCCATGGCGTACTCTTCTCATGCCCTACTCCACTTCCAGATCTTCTGAAACAACCCTGGCCGCCTTTTTGGCCGCACGGTCGAGTATGTTGACCATGATGATGCCCGATAGCGAGGCCACAAGGCCCGCCATGGTCGGGATCGTCGCCTTGGAAATACCCGCCGCCATCAGCTTGGGATTGGCCGAGCCGGTAACCGCCAGCACGTTGAACACCTCGATCATACCCGTTACCGTTCCCAACAGCCCGAGCAATGGGGCAACCGCGACCAGACCCTTGATAACGGCCATGTTCTGGGTTGCGCCAGCATTGACTTCGGAGATCATTTTTTCCCGAACAGCTTTTGCATACCAGGACGAATGATCATTACGCGCCGCCCATTCCCGTTTGATCTTTTTCTCGAAACCGCCTGCGGCAAAAGAGAAATACATCAATCGTTCCAGCAACAGGGCCCACATGACGAAAGTAACCACCATGATAATGACCAGAACATTGCCGCCCGCATAGAGAAAGGCCTGAATATTTTCCAGCGCGTTTAGCGGATTAAAGATCTCAGACATAAGCTGAGGCTCCTTTAGCTTCTAAATAATCCAAACGACCTATTTCGACGACTCGGCATGCTCGGCAATCATGCCTGCAGCCTGCTCTTCGAGAATTTGCGAAATAGAACGCGCCGAACCAGCCGCAAAGGCGTGCAAGATCAGCAATGGAATAGCGGCAATAAGGCCAAGCTCCGTCGTAACCAGCGCTTCGGAAATACCGCCCGCCATAATCTTCGGATCGCCCGCACCGAACAGCTTGATGGATTCAAAGGTTTTGATCATACCCGTGACCGTACCAAGCAGCCCCAGAAGCGGCGCAACCGCGGCCGCCACCTTGATCAGGTTGAGACCGTTTTCAAGCTTCGGCACCTCCTTCAGGATGGCATCATCCAGCTTCAACGCCAAAGTATCGGTATCAGCCCCGGTATTGGAGTGATAGGCGTTCAAAATGCGGCCAAGCGGATTGCCTTTGGAAGCATTCTTCTTGCGCATCTGCCCGCGCACCGCAGAACCGGTTCCCCACAGGGTAAACATTTTATAGATACCCAGCAGAACACCGAGAATGGCAATGCCGATAATGATTTTACCAATCGGACCACCCTGGTCGATAATATCCTTGATGGTTGGCGAATCAACAGACAGGGCCAGCAATGTCCCCAAAGATGGGTCCACCATGCCTTGAACGAACCCGTCACCGGTATAATTCTCGACCCGGCGGGCCGCCTCAACCGGATTAACATTACCCGTTGCCCCGGGCTGTTTGGCAAGCTGCTTCAGGCTTTCGGTATTGCTGTCATAAACCAGAAATTTACCGTCCGAAAACGCCGTAAAAGGACCAATGCGGGTAACGTCAAGAGAAACCTGCTTGCCATCATCGGCATATACAGAGCCTGCAAATTTGGTGACGCTGGCCTGCTCGGTCATCTCTTGCAAAATGATCAGCCATAAATTTTCCAACTGCTCAATGGTCGGCAAACGCTCGGACCCGGCCAGTTTTTTCAAGGCATCATAACGCCCCGGAAACTGTGCCGAGATAAGGGAGGTTTCAACCACGCCACTGAAATCTTCAGCCGCGGTTCGCGCCGCCCCAAAAAGCTCCTTGAATTCCGCCTGACGCTCGTCAAGCTGCTCGGACAAGCGCTCGATCTCTGCCGAATTGGCCTTATATTGAGCCTGCAGGGCATCTCTATCCTGCTCGGCGCGCGCCACTTGCGCCTTGATTTGCGCCAGCCGTGCTGCCTGACGATTGCGCTCGGCAAGAAACTCCTGCTCACGCTTCAAATTTTCCCTGCGTACCGCATCGCGCTCTTCCTTGGCGGCGGCCAGAACATCTTGCAGGGACTGCGCCGAAGCGCTCGAAGTAACTGCAGTTGCAGTCATGGCTGACAATGAAGCTACAGCAGCTATCAATGAAACGCCGAGAATACGAAATATTTTCATGATCGATTTCCTCTAAAATTATTGCTGCTGGTTAGTTGGATGCGCCGGCAGGCTCGGGCGCCCCGACAGGTATTGGCAGGAAGTTTGGAGGCGTTTGCTGTTTTGCCATCCGCAACCCGTACCGCACATCTTCCAGGAACTTTTTATCCAGATCCACAAACTCACCGGATTTACGGTCATAAATCCGCAAAACACTGGTATCGTCTGTCTGGTAAATCAGCGCTGCGCGACCAATCTGCAAAAACTCCACCCGAAGCGGCCCTTCGGGCGTATCAACGATATCGCTGTAATTGGCCAGCTTCATGCCATATTCGTTCTCAATCTGATAAGCCTCGATGATCAGGCGGTATTTTTGCGCGGGCGACACCTCGGAATTACCCATAGTATTTTTCAGGCGCGCCAACCGCTCCAGACGATCTTCCAACTCGAAAGGCGCATCCGCCTTAACAAAGTCTTCCAGCGTTGCCAGCATTTTTTCCATCAATGGCAACATCTCCATCTGCAGACCTTCGACATTTTCCAGATCTTCCTTGATCTTTTCGATATCGACCAGTTGCCGCTCAACCTCTTTTGCGCGAGATTTGTTGAACTTTGTCAGCAATTCATACTGCTTCCGGAACGCCTGATAATCTTGCAGAAGACGAGCGGTCTCATCATCCAGTTGATCGATCCGTTGCTGCGAGGCTTTGGCCTCTTTGGTCGTTGCTGAACTTACATCCAAAGCGGTCTGGAATTGCGCTGCTGCGGGGGTAATGCCCGCGATCAGCAGGGCTGCGGCCGTGCCCAAAATAGCGACTTTTTTCATCATCTGCTCACCTACCGGTTGCTGTCGGTCTTTCACTTATGTCGACCCTTCCCTTGCTTGCCCCTTAATATTCAAAGGCGGGAAGCGCCGATTCTGTTAAACTCCAGCCGAATATAAAAGGCATAGTATCGCCCATCCGACCATAATCTCGCGTGGCAATCTCTACCATTGCCCTCAATTTTTCCCTTCAAAGCGCCATATGAGACAGCTTTGCAAGAAAACAGGGGGGAGGTTTGAAGGTTATTGCCTGCGCTTTCATGATGGGTCGATGTCGCTGCCAAATGCAATAGATTTGACGCAAAAATGACCCCTCTCAGAAGCGCGGGAACACCCGCTTTTCCCACCAATTCGGCCTTTCCGGCTCTTGTTATTTTGTATCTTTATCAACTCCCGCCACCATACGCAACGCGAAAAACGCCCCTTTTCACCACAAACCCAAGAAAAATGCCAAAAGCCCCTTGTGCGGCGCAACATTATGCTGCTGGAGGTTGTGGGCAATCTTTTGGCAAAAAAACCGGCCAGACCAATTGCAAAACAGAGCTTCCGTTTCCGTTAACAATAAAGGACCATAAAAAACGGTCCTTTTTTACAAAAACAGATCCGAAGTTTTTTAATATTTTTGGAAAAATCCTGGCTGGGGCGCCAGGATTCGAACCTGGGAATGCCGATACCAAAAACCGGTGCCTTACCACTTGGCGACGCCCCAACGAAGGATGAGAAGCGCTCTTTAGCGACAAAAATCCGGCAAAGCAACGGGCACAATCGCCATCTTGGAAAAAAATCTTCTTTTATGGGTGTTACGCTCGCGGGCTGTTCCCGCCAAGGCGCTGCCCGGCGAGTGCGGCGCCCATCTTTCTTTAAGTGCAGCGCCGGGGCTGCAGTCGCAGGAGTCTGTTCGGCCTCGCGGCAAAGCGCTTCGCGCTTGCCTCCGGCAGGGCGGCGCATGGGCGCCGGGGCTGCAGTCGCAGCCCTGCGCGATTCGGGCGCGATTCGGGTCAAGAAGCGCGGGTTCATATGTGAAGACAACTGTGAAGGCAGCGCAAAGCCCTTGCAATTCATGCCCGCCTGCACCGATTTTGATTGAAAACCCCCACCAATATCCGCATAAAATTTTCATGACCTCCATAAATGAAATCATCCCCTCCCAACTCTATAATGGCTATCGCCAATTTCGTGATTCTACATGGCGCGAAAAACATGTGCAGTTTGAATCCGTGGCCAAAGCACAGCATCCCGATGTAATGATCATTGGTTGCGCCGATAGTCGCGTTGATCCGGCGACAATTTTTTCTTCAGGGCCCGGCGAGCTTTTTACCCTGCGCAACATTGCCGCCATCGTGCCACCCTATGAACAAGGCGGTGGCCAGCATGGGGTTTCTGCAGCCATTGAATTTGCGGTTTGCGTTCTTGGCGTGCGCCATATTGTCGTGCTGGGGCATGGCCAATGCGGCGGCGTTGCCGCTTCCCTTGCTTCGGCCAGGGGCCCTTTGGAAGGGGAGTTTGTCCCCAAATGGGTGGCCATGGCCGAATCCGTGCGCGATCGCGTTTTGCGCGAACACAAAGATGCCGCCCCCGAAGACCTGCAGCGCCATGCCGAATATGGCACGATCAATCTCTCCCTTGAAAATCTGCAAAGTTTTGCCTTTATCCGCGAGCGGGTCCAATCAGGGGCGCTGACGCTTCATGGTGCATGGTATTCGGTCTATGAAGGGCGCTTGCGCTGGCGCGATCCCGAGAGCGGCCAGTTCGAAAATATTGACAACGCCTCTTAGAGTGTTTCCAGGATAAGTGGATCCTTCGACAAGCTCAGGATGAGGCCGGTTATCCGTCCGGAAACGCGTCAAAACAAAGACTTAGAGCACTTCTGCGAAAAGTGGGCCCTTCGAGACGCTGCTGCGCAGCTCCTCAGGGTGAGGCCGGCTTTCGGATAAGAAGTGCTCTAAACTTAAAAATGCACAATCAAAATTGCCGGCTCGCCAATATTCGGTAATGACAGAGTCTCGGGCATGGTCACCCCGCAAACCAGCGGCACCATGTCCTGGCCCTGACCATTGGTCTGACGCACAACCATGCCGGTACCACAATCCAGAAAATGACCGGCCTGCAAATCCAGCACATAAAAACTGTCCGGCGGTGCCCCCACAAATCCGCGATCGGTAATGCCGCCAAGATTTTCCCCGGGAAACACCGCAGCCATGGGCGCTGGCCTTTTGCCCTGAACGCCCTTTTGCCCCTTGACCTCAGGGTTGACCATTTCGGGATTGGCTGTTTCCCCATTGGCAATGCCAAAGCTGATGCCGATTACGGCCACCGCCACCCCTATAGGGTTAACAATCTGTTTACCTTTGATACACATGCCAGTGAGGCACGCAAATCCGGGGCCGCCACCCCTTGGCGCATAGGCTTTTTACTGGCAGATTACTCCTTCGGAGGCCGTTTATCGTGGGGTTATTAAGTGATTTTTCTCTGCGCGATGGGCATTTGGTGATCAAGCGCACCGGTGCGGCCATTCCCATTGACAGCGATCTTGTAAAAGAAGTCTATCGCGCCGGCAGTTTCATCACATCCGTTGCCGCCATTCGCGCCACACGCGATGCCAAAAGCCTCCTTAAAAGCAATCTCCTGAAACCACACCAACGCCGCATCACCATCGCCTTTACCCCGGACACCCCAAGACCGTGGTATGCCATCTGGCCGGTTTGCAAGCTGGCAGGGCTGCATTTCACCAAATCCCTGAACCGGGCAGACATTCTTTTCCACTTTGAAGACAGCCTCACCGCCAGCCAAACCCCTGCCCCAAAAGTGCCGCTTCTCAACGGTGCCTGCACCGATATTTCCAAAAGTCGTGTCGCATCGGTTTTTGAGCAGGTCTTTGGCTATCCGCTGGCCATTGACCCCACTGACTATAAAGGCCAGGCGCTTGAAAAATCCGAAGACAATGGCGTTCATGATGGCCGCATCATTTCCTGCCCGATTGGAAACAAAAAAACCGGCGTCGT
>Ga0256839_1002052_pt1 | contig 23200 bp, 27 predicted proteins | sample 354166metaG_FD_185968 | JGI IMG/M metagenome (GOLD analysis project Ga0256839, IMG submission 185968) | Hydrothermal vent microbial communities from Mid Atlantic Ridge, Atlantic Ocean - 354-166 | ecosystem: Environmental > Aquatic > Marine > Hydrothermal vents | place: Atlantic Ocean: Mid... | reverse complement strand
GAACTTGCACGAGTAGAGGGTGTAAATGTTTCATTAATTAGTGCCATTTACACTTTATTGATTGCCATTTTAGTTGCCATTGCGATGAAAATTATTGGTGCATTATTGATCACCTCTTTGCTAATTATCCCTGCTGCAGCTGCTCGACAGTTTTCTCGCTCACCCGAAGCCATGGCAGTATTTTCAGTTATTATTGGCATGATTGCCGTAATTTTGGGTTTGGGAGCATCTTATTTATGGGATACACCTGCGGGGCCTTCTATTGTTATATCAGCCTCAATATTATTTTTATCTAGCCAAATAACAAAAAGACGATAGCGCAGTTTTGTACAATATTTTACAACAAGCCAAGGCTATACTGCATCAATCAAAAATATGGCTCTAAATTATGTCCCTCTCAACGCAAGCTTTTTTAATAGGTGCTCGTGACACCACGCCTTTAATTATTGCCGCTGCTCCATTTGGTCTAGTTTATGGGGCTTTAGCTATTAACCAAGGATTATCCGAAGCGCTCGTTATGGCAATGTCTATTTTTGTTTTTGCTGGTGCATCACAGTTTGTGACTATTGCTTTATTAGCTTCTGCCACTGCTTTTCCTGTTATTTTAGCGACTGTATTTATCGTAAATTTACGCCATATGCTTTATGCCGCTTCACTTATGCCACAGCTTGCAAAAGTGTCAGCATGGTTAAGAGTACCAATGGCATTTTGGCTAACGGATGAGACTTTTGCTATCGTGAGTAATCGTGTTTCACAGGCTAAGGATGATAAACACTTTACGGCTTACTATTTAGGCTCTGCGATATTCATGTACAGCAGTTGGCTATTTTTTAGCTGGCTAGGCATGACCTTAGGTCAAAAGATACCAGACATTAAAAGTTGGGGATTAGATGTCGCTATGGTGATTGCTTTTGTAACCATCGTTGTGCCATTGCTGAAAAACTATGCGGATTGGGCCTGCGCATTAACCGCTGGCGTGAGTGCTATTTTAACCTACCACTGGCCACATCAAACGGGTTTACTCTTTTCATCTTTTATTGCCATTGCCGTCGGTGTTGCGCTTGGGTACAAAAATAATACGGTGATAACTGCGATAAAAACAAAGGAGAAAACAAAAAATGTCTGATTGGTTGTTGATTGCAGGCATGGCTGTGCTTACTTTTGTGCCCCGATATATTCCTTTTGGATTAGCAGGCAAAGTCACTATCCCACCATTAATATCACAAGCATTATCTTATGTACCTATCGCTGTTTTAACCGTAATTATTGTTCAGACGACTTTGATTCGTGATGGAGAGGTTGTTCTTACCGTGCAGAACCATCATTTGATAGCCGCTATTGTTGCATTTTTTGTATCGCTGATGACTAAGCATCAGTTTTTAGCGATTGGACTAGGCTTAGTTTCATTCTTAATGATGAAATGGCTATCATTTGGGTAAAAAGGGCTGTTTTTAGGCTTTATTTATTGACCACCCCCCCTGTTTTTCGATGTTTTGTATGAATTCTTATACAAAACATCGAAAAACAGGGGGGGGTGGGTTATAGAAAATACTATCATTTAGTCATCTAACATAGCTTGTAAGTTGGTAATATACGATTCCGCAGTTTCTTGCATCTGCTCTGGCGTGGTTACTTGCCTATCTGCCCATTCAACGTGCTCTTCGGGTAACTCTTCTAAGAATCTACTGGGTTCACAACTGGTCTTTTCGCCATATTGCATACGAGATTTTGCAAAGGTGATGGTTAGATAGCGTCGCGCACGAGTGATGCCTACATATGCTAGTCGGCGTTCTTCTTCGACAGCATCATCTTCTACCGAATTTGCATGAGGTAGCGTTCCTTCTTCTGCACCAATAATAAATACGTAAGGAAACTCCAAACCTTTTGCTGTGTGCATGGTCATTAGGCTGATGGCGTTTTCTTCTTCCTCTTCTTTGTTGCGCTCCAATAAATCCATCAAACACATATGGGCGATAATTTCTGCCAGTGTTTCTTTGCCTTCGCCATCATCATAAATACGACGTGTCCAATCAATAATTTCATTCACATTGCTCATACGCATTTCAGCTTGTTTAGGGGATGCGCTGGTGTTTAGCAACCAATCTTCGTAGGCAAGTTCGGTCACGATACGTTCGACTAATACATGAGGCGCGACTTCATTGCTGGCTTGCATGAGGTCTTTTATCCAGTGGATAAAGTTCTCTACTCGCGCTACGGCTTTTTGTGAAACACGCTGTGCAAAGCCCATTTCTTGGCTGGCGGCAAACATACTGATGTGGCGCTCATTGGCGTAGTTGCCGAGTTTTTCTAAGGTGCTGGCACCAATTGAGCGCTTTGGCGTATTAATAACACGCAAGAAGGCGGCATCATCGGATGTATTACAAATCAAACGTAGATAAGACAAGATGTCTTTAACTTCAGCGCGCTCAAAAAACGATGTTCCACCGCTGATTTTGTAAGCAATATTATTACTGCGTAAGTAACGCTCAAATAAACGACTTTGGTGATTACTGCGATAAAGAATCGCCATGTCTTGATATTTGGCTTTATCACGAAAGTTGAATTTCATAATCTCACCAATGACGGTTTCAACCTCGTGTTCAGCAGTTCGGCATGGGATTATTCTTATTTTTTCACCTTCGCCCAAGGCACTCCATAGTTTCTTTTCAAAGAGATGAGGGTTGTTAGAAATAAGCTGGTTGGCGCTCTCTAAAATACGCGAGGTTGAACGATAATTTTGCTCAAGCTTTACCATTTTTAAGTTGGGGTAGTCTTCTTGTAGTTGTGCGATGTTTTCTGGTTTTGCCCCGCGCCACGCATAGATGGATTGATCATCATCACCCACCACGGTAAGTTGTTTGCGCACGCCTGCTAAAAGTTTGACCATTTCATATTGGCAAGTGTTGGTATCTTGATACTCATCGACTAACAAATAGCGTAATTTATTCTGCCATTTTTTTAAAATTTCTGGCTGTTCTTTGAATAGCTTTAATGGCAAAACAATCAAGTCATCAAAATCAATCGCGTTATAGGCTTTTAGTTGGCGTTGATAAACGCGGTACATTTTTGCCGCTTTAACTTCGTGTGGCGTGGTGGCTATTTCAAAGGCTTTTTCGGGTGAGATAAAGTCATTTTTCCAGCGCGAAATTATCCAACGCGCATCTTCATTTTTATCATTATCGTCTTCTTCGTTAGCATCACTAAAGGTGATTTCTTTTAGAATTGTGCTGCTGTCTTGCGAGTCAAAAATAGTAAATCCAGCTTTATAGCCAAGTGCTTTATACTCTTGGCGAATGACATTTAAACCAAGAGTGTGAAAGGTTGATACCGTTAAACCTTTGGCCTCCTCTGTACTGAGTAATTCACTTACGCGAGCCTTCATTTCACGCGATGCTTTGTTGGTAAAGGTGATGGCAGCAATGTTTTTTGCCTCAACCCCGGCATTACGAATTAACCAAGCTACTTTTTGGGTGATTACACGTGTTTTTCCACTACCAGCACCAGCCAATACTAGAAGGGGGCTGCCCATGTGTTCGACGGCGGCTTGTTGTTGTGGGTTTAGTTGGCTAGACATTACGCTTGTTTTACTTCTAATAGGATTGGGAGTGTATCTTACAGAATAATGTATACAAAAGTGGCAAAAAAGGGGGGGGTGGGTTTTAATAATAGTATGTTTAAGATCAAAAATGGCCTATTAGCACCCGCTCGCATTGTAAAGTCTCCCAATTATGATGATCGTGGTGATGAAGATGATATATCACTGATTGTTATTCACAATATCAGTTTGCCACCGAACGAATTTGGCGGCAAAGGTATCGAACAGCTTTTCACCAATACGCTAGATAAAACAAAGCATCCTTTTTATGAGGAGATTCATGAGCTTCGAGTGTCTAGTCATCTATTGATTCGACGTGATGGTGAGATCGTGCAGTTTGTGCCATTTCATAAACGCGCATGGCATGCGGGCGTTTCACAATATCTAGGGCGTGATGTTTGTAATGACTTTTCTATCGGTATTGAAATGGAAGGAACAGATTTTGAGCCTTTTGAAGAGATACAATATAAAACCCTTAATGATGTGATTTTCGCACTATTAAAAAACTATCCGACACTCAATTCAAGTGCAATTACAGGGCATGAAAATATCGCCCCTGAAAGAAAAACAGATCCTGGCCCATATTTTAATTGGGATAAGCTAAGCTTAATGTTAAAGGCAAAGCTACCAGCGAGGTGTGAAAAATGAATACAACAACCGTTATCGACTTGCTAAGACATGGTGAGCCAGAAGGTGGGCGCATGTATCGCGGTGGAGGTGTTGATCACGCCTTGAGTGAGGCAGGTTGGGAGCATATGCACGCAAGTGTTGAAAGACGCTCTGAAAATGATGAGGATGATTGGTCTGCAATTATTTCGTCGCCAATGTTACGTTGTAAAGAATTTGCTACACATTTAGCAGATGAAAAAAATATCCCTATTCAAGTTGTCGAAAATCTTCGCGAAGCAGGTTACGGTAATTGGGAAGGGAGAACTACCGAAGAAATATTGGAGGAGCACGAAGACGATTATTGGGAGTTTTTTGTCGATCCCGTTAATCGTCGTCCAGAAAATGCTGAGCCGTTAGAGTTTTTTACGCCTCGTATTAACGAAGTATTTGGGAAAGTGCTAACGCAATATCAAGGACAACACGTGTTGTTGGTTTCTCACCTTGCTGTCACCCGTGCAATAATTGGTATCGTTTTAGGAATGCCATTAGCCAGTCAGCAATTGATTGATATGCCCTTTGCGGGAATGATACGTATTATTAATGATCGCAAAGGACTTAGGCTTTTACTCCTGTAATATTATTAAAGCATTACAAAGCTATTAATCTGATCCAAAATATTTCTTGAGCAAGGTTGCGTAAGTTCCATCTTCATAGAGGCCGATGAGAATTTGGTCTACTTTTTCTTTTAAGGTGCTGTTTTGTGGAAAAAGGATGCCGTATTTCTCGGGCTTAAATACTCCTCCTGCCAAAACAACCTTACCCGCTCCACCGTGGCTGGCATAGTATTGAAGGATAGGAGCATCTTGTACAACGGCATCTAATTTACCCGTTTCTAAGTCATTTAAAAGTGTCGATAGATTTTTATATTCTTTTTCAACGGCCACACCATTTTTAGCTAAAAAATTTCTGGCAATGGGGCCTTCTGAAATACCTACGCGCTTTCCTTTTAAATCTTGATAAGAGTTGATGCTTGTTTTTAATTCTGAAACGGTTAGTGCCGTTGTGATTTTTGCTGTCAAAGTAGAGATGAAAAACAAGCTTGCTGTAATCCAAAGCATGGCGAGTAAGCGAGAGGAGATTTTATGCGGCACCTCTTTTTCAAAACCGCCCATGGTCATTACAATAAATGCCCACCAAAAAGCGTCCCAAATTCCGCCTAAATAGTCATCTCGAAAGTAGTCATGGCGTGGATCTTCAATACCCTGTTCTAAAAACCAAAGTATATGCGCAATAATGAGTAAGACGCCAATGGCGAAGAGGATAAATAAAAGTATCCCAGAATCCCAAATTATCTGCAGGTAAAATATTTTATTTTCTTTTTTTGATATCAATATTTGTAAGCCAGAATCATAAATGGGTTGAGAATAGTCCATGATCGCTTCACGCTTTGAGGTGATAGAGATATTGCTGATAGATGCGTGTACTTTTCCTGCTTGAGTTGCATTTGTCATATCCGAAAAAGTAGCAAATTCTTTAAAGTGGGTTTTCTTATTTAGTTTATTAGAGATTTCATTCCAAAGTTCAATAGAAAAGCCACCGATGTTTTCTTCCTTATCCTTCATCATAAATGGAGGACGCTCAACAGTGCCGATGGTGAGTTCTGGCTCTGCGGCATGGCTGATGCTAAAGGTTAAAGTGAATAAGAGTGTAATAAATGCGAATAGGGTATTTAGTATTTTGCTCATAATCATATTGTATCAGGGAAAAAATACGACCGTTCATCCTGTGTAAATCTGCTATGAATTATGCTTGCTGTGAGTGATGATGAGCCGATTAAACGGAACACGAAGGGGGATAATAATGAAAAATAATAAATTCTTAAGCAAACAAACAGGTGGAATCAGCAAGCTGATGCTGATAATGATAGTTGCAGGAGTTGGCTATGGCGCTTACTTTGCAAATAAAAAAGGTTTAATTAAGCCTGATTCAATTTCATCAATTGCAAACTCAATGAAAACAAGTATTAGCAAAACGTTTACAGACGAATTTACCGGTTATGGTGTCCAGCTAATGGCGACCACCGAGTTCGAACAAGCAAAAAATGTGATGAATGATTTCTCACGAGATGGCTATTCGGCCTTTGTAATGGAAAGCAATGCAAAAGGTCGTTCAATTTACAAGGTAAGACTCGGACCTTATGCATATAAACCAGAAGCGGTTGCAGTGCAGGATAAAGTAATTCGGCGCTATCCTAATAACCCTTATGTGAAATCCAGCCTCGTAATTTATAAGCCAAATTAGGCTAAGCCTGGTAAAAGCTTTAGCAATCCCTGTGCAATCATCTGCACACCGATAGATGCCAGTATTAATCCCATAATTCGGGTGGCAATATTTAAGCCTGTAACCCCGAGTGCTTTACCAATTGGTTTTGCTAAATGCAATGAAATCAACGCGACTAATGCAACAGCAACAATGCTTGCGCCAAGCATAAATTGACTTTGTAATGTACTTGCCTGATGTCCATGAATTATCGCAAGGCTGATTGCGCCAGGGCCTGCCATAAGTGGAATCGCTAAGGGTACAACAGCAACATTCTCTTTTTCTTCTGCAGATTCTGCTTCACTAGGGCTTTGTCTAATACGGCTTTGTTTAGCATGTAACATGGAAATTGCCATTAACAGAACAAGAATACCTCCGCCGACTCTAAATGATGGTAAGCCAATACCAAAGAAACCAAGTATTGCTTCACCGGCAAAGGCCGCTAGCAGCAAAATTATCCCTACTGAAAAAGCACTCATATGGGCAGTATGCTTGCGCTCTTTTTCTGAATTCCCTGATGTTAATGCTAAAAATATTGGGACGACACCGATAGGATTAACAATGGCGATTAAGGCTACAAAGGACTTTAGAAAACTTGAAAAATCAAATTCCATTAATTCATTCCTTTAACGGTAATTTCTGTTTTTACTGAGTTTGCTAGAAAGCATTGTTGGTGAGCAAGGTGATGCATTTTTTGTATTTCTTCCTTGCTAGGTTGTTTGTTTGAAAAAATAATTTTTGGGTCTAAGGTTATTTTTGTCATTACTAGTTGGTCTTGTGAATTTTCTTCAAGTATACCGATAGCATTGTCATCATAACTATCAATCAGTAATTTCTTTTTAGCCGCAATACTCAGAAAAAATAACATATGACAACTGGAGAGTGAGGCAATAAAGGCTTCTTCAGGGTCTACATTCTCTTCAACAGAATAAGGTAATGGTACAATATGAGGAGAAGGAGATGCAGGAATTTCGCAACCACCATCAAAGATCCAAGTATGCGCTCGGCTGTATTTATTATCCGTAAATGCTTGTTTTCCTCGCTTCCAGATTACGTTTGCAGTGTATATAGACAATTTAAATCCTCAATAGACATCTAAAAAAATGATTTATGCGTAGACTATAGTTGAATAATTAAATTTTCAGGAATACTTATGTTTAAAAAAACCTTTTTTTTATCACTATTACTCTTAATTACTCCGCTTTTTGCCGATGATAAGGAAGATATTGCAGAGATACTCGCAGAAACTAAAGCCCCTGACGGTATTGTTTTTGAATTGATAGGGAGTGACGGTGAATACCTCACTGATGCCTTAGAAAGAGTTCAAGTTTATAAAGAACAGCTACAAAAAAAATTCCCTAAGCTAGATATAGCTGTAGTTTCTCATGGTTCTGAACAGTTCTCTCTTACTAGCGATAATGCCAAACAATATGAAGAAGCACATAGCAATGTAAAGAGACTGGTTGCAAGTGATGTGCCAGTTTATATTTGTGAAACACATGCGAGCTGGCGCGATGTGAGTGCCGAAGATTTTCCAGACTATATTAGCATAGCGGCTCAAGGGCCTGCGCAAATTAGGCAATACCAAGAGTTAGGCTATATTTTGGTAGTTATTGAATGAGCAATGAAAAGGAATTACTGAGTAATCGTCGAAGGTTTTTATTAGGAAGTGCGGGTGCAGTATTGGTGCCGCAAATATTTGCACCGAAAGTGACGCAAGCCGCATCAAACGACTATGGAATTGTTGGAAGACAAGCTCCAGAATTAAAAGTGTCACAATGGATTGATGGTAAAGGCAAGCCCACAACCTTTAAGCTATCTGATCACCGGGGTACGTTTGTGTTTTTAGAGTTTTGGCAAGCTTGGTGTCCTGGTTGTCATAAACATGGTTTTCCAACACTAAAAATACTGGTAGATGAGTTTAAGGATAGCGAATATTTTATACCTGTTGCAATTCAAACGACATTTGAAGGTTTCTCCGTTAATAACGCAAAACAGATGCGCGCTATCCAAATGCGTTATGACCTTGATATTATTTTTGGGCATGACGAGGGGAGTGAAGAAGAACATCCGCATACCATGCGTTCATATCGCTCAGGTGGGACACCGTGGGCAGTATTGATTTCCCCTGAAGGTGATGTTTTATATAATGATTTTGTGATAGATCCAGATGGTACTGTAGCTTTTCTTAAAAAGGCGATTAAGGAGCTAGAGGTTTAGTGTGTTAGAGGGGGAAATGAGATATTTACTCAATTAAGGAAACACTGATTGAGCTCAATAAAATTTTTTAATGAGGGTGGGTGATATTTAAGGAGAAACTGATCAAGTCATTAACTCGTAAACCCTGCTTTTTCCAGATAATAAGCGGATTTATCCCAGTAGCTATTCTCGTTGCATGTATAAATTTGCCAACCCCAGCAACGTCATTACCTGAACCCGATTCTTTTCAAGTCCTTTATAGCGCGTCTTGCGATAGCCAAATTGACATTTTATTACCCTAAAGCAATGTTCAACGCGCGCCCTTACACTGGAATTTTTCTTATTATTCTTTTTCTGCTGATTGCTTAGATTGATACGTTTCTTTTTGGTGTGGCTCGGTAAGCGTTTTGCATTCACTTTCCAACTAATGCCTAAGTCACGCGCGCCTCGTTTGTAACTATCGCTGGTATAAGCTGCATCGGCGAAAACAACTTCATCTTCTTCTCGAAGTAGCTTAGGCATTTCATCTATGTCGGCAACATTGGCTGCCGTTACTGTTGCACTATGGATGACATTGGAGTTTACATCGCTATCGATATGAATTTTCATGCCAAAGTAGAACTGATTACTCTTGTGAGTTGAGCGTATTTCTGGATCTCGTTTACCGCTTTTATTTTTTGTTGATGACGGTGCTTGTACGATGGTTGCATCTATCATGCTTCCTTTTGATACAGCGATCCCTTGCGATACGAGATAAGCATTAATGTCATCAAACAGGGCGCTACTCAGATCATGTTTTTCAATCAGACGACGAAAAGTTTAGAATAGTCGTTTCATCGGGTATCGCATCTTCTATTAGCTCTAGCCCTGCAAAGCGTCTCATGCTTTCCATATCATAAAGTGTTTTAAGTCTCACTATCATCATGCTGGTATTCACCAGGATGATGAGCTATTTATTCAGAACTTCAAAAATTTAGGTGAATTGTTGTGGGATAATGGATTAATAAGTTAACCCATCTTTGGAGGTATTTTTGTGATTGCGCTTATTCAACGTGTAACCCACGCTAAGGTAGAAGTTGAAAAAAACAATGTTGGAAATATTAATACAGGTATCTTGCTATTACTCGGTGTTGAAAAGTCAGACACTACAAAAAATGCAGATGATTTATTGAATAAAGTTATCAACTATCGGATTTTTGCCGATCAAGATGACAGGATGAATCTATCATTATTGGATATAGGTGGTGAATTACTTATAGTCCCACAGTTTACATTGCCTGCTAATACACGAAAAGGTACAAGGCCTAGCTTTGCATCAGCAGCACCGCCTGAAGAGGGGAAGCTCTATTATGAGTATTTTATAAAACAGGCAAAAACAAAACTAAAAATAGTTGGAACAGGTGAGTTTGGTGCGGATATGCAGGTAAGTTTGACCAATAATGGTCCAGTCACCTTTTGGCTTCAAAAATGAGATTTACTACCATTATTCATATCTAACATACTGATTGTTATACTAATATTAGAACATCATCTTTGCCTAATATATTTGATAAATATCAATTTTCCTTGAATTAAAAACTAGTTTGTGGTATTACTATAGCCCCAGTAAATAGACACCCATATGGATTTCTTATGAAGGAAATTATTAGCCTTATGGCAATAATGCTTGTTTATATGTTGCCTGCGCTTACAGCTCCCGCTTATGCGGCAAGTCATGCGAAAGCTGATGCAGCAACTACAGATTCTGATTCTGATAAAAAGAAGAAGGCTGAAGAAGAGGAGGAAGAAGAGCCTGATTGTGATTAGATGATGATTCGTTGTATGTCATATTTTCAAATATAAAAATTTAAAAAGGCTGGAGCATATAACTTGCTTTTGGCTTTTTATAATAATAGGGCAATGATGCCCGAATACCCCCCCCCCCCGAAAAATCTCTAGGAGGAGAATTTCATGAAATTAGTAAAAATATTAACAGCACTTACGGTGATGGCAGGTTTAACATTGACAGCAGTATCTGCACAAGCTGGCTCTCATGGAAAAGCAAAGCCTGTAGGAATTACGCCATCAATGGCAAGCGTGATGGTTAAGCACAATGGTCATGATGTAAAATTAGAGCGTAATCAAAATAATAAAGCGGTTGTGATTCCAGCATTTGCTAAAACTTCACGCCCATGTCCTCCATTTTGTATTCAACCAATTAGTCTAGGTGGTGGTGTTCAAACCATCGGTGAAGTTGAAGTGATTAACTACGCGAAGAAGATGAGCGATGGCGATAAAAGCATTTTAGTTGTTGACTCTCGTACTCCTGATTGGGTTGCTAAGGGAACAATTCCTACTGCTGTAAATGTATCTTGGGTTGAGCTTACACCTAAGAAAGGTGCTACAACTGAAGGTATCATCAAAGTAATGACAGGTCAGTTTGGTGTTAAGTTAAAAGCGGGTAAAGACGATGTTGATGTTGATGAGGCAATTGCAGGTGGTGATACTACATCTGTATTCGACTTCTCTGGTGCTAAAACATTAGTTATGTTCTGTAATGGAATGTGGTGTGGCCAGTCTCCTGCAAGTATTGCAGCTCTAAGAAAGTTTGGTTACCCAACTAGTAAAATCAAATACTACCGTGGTGGTATGCAAGATTGGGCAATCCTTGGTTTAACTACTGTTAAGTAAAATTACTATTTAAGTTGCTTTTAGCTTATCCCAGTATTTGGTAAACAAAGAATGGGGAGTGAGGAGTAACCTAGGCAGAAATTGAAAAGGGCTAGCAGTATTGTTAGCCCTTTTTATTGGGTAAGATTTATTTCTAAGGTCTCCTTAAGGAGATACAAGGATCTCCTTAATTTAAGGTTAAAATAGGTATTTGTATGTGGCGTGATAGTTATTCCCCCTTATATGGCTGGCTACTTATAGTAGGCGTTATTATTTTTGGCGCTTATTTATTATGGGATTTTGGTTTATTTTCCAAGTTATTCAAAGAAGATATTACGCATTTGTCATCTATAATAATAGCGTTGTTTTGTGCTGTAACAATCTACCTTGGTTTAGCTGCATGGCAACTTTCACGACAGAGCGCTTATGCTATTCACTCAGTTCTTCATTCCAAAGGTTGGGCGTATGATCATTTGATGTTACTTCAATTACAACGTGAGGAAGGTCGTAGTGAGTCTGAATCATTATTAGCGAGATTAGTTGAAAGGGTTCACCGTGGTCATACATCAGGCTGGTTTTTTTCTGATATCTTAATGCGTCTTGGTTTAATAGGCACAGTGATTGGTTTTGTATTGATGCTAAGCACTGTTTATCAGCTAAAAGATAATGATATTCAAGCGCTACAACAATTATTAGGCACTATGGGGAGTGGTATGCAGGTAGCGTTATACACAACATTATCTGGCTTAGGGTCAGCTATGTTAGTGACCTTGCAATGTCAGTGGCTGGATCGGTGTGCTGATAATCTTCTTAGTCAAATTATTAAACTTGGTATTGAAGCTCCTAAGAATGCTTCAATTAAGTAATGGCAAGCTTATTTAAAAAAAATCAATCCACTCCAAAAGTAGATCCATTTATTGATCTACTTTTCAATACTTTAATGGGCTTTAGTTTTTTATTCTTGGTCGCATTGCTTTTTATAAATCCAGAGGCAGATAAGGCGAAAGTTGATAAGCAAGCCGAGTATGTTATCACGGCTACATGGCCAAAAAATTTAGCGGATGATATTGATCTTTGGATGCGTGGGCCTGCGGGCAGGACTGTATCTTATCTTGCCAAAGAAGCGGGTTGGCTAAACCTAGAGCGTGATGATAGAGGCGAATTAAATGATACGTTGATGATTGATGGTAAAAAAGAAATTCACCCAATAAACCAAGAAGTTATTACTATTCGCAAGCGGTTTGCAGGTGAGTACATTGTTAATCTTTATTACTATACGGCGAAGTCAAAAAAGCCTATACCCGTCGATATACGAATTGACCGTATAAACCCAAAATACGAAACAGTCTACCGAGAAACTATTAACCTGAAGAATCAGGATGAAGAAATGACTGCGGTGCGTTTCACGATTAAAGAAGATGGTAGCTTGCATAATATCAATAAACTACCTTCAACACTGACGCCCTATGCGTTAGATAGTATTCCGGCATTGATGCCAGATGCGATGTGGGGCAAACCTAGTGAATAGTTATTTGCTATTAATTGGTATGAGTTATGCATTAATAGTTATGTTTATAGTATGGATTGGTTTTTATAAAGGCTTTGGTACAAAATCAAAAATTATTATTAGTGCGCTGTTGCCTTTAATTTATTATCTACATTGGATGGGCTTGCAGCAAAGCAAAGGTTGGCCATCTGATCAAACTTTACCGTCTCAGTTTGAACTAATCAGTGCCGATGTTGTTGAACCCAATCAGTTTAAAGAAATAGAGGGAAATATTCATTTGTGGATTCGCCCAGAAGAAGATGGTGCTCCGAGGACATATATTTTGCCTTACTCTCGTGATTTGCATAAAAGATTGTTCGAAGCTAAACAGCGTTCGGCTGGAGGTAGAAGGCAAATAGGTTTGCTTTCAGGAAGTGATTCGAGCGAGGGAGGTGCTGATATTGGCGGGGAGATGAAACTCGGGTTTAGGAATGCACCAAGAAGGCGCTTACCTGCAAAAGACTAATTTTTAGTTTATGCAAATACAACAGAGAAAAAGCTCAACCAAGCTATAACAATAAGTGTAGTGACAATTAACATGGGTAGGCCAAATTTTAAATCAAACATAATAGTATCCTTTTTTCGTATGGCGGGTATATTAGATGATTCTAATTTATCCTGCAAGTAGCCCTTGCATTTATACGTTTGACGTTACAATATCACAACTATGACTGAAAAATTACAAACCCCTAATTTTGAAACTGCAATGGCTGAGTTAGAAGAGTTAGTTGCACAAATTGAAACTGGCAATCTATCGTTAGAAGAGTCTCTAAAGCAATTTGAAAAGGGTATAAAGCTAAGCCGTGTTTGCCAGCAAGCACTCACAGATGCAGAGCAACGTGTGAAAATCCTTACAGATTCTTTAAATGGCGAAACGGAAGAAGATTTCCACATCCCCGAGTAAAAAACAGAAGTAGAAGCAGCCTCAATAATGAATTCCCAAGAAATATACCAACAACGTATTGAAAACGTTTTAGATGCCCTACTTGAGAAGGGTGAAGAACCGTTGTGTGAATCAATGCGCTATGCGGTTTTAGGCGGTGGAAAACGTATTCGCCCATTATTGGTGTATGCGTCAGGTGAAGCTTTAGGTGTAAATAAAGACTTATTAGATGCACCAGCTGCGGCAATAGAGCTAATCCATGCTTATTCATTAATCCATGATGATTTGCCCTGTATGGATGATGATGATTTACGCCGTGGAAAAGCTACAGTACATTTAGCGTTTGATGAAGCAACAGCGGTACTTGCTGGCGATGCATTACAAACGCTAGCATTTGGTATTTTGTCCCAGCCGTTGCACGGGATTTGTGCAACAAATCAGTTGAAAATACTCCAAATCCTCACCGCATCATCAGGTGCAGCAGGTATGGTTAAAGGGCAGATGATTGATCTTTATGCTGCTGGTGAAATACTCACAGAAGACCAATTGGCAACAATGCATAATCACAAAACAGGCGCATTAATTAAGGCAAGTGTTTTAATGCCAACGTATTGTTTTGAGGAAAATACGGATACATTGACAACGAAACGTGAAAAACTTGCAGAGTATGCAGACGCGATTGGTTTAGCCTTTCAGGTTCGTGATGATATTATTGATATTCAGAGCGATACAGAAACACTAGGTAAACAACAAGGTTCCGATAGTGCTTCAGATAAACCGACATATCCCTCTATCTTGGGAATGGATGCAGCGAAAGAAAAACTATTTCAATTACACGAAAAAGCACTAAGTTCTCTGAGTAGTTTTGGACGCGAAGCAGATTTATTACGACAAATTGCAGAATTCATCGTCAAACGAATAGCCTGATGGGCTAGGTAAAATAGAAGATGCTATTAGATAATATAAATACACCAGAGCAACTCAAGTCTCTAGACGTTGAACAGCTTCCTGAATTTTGTGATGAGGTACGTGCATTCTTATTGCAGTCTGTTTCAGGCTCAGGCGGGCATTTGGCATCAGGTTTGGGCGCGTTAGAGCTAACGGTTGCATTGCACTACGTTTACGATACGCCAAATGACAAATTAGTGTGGGATGTCGGGCATCAAGCCTATGTACATAAATTGCTTACCGGTCGTCGCGACGAACTAAAAACGATCAAACAAAAAGGTGGCTTGTGTGGTTTCCCTCGTCGAGAAGAGAGTGAATACGATACTTTTGGGGTGGGTCATTCAAGTACTTCGATTAGTGCGGCATTGGGTATGGCGCTTGCTGCAAAGCAACAAAAGATAGATCGTCATGCAATCGCGGTTATTGGTGATGGCGCGATGACAGCGGGTTTAGCATACGAGGCGCTCAATCATGCGGGTGATATCGACACTGAAATGCTGGTTGTTTTAAACGATAACGATATGTCAATTTCCCCCAATGTGGGTGGCTTGAGTAAATATTTAGCGCGCTTATTGTCGGGGAATTTTTATTCCACCATGCGTGAGAATAGTAAGAAAATTCTCTCCAAAACTCCTGTGATGAAACGCTTTGCACGACGTGCTGAAGAGCATACAAAAGGCATGATTATGCCTTCTGCCACGCTATTTGAAGAAATGGGTTTTGTTTATTATGGCCCCGTTGATGGGCATGACATTATTGAGCTGGTCAAAATTCTTGAAAATATTAAAGATATCAATGAGCCTAAATTCTTACACGTAGTTACCCAAAAAGGTAAAGGCTACGAGCCAGCAGAAGAAGATCCAATAGAATATCATGCAGTATCAAAATTCGATTTAGATGCGGGCGTCAATAAATCCAAAGCACCTAGCACGCCGACTTACACGCAAGTTTTTGGTCAATGGCTTTGTGATATGGCAGCACAAGATGACAAGCTTATCGGAATTACTCCTGCAATGCGTGAAGGATCAGGTTTAGTCGCATTTTCTAAGCAATACCCTGATAGATATTACGATGTGGCAATTGCAGAGCAACACGCAGTAACACTCGCGGCAGGTATGGCGTGTGAAGGCTTGAAACCGGTAGTGGCAATTTATTCTACATTTTTACAACGTGCTTATGATCAATTAATCCATGATGTTGCATTGCAGAACCTCCCTATCGTTTTTGCAATTGATAGAGCGGGCTTGGTAGGTTCAGATGGGCCAACGCATTCGGGTAATTATGATTTGTCTTATCTTCGTTGTATTCCAAACATGATTGTCATGGCGCCAACGGAAGAAAATGAGTGTCGTCAAATGCTTTACACCGCATTTCAGCAGGATTGCCCAACGGCAGTGCGTTATCCGCGTGGTAAAGGCATAGGGGTTGAGCCTGAAACAGCAATGACTTCAATAGAAATTGGTAAAGGTAAAGTTATTCGTAAGGGTACAGGGATTGCAATCTTATTATTTGGTTCTTTGTTAGAAGAAGCTTTGCAAGCAGCAGATGAACTTGATGCCACACTGGTTAATATGCGTTTTGTGAAGCCTATTGATGAAGTTTTGATTCGAGAATTGTCCCAGTCTTATCGAAGATTAGTCACTGTAGAGGATAATGCCATTCAAGGCGGAGCAGGCAGTGCTGTAAATGAGTTTCTAAGTCGTGAAGACATTCAAATACCTGTTACAAACCTTGGGATTCCTGATAGTTATATTGAACACGCAACTCGTGAAGAACAATTAGAAGAAATTCAGTTAACAGGTGTTGGAATCGTTCAACAAATCAAGAAAGTAGAGCCTGAAATGTTTAATGCTACCGTGTTTTCGGTTTCTAAGACTTAAAAGCACTTAAATTCCCCTTTTTAGCATACCACCCCCCCTCTTTTTCGATGATTTGTATTTAGATTGAATGAAATCGATGCTTCAACCAGCATTGACACTTCTTTCGGAAGGTGTAGCGATATACTTTTAGTGAGCTTGTCGTTTTGTTGTTTAAAACGAATAACTCAGTTATTAGAGCTTGCCGTTTAACGGCTAAGGCGTACAAAACAACGAAAAAGAGGGGGGGTGGTATGAATAAAAGGCTCAAAAAGAGCAAAAACTACTCATGAAGATCTATCTGAAACTACTTTTCGCTATGTTGGTCTGGGGCGGGACGTTTACATCCGCAAGATTACTTGGAAATGAACTAGATCCTTCCATATCTGCCTTTCTACGCTTCTTTCTCGCTTCTTCTTTTATGTTAGCGCTACTTTATATAAGAGAGGGGCACTTGCCAGCTATTACAAAACAACAATTCTTGCCGTTATTAGGTATGGGTCTAACAGGGATCGCTTTTTATAACTTGCTATTCTTCTATGGTTTGGTTCACACCGAGGCAGGGAGAGGTAGTTTGATTACCGCAACTAATCCTTTATTAACCGCAGTAGGCGCTGCCTTTATTTTTAAAGAAAGATTTACTCTTATTCGAATCTTGGGTTTTTTGTTATGTATAGCAGGTGCGGTATTAATCGTTACCAAAGGAAATTTTTCTTCTTTGATTCAAGATGGAATTGGTAAGGGTGAATTAGCTTTCATCGGTTGCGCATTTAGCTGGGCTGCTTATACGTTAATTGGACGGTTTATGAGTGATAAGTTATCGTCATTGGCTGTTATTGCCTACGCAAGCTGTATTGGTACCGTTGTATTATTTTTTACGGCTTTAAATGCAAATTTAGCGGGGGCAATAACTACATTAACTATGAATGCTGGTTTGAATTTACTTTACTTATCATTGCTTGCAACAGTCATCGGTTTTGTCTGGTTTCAAGATGGCGTAAAAGCACTTGGAGCAGCAAAGGCTGCCGTGTTTATTTATTTTATGCCGGTGAGTGCAGTCTTTTGGGCTTGGCTAATATTAGATGAAAAATTCACACTAATATTAGCGATTGGTGCAGTGCTGGTAATTTCAGGAATATTTTTAGTAAATAAAAAGGAAGCATCGTAATGGGAGTAGATATTGTTCAATTTGATGCTACGAATGCGCCTTCTATAATCCATGTTCGTACAGAAGTTTTTGTTAAAGAACAGGGGATAGATTCAGAAATAGACTTTGATGGCTTAGACGAAGTTGCTACTCATGTTTTAGTTTCCGTAGGTGATAAGCCTGTGGCGACAGGAAGAATACTAGATGATGGACATATTGGGCGTATAGGCGTACTGAAATCATTTAGGAGACAAGGGCTGGGAGTAAAGGTTGTAGAGGCCTTGGTCAAAGAGGCTAAGAAGAAAAAATATAAGCGTGTTTATCTAGGCTCGCAAATTCATGCGACAGAATTTTACGAAAAACTCGGTTTTAATGTCTGCGGTGAAGTATTTATGGATGCAGGGTTGGAACATATTGAGATGGAGATGGAGATGATATTGTCTTAGGCGGTTGAATACCATTACCCACATAAAAAAACCACCGTGAAGGTGGTTTTTTTATGTGGCATTTAAATCTGGGAATTAATGATCAATAATTTGGCTAAGGAACAATTGAGTGCGCTCAGATTGAGGATTGTTAAAGAACTCTTCAGGATTATTCTCTTCAATTATCTGTCCAGCATCCATAAAGATTACACGGTCAGCAACTTTCTTTGCAAAGCCCATTTCATGCGTTACACATAACATGGTCATGCCGCCTTCGTTAGCTAGCTCTATCATTACGTCTAATACTTCTGAGATCATTTCAGGGTCAAGTGCTGAAGTTGGCTCATCAAACAACATGACTTTAGGGTCCATGCACAAGCTACGAGCAATTGCTACGCGTTGCTGTTGACCGCCTGATAATTGTCCTGGATATTTGTTGGCTTGATCTGGAATTTTTACACGCTCAAGATACTTCATTGCTATTGCTTCTGCTTCAGCCTTTGGAGTCTTCTTCACCCAAATTGGCGCAAGTGTTAGATTGTCTAAAATACTTAGATGTGGGAATAAGTTGAAGTGCTGAAAACACATGCCAACATCTGTGCGTAAACGCTCAAGCTGTTTTACATCACCTGTTATCTCTTCTCCGTTGACAAGAATCTGACCTTTTTGATGCTCTTCAAGGTGATTGATGCAACGAATCACCGTTGATTTTCCTGAGCCTGAAGGCCCACAGATAACGATTCTCTCACCTTCTTTTACGTTGAGGTTAATGTCTTTTAGTACATGAAAATCACCGTACCACTTATTCATATTGATAAGTTGAATTGCGTAATCTTCGTTAGGGTTTGCTTGTGCGTCTGTCATAATATTTTTCTCAGCTGCGTGTTACGTGTTTATCTGATTTATTGTGTTTCGTAATATTTGTTTTCGAATCAATTACGATGACCTGTATCTAACTTTCTCTCTAGTGCCATGCTGTAACGAGAGAGGCTGAAACAGAACATCCAAAATACAAAGGCGGCAAATACTAATCCTTCTGTATGGAATCCTAGCCATGCGTTATCAGCTCCCAGTACATTCTCAATAATGGCTAATAGATCAAATAATCCAATGATCAATACGAGGGTAGTATCTTTAAATAGAGCAATAAAAGTATTAACTAGCCCTGGGATAACTAATTTCATGGCTTGTGGCAGGATTATCAAAAACATACTTTTCCAATAGCTTAGCCCCATTGCCGCTGCTGCCTCGTACTGGCCTTTAGGGATGGCTTGCAAGCCTCCACGAACTACTTCTGCTACATAAGCAGATTGGAATAAAATAATACCAATCATAGCGCGTGCTAATTTATCAAACGTTGTTCCTTCGGGAAGGAAGAGGGGTAGCATTACCGATGACATGAAAAGTACAGTAATCAATGGAACTCCACGCCAGAACTCGATGAAGACAACACTCAATGATTTTACAATCGGCATACTTGAGCGTCTGCCAAGTGCCAAGATAGTGCCAAAGAGTAAAGCGAAGAGAATACCGACTAATGAGATAATGAGGGTAAGCATCAAACCGCCCCATTTGCCTGTATCAACTTGCTCTAAGCCAAAGTAACCGCCACGAATTAAAACAAAAGCAATAAACGGGAAAATGACTAGGATAAATCCACCAAGCCATGCCTTTTTGGGTGTTTTTTCAAAAAATAGTGGAATGGTGAGTAATACCAGCATTATGCCAGCAAGGTTTGGTCTCCAGCGTTCAGCTTCAGGATAAAACCCATACATGATTTGATCAAAGCGATTTGTGATAAACGCCCAGCATGCTCCATCTTTTCTATCGCCATTAGCAAGTTTACATTCACTACTAGAATCAGCAAACCAGATGGCATCAATAAAAGCCCACTCAATTGCAGGTGGTATGACTTTATACAGAACAAAGGCTGCAAGCAGTGTAAAGATGGTATTGATCGGGCCATTGAAAAGGTTTGTTTTCAACCAGTGGACGATTCCTTTTGAATTACTTGGAGCTGGTAATTCAGGAAGTATTTTATCAGTTACGTACATTTTATTTATTCCTATCCTATCTCTCGACCAACGACATTTTGGCGTTGTACCAGTTCATAAACATTGAGATGAGCAAACTTACTAATAAGTAAACGCCCATGGTTACCGCCACGATTTCTACTGCTTGCCCTGTTTGGTTTAACGTTGTTCCCATAAATACTGCAACAAGGTCAGGGTAGCCAATTGCTGCCGCTAATGATGAGTTTTTAAATAGGTTTAAGTATTGGCTGGTTAGGGGCGGAATGATCACTCGAAGTGCCTGTGGAATAACGACTAGTCTTAAGTTTTGACTAGGTGTTAGCCCAACAGAGAGTGCTGCTTCAGACTGCCCATGACTAACGGCTTTTATGCCTGAACGAACAATTTCGGCTATAAATGCGGCGGTATATATTACAAGTGCAATAAGTAAACCGACTAATTCTGGAATAATGGTTGCACCACCTTGTAGGTTGAAGCGTCCAAGTTTTGGTACGTCCCATGTGATAGGGCTTCCTGTAACGAAGTATACAAGTGCAGGTAGTATTATTATTAAGCCAATAATTGAAAAGAAAACAGGGAATTGCTGTCCTGTAGCTTCTTGTCTTTTTCTTGCCCATATTCTTAGGATAAAGCTACCTACGATACCAATAATGAAAGCTATTACAGTGTATATAAATCCACTTTCATATCCAGGGCTTGGAAGATTGATGCCTCGTTGATTTAAGAAAAAACTATCAAATAATGAGAAGCTATCCCTAACGGCAGGTAAGCTGCCAACAATAAGCGCGTACCAAAATATAATCTGAATCAATAATGGAATATTTCTAAAGGTTTCTATAAAAACGGTGGCTATCTTTGAAATCAGCCAGTTATTTGAAAGGCGCGCAACGCCAACAAGGAATCCTAATAATGTTGCAAAAATAATACCTAGTACCGTGACTAACAGGGTATTTAGCACTCCGACTATAAATGAACGTCCAAAGCTATAGGTAGAATCAAAAGGAACTAATGTTTGTAAAATATCAAATCCAGCCGGCTCAGACATGAAGCCAAAACCAGTAGAAACACCGCGAGCATTCATGTTATCTAAAGTATTTTGAACAATGCTATAGAAAAAGTAAGCCAGTGCTGATATTAAAAGTATTTGAAAAAACATCGCTCGATATTTGGGGTCATTCCAAATGGGCGGTTTGCTGGGGAGTTCACTGCTATTTTGTCGAGGATCACTCATAGATTTAAAGCCACGTTGGTAAATAAATTAAAGAAGTAGAAAGCGTATTTAATAATGCTTCTAAATTAGCAATTTCATGTGTTATCTAAGATAAATAAAATCACTAATGTAGAGACAAAAAAAGAGCCTGCAAACTGCAGACTCTTTTGTCTAAAACCTATTAACGAATAGGCGGAGCGTACATGATACCGCCCTTGCTCCATAAAGCATTAAGACCACGACCGATCTTAAGTGGTGAGCCAGTGCCTACGTTTCTTTCGAAACTTTCACCGTAGTTACCAACTTGTTCAATGATATTTGCAGACCAGTTATCGTCAAGACCAAGTTTCTCGCCCTGTCCGCCTAGCATACGCTGGATTCCAGGATCTTTACTATCTTTCATAGACTTGATGTTTGCAGATGTTAAGCCCATTTCTTCAGCATTAATCATTGCGTTTAAAGACCAACGAACAATGTTGAACCATTGGTCATCACCTTGACGAACAACAGGGCCTAGTGGCTCTTTAGAGATTACTTCTGGTAGTACAATCGCAGTATCTGGCTTAGCTAGTTTGATACGTAGAGAGTAAAGTTGAGATTGGTCAGATGTAAGCATGTCACAACGGCCCGCTTCAAATCCTTTGATTGTCTGATCAGACGTGTCAAAAGTGATTGCTTTGTACTTCATGTTATTAGCTTTAAAGTAATCAGCAAGGTTAAGCTCAGTTGTAGTACCAGCTTGGATACATACCGCTGCGCCGTCCAACTTAAGTGCGCTATCAACACCCAATGCTTTAGTTACCATGAAGCCTTGGCCGTCATAGTAGTTAACACCAGCAAAGTTAAGACCTAGAGATCCGTCACGAGTCAAAGTCCAAGTCGTATTACGTGAAAGCATATCGATTTCACCAGACTGAAGTGCAGTGAAACGCTCTTTTGCTGTTAGTGGGTTGTATTTAACTTTTGTAGCATCGCCAAGTACAGCAGCTGCAACGGCACGACATACATCAACGTCAAGACCTTTCCAGTTACCTTTGTCATCAGCAGCTGAGAAACCACCAAGACCTGTACTAACGCCACACTTTAATACGCCAGCTTTTTTAACATCTTCTAACGTGCCAGCTTGTGCTGTTGTGCTGAAAATAGCAGCAGTCGCAAGTCCTAATAATAAACTCTTTCTCATGGTATACCTCTTTAATTTTTTGTAGGGGGATTTAAAATGCAGCTCATTAAATTTGTTGTAATCAATTTATGTAATTTTAATAAGTAAAAAAACAATACAGTTTGCAACAATAAAAACGAGCACACGGACGCATCTTACACAGAGTAAAGACTATATTTCAAGTTTTGTCAGTTTTTTTTTATTTCTTTTAAATCAGTATATTAGAGTGTTCTTATTCTCATTGTTGTTTATATCGATTCCTAAGTATTTATACTTAATATATGGTCTTCCATTGGTATGTAGTGGATTTGTTAATACTCTCGGGGGGGGCAATTTGATGCTTTGTTATTGTTGATTTTTTTTCGTATACTGATTACCCATCTATTTTTATCCTGTATTAGGAGTTATTAAAATATGAGTCACCAACCCATCGATATAGCAAAGCCACGAGTACAAAATCAGGTTGATAAACTTGAAACTACTGTCGCTGAGTTAGTTGCTTTATGTGAAAAACTTTCGGAAGATAATAATACTTATAAAGGTAGTAACCAGCAGTTAATGCTTGAACGCTCAGAACTACAATCCAAAAATGATAAAGTACGTGGGCAAGTAGAGGCTA
>Ga0256839_1002051_pt1 | contig 23202 bp, 21 predicted proteins | sample 354166metaG_FD_185968 | JGI IMG/M metagenome (GOLD analysis project Ga0256839, IMG submission 185968) | Hydrothermal vent microbial communities from Mid Atlantic Ridge, Atlantic Ocean - 354-166 | ecosystem: Environmental > Aquatic > Marine > Hydrothermal vents | place: Atlantic Ocean: Mid... | reverse complement strand
AACAGTACTGTCTTATTGTGGCTTTTGAAAATATGATCACTCATTTGTAATCATAGCATATCTTCAGTTCAAGCCTGACTCCAACCGATGCAAGCATCGGGGAAATCTTTTCGATTATAAAACCCGATCCATTGTGTAATTGTCTCATTTGCCTTGAAGTTGTAGTGCCAGATACACTCTTCTTTGATCGTTCGGAAGAATCTTTCGATCATACCATTCTGTTACGGGGTATAATGAGTGATGAACTCCTGTTTGAACCGGTATGCGTTAACGGTCTTTGTAAAGGATTTGCTGCTAAAGACCAGTCCGTTGTCGCTTCGTAGTGTGATGGGCTTTTGAAGTCTTTGCAGTTTGCCGAATCGGTAGATCAGTCCTTCCTGGGGTCGCTATAAGACCGCCGTATCGGAGATTTCCCGCCAATACCACTTTGGCAAACTTCTTCTTGATGATTTTTTCTTGTCTATGTAGATTCATTGTCTCTTTCACGATTGTCGGATTGTGTTGTGACTAGTTCATTTAATCTTCTATATAATATCCATAATCGCTTCCAAACTCCTTATCTCTAATACAATTAAGCAATATACCCATATTTTTAATGTCATGCAACTTTAATATACGTTTTATTTGTGTCAAAAAAACTTTTCTGCTTTTTCCGACACAAACTATATAAAGTGAAATATCTGACTTTTTCATCAATATCATAGCATCCGTAACCAAACCTATAGGTGGTGTATCAAAGACAATAACATCATATTTTTCCTTAAGTGCTTCAATGAGGCTATCTAACTTTTCACTTTCCAGTAATTCACTAGAGTTAATCGGGGTATCTCCTGATGGAATAATATGCATATTTTCATATTTAGTAGAGTGTATAATATTTTCTAAACTTGCATCTCCACTCAAAAAAGTACTGAGTCCTTTATTGTTCACCATATTAAATCTTTTATTTACTTTTGGTTGACGCAAATCAGCATCAATAATCACGACTTTCTTACCTGCCAAACATAATATGGCTGCCAAGTTTATGGAACTTGTAGTCTTTCCCTCTTCCCCGACAGTGGAAGTCAAAGAAATTACCGTAGCATCATCTTGATTCAATATCGAATACAAATTGGTGCGCAACTCCCTAAATGCCTCTGCTGTAGCTGACTTAGGTGTTTCAATAACTTTAATCGATGCTCTTTTACTTTTCGTCTTGCTATAAGGAATCTTCCCATATATCGGAAGATTAATATACCTTTGGATATCATCTTCGTTTTTAATAAAACGACTATTTACAACCTCTCGTAAAAAAGCAATGATTACACCTAAGATAAGACCAAGAGTAAAGCCTATCATAATAATCAGTTTTCGATTAGGCTTCACTGGCGTATCTGCAATAATAGCAGTATCAAGCAAACGATTGGTATTTACTGTTGATGCCTTTGTTAGTGCGGCGACTGCTCTCTTCTCTAAGAGATATGAATAGATTTTTTCATTTACTATAAAACTTCTTTGTAATCCACTATATATTTTCTCTTTTTCAGGTAGTGTCTCCATTAATTTTTTATACTTATCAAGTCTTTGCTCTATCAGCTCTTTTTTTTGACTGATACTCTCTTTTAATTTCCGTATCATGTTTGCAATAATCGTCTTATACTGTTCTATACTTTTAGTGATTCTTTTTACTTTTGGATAGGATCGCGTGTAATCACTTGATATGATGGTGAGTTTCAACTGTTCTTCTTGCAATTTTTCAATCAGACCAGGCAAATTGGTGTTCCCAAAATCAAAACCTGAAATAGAAATATTTTCAAAACTTTTATTTTTCTGTATCTCTTTATAAAGATAGTCCAACATCTCTTCTTGTATTTTGACTTCTTCAATTTTGCTTTCATAATTGCTAAGTTTCTCAATGATATCTTCTGCCTTTCTGCCTATAGTCATCATGGTACTTCTTTTCTTAAAGGTTTCAAGATGGTATTCAGACTCTTTTAATTTAGATGTAATGCCACGTAATTGCTTATCAATAAAATCGAGAATCATACTGGCTTCTTGTTTTTTAAGTTTTATTCCCTCATCTAAATATATCTGTGCCAAAGCGTTTACAAATTCATACGCACGCATTGCTATTTCATCCTCAAATTTAATCTGAATAACAGAAGAATCTTTTGATATCTGTGTCACATAAAGGTTCTTCTGTATCTTATTAATGGCATCAATGACCGAAATAACTTGTATACGATATTGACTCTCTTTATCTAACTTGACACCCTCTTTGAGCAGTAGTTCAAACTCGAAATATTTTTCCTTTATTCTTTTGTTGAATTGATAGATTTTATCTATTTCCCACTCTATCTTACTAATCTCATCCTCTCCACTTACTATTAAACGGAATCTCTTTTGATCTATAGGAGTAATATAAAACGATAGATCCAAACCTTTGTATAGATTAATTTCTAAAGGGCTTGCTTTATAAAGCTCATACTCTTTCAAGCCTTGTTTAATATAATAGCCGTGTGTAAAATTTATGTTTTTAATTGTCTTCTTAATCAACATTCGAGATTTAATAATATCAATTTCCGTATTGATACTTATTTTTTCAGATATATTATTAATAATTCCCAAAATATTTTCCGAAGATGTCTTCTCTTTTTCCTCATTCATAGTAATTTTTATACTTGCAGATGCATTATAAATATTAGGTTGTAAATAGGCATATACTCCTGCAAGTAGTGTAGCAATTAGAATAGTCAAAATAATACTTATTTTATACTTCCAAAGAATAGCAAATGATTCTTGTAAATTAATTCTACCTTCACTTTCTACTATATTATCATGCATATGAGATTTCCTATGTTTTAAAATAAGGAAAGTATACAATAATTTCAATATATTCTTTTTGTGAATATGCTATACTGAAAGCTAAACATCGGAAGAATTATTATGAAAAAAAACATACTTAAAAAAGTAGCTATTGTGGGACGACCCAATGTAGGGAAGTCATCACTTTTTAATCGATTGGCCAGGGAGCGTGATGCTGTCACTTCTGATATGTCAGGAACTACCCGAGATGTCAAAAAACGTATCGTAACCATCTCGCAAAACCGTGAGTTTGAAGTGCTTGACACCGGAGGGATAGACTACTCTAACGCACTTTTTAGCAAAGTGGCAACATTTTCTCTCCGTGCTTCCAAAGAGGCAGATATTATAATCTATATGGTAGACGGGAAAACAATTCCCCATGAAGAGGATAAGGCACTTTTTTATAAACTCCAAAAGATGAATAAACCCCTAGCCCTTGTCGTCAATAAAATAGACAATGACAAAGAAGAAGAGCGCTACTGGGAATTTTTAGAGTTTGGTGCAAAGGCGACCTTTCCTATGTCTGTAAGCCATAACCGTTATTTTAACGATTTTTACGCTTGGCTGGAAAAACATATTCCCGTACCTGAAACAAAAAAAGAACTTCTCATTGAAGAAGATACCAGGATAGATCCTTTTAGCGAGACAACAGAGCAAGTTCATACACATTATGAAGAAGACAACACCATACGGGTAGCGATTATAGGGCGTGTAAATACGGGTAAATCTTCTTTGCTTAATGCACTGCTTGGCATTGAGCGTTCAGTAGTCTCAGACATAGCAGGCACTACCATAGACCCTATAGATGAGCATATAGAACATAAGGGGCACAACATTAGCTTTATCGATACGGCAGGCATACGTAAACGCTCAAAAATAGTAGGCATTGAAAAATATGCCCTTACAAGAACCACGAAAATGCTGAAAAAAGCAAACCTTGTCTTACTGGTGCTTGATGCAACACAGGCCGTTACAGAACTTGATGAACGCGTTTCCGGACTCATAGAAGAGCATAAACTTGCCTGCGTAATAATCCTCAACAAATGGGATATCAAAGGAGAACGCAGTTATGAAGAAGTGGTAAAAAATATACGTGATGAACTAAAATTTTTACACTATGCACCCTTTATTACCGTTTCGGCAAAAACAGGTCTGCGTGTGAATAAAATATTAGATCAGATAGTGGCTATTTACAAACGATACTGCTACCGTATCCCTACCTCAAAACTGAATGATGCACTACGAGATGCTATGCGCCGTCATCATGTACCTTCACACCACGGTGCCGTTGTAAATATTAAATTTGCAACACAATATGAGACAAAACCCCCCAAAATTGCACTTATTACAAATCGTCCCGAGTACCTTCACTTCTCTTATATTCGCTATCTCTCAAATTTTTTTAGAAAAAGATTTGATTTTGAAGGTGTTCCTCTTGATATTGTTGCCAGAAAGAGAGGTCAACGTATGGATGAAGGCGAAGAGTTTATCTAAATTTCATATGAATTGCACACTGCTCATTTCTAATTTCTCATTCTCCTGCTATAATTGCACAAACAGTAGCAGGAGAGATAATGCGTGTACTTACAGGAATTCAAGCTTCAGGTAAACTTCATATAGGAAACTATTTTGGTGCAATGAAACCAATGGTTGCATTACAAAAGGAGCATGAACTCTTTACTTTTATTGCAAACTACCATTCGCTCACCACATCCAAGGATGCATCTATACTAAAACAATATACCATAGATGCAGCCATAGACTATCTCTCCATAGGCATTGATCCCGATAAAACAACCTTTTGGATACAAAGCCATGTACCCCAAGTACTTGAACTCTACTGGATACTCTCTAAATTTACTCCCATAGGATTGCTTGAGCGTGCACACTCCTATAAAGACAAAGTAGCCAAAGGTATCTCTGCAAATCATGCACTTTTTAGCTACCCCGTACTGATGGCAGCAGATATTCTTATGCTTGATACAGAGATAGTTCCCGTAGGAAAAGACCAAATACAACACATAGAGATGACACGTGATATTGCTACGAAGTTTAACAATGAATATGGTGAGATATTTATACTCCCGGAACATAAGGTAGCCAAAGAGGTAGCCACTATACCCGGTATAGACGGACAAAAGATGTCTAAGTCCTACAGCAATGCTATAGACCTGTTTATGGATGAAAAAGCTTTACAAAAAAGATGTAATAAAATCATCTCTTCCTCTACACCTTTAGGCGAACCTTTAGAGTGGAAAGATGATACTATCTATACACTCGCGGCACTCTTTTTGAATGACGAACAAAAATTAGCTCTGCAAGCACGTTACAAAAGTGGTAAAGAGGGGTATGGACACTTTAAAAAATATCTTAAAGAGTTAATCTGGGAAGAACTGGGTGAGGCTAGAGAAAAAAGATCCTATTATCTCAAACATATGGATGAAGTGCATGATATTTTACAACAAGGAGCAAAAAAAGCACAATCTATCGCAGAGAAAAAAATAGTGCAGGCAAAAGAAGCTATAGGGCTATAGAGAACCCCTATTCATCAATTAAAGCATCAATTGCCATACTTATGGTATCTTCAATCTCTTCTTTTTCCAACTCTTTTTCCTTGCGAACAGTATAGGTTTTGGGTTGATATCTATTAAGTTGTTCATTTTGTGCAATATGTGAATAGCGTATGTTACTTTCCGTATAAGATAACTTGTTTTTATCTTCTATTGTACTGTCGATGGCATCATATTTTAATTCAGATTTAATAGCTACGGCATTGACAATCTCCTCTTTATATACATCAACCTCTACATCAACATCCGAATACCTTTCCAGCTTTTTTAAATAATCACTTTTTGCATCTTTAGAAAGCACATTTTTACTCAATGTTTTTGTTGACAGTATCTCCTCGATATAGATATCTTCTGCCAATAGATTATACTGTACCAGTAAAAATATTATCATGGAACCCAAAATAAAAATAGACCACACTGCTATTGATTCAAATAAAATCTTCATTATACTAATCCTTATATTAATTTATCACTGTTGTAAAGCCCAAGATTTTCCACATTTGAAAACCACCTCTATAGTAAAATATTTTTTCCTTTGGATAGCCCATACTTATAAGAACTTTGATAAACTCGGACGCCTTATTGCACCAGAGTCCATGACTATATACTACGATATCCATTGCTCTACTTGTATTTACTCTTCCTTTGTCAGAAGTTTTTATACCCAATATCTTAAGAATTTTTCTCATTTTAACCCTATCATCTTTGATATGAGCAGGGATATTTATCGCCGAGGGAATAGACTCTTTTTTATAATTACTTTTTGATCTTACGTCAATAACAATACCTTGCTTTTCATTGACTTTATCTCCCATAAAATAGAGTAGTTCGATCTCGCCAATAGTTTGTATATCTTTGTCTATTTTAATAGGCTGTATATTACTATTTGGACGGTACTGCTTGGCATACTCCCCCGTAAGTTTATGTTTTGTATTTTGAATACGATGTACTTTGACTGCCTTACCTTTATGATATACATACATATATGAGATTTTGGGAGTGATTTTTACCGTATCATATTGCCCTGAAAATGCACAAACCGTTAAAATAGATGCTATGATACGCTTTATCATCTTTTCTCCTTTGGCACTATAGTAGTAAGACCCAGTAATTGCCATGCCTGCATACCGCCACGGTAATATTTCATTTTCTCTTCAGGATATCCTAGCTCGATCAATGCATTAATTGCCGTAGGTGATTGTCCACACCATGCACCATTACAATACAATAAAATCGTTTTTGCTTTTTTAAAATCCCATTTTCCCTCTTTTAATTCTCCTCCAAAATCTTTCAAAACCTCTGTACGTTTATCCGAGGGAGACAAAAAGAGTTTAAATGGAATATTTACGGCACCGGGAATAGCTGATTTCGCATACCAATTCTCCAACCTTGCATCGATAAAGATACTTTTTTTTGGAGATAAAATTTAAAACTTCCAACTCTCCATAAGTTTCGACTTTTTTTGTTACAGAAAACGGTTCTATAAAAAATGGAGGAGATGAACAAGATGTTAATGCAAATGTATTGGTCAAATATGCATCAGGATTTTGAGTACGCTCTATTTTATAGATCTCTCCATCCATCTCAACTTCTACATAGGGTAGACCTTGCGTAATTTCAACAACATTTGCATTGACAAATGATGTACTTAGAAAAAGTAGTATCATAGACAATCTTTTCATGTGATCACCTTCAAAATAATTTTTTCAAAAAAATGATAACTTATAATTGTCAAAAAATGTAAAAAATAATTTTATATTATAATATGTGTGATTTCCTCTCTCTTTCCAAATACTCTTTCTACACTTGCTTGATCAATTGGTCCGGTTGCATATAACTTAATTGTTAATACTCCACTGTTATGATGATGTATCTCTTTGCTTCTTTCTAAAAGATGTTTAGCAATGGCATCTCCCGTATGAATCAAAAAAATATCATCTTGCATTATCTTTTTAATAATATGAGACACTAAAGGATAGTGTGTACAACCCAATACAATGGTATCTACTCTATTCTCTCTCATAGGCATAAGCCAGTGTTCCAGCATAGTAGCCGTTTTGGGGTGATCTAAATCTGCATTTTCTATTTGTTCAACAAGCCCGGGACAGGCCTGTTCAAATAGCCGAACATTTTTATCTTTAGCAAGCCTATTTACCAACTGTTGGTATTTGCCTCCTTGCAGTGTCGCTTTTGTCGCAAGTACACCTATATGACCCGTAGAAGTCTGTGCAATAGCAGGTTTAATTCCTGGCTCCGTACCTATAACAATAAGCTTTGGATATTTCTCTCTTAAGTTTTCAATGGCTGCCGATGTTGCCGTATTGCATGCTACCACTAGCGCATCTATCTTATGATGTTTGATAAAATAGTCTGCGATATCTAAAGCGTACTGAAGAATTTGTGCCTGTGTCTTTTCACCGTAGGGTGCATGTTTGGTATCTGCTATATAAAACAGCTGTGCACCTTTAATAACCTGTTTAAGTGCTTGAACAACCGTCAGACCACCCAAACCTGAATCAAAAACACCAATTTTAAATTTCTCATTTCCCATTTTTAATTTAATAAAGTCTTGCCCTTATCATGCACCTTCATTCATCATAGAGAGAAACTCTTCATTCGATTTGGTTTTCATCATTTTGGAAAAGAGGAATTTCAATCCTTCTACCTCTTCCATGTTTTGCATCGCATTACGCAGTGCCCATACTTTTTGTAAGGTAAGTGCATCTATCATGAGTTCCTCTTTACGTGTACCCGACTTTGTTACATCAATAGCAGGATAGATACGACGCTCTGAGACATGACGGCTAAGTACCACTTCGGAGTTACCTGTCCCTTTAAACTCTTCAAAAATCACCTCATCCATACGTGAACCCGTATCTATCAATGCCGTTGCAATAATCGTAAGAGAACCACCCTCTTCTATATTTCTAGCCGCTCCAAAAAAACGTTTTGGTTTATGCAATGCATTGGCATCTACCCCCCCTGATAGAACCTTGCCGGAACTAGGTGTAACTGTATTATACGCACGTGCAAGACGGGTAATAGAGTCTAACAAAATGACTACATCTTTTCCCATCTCTACACGTCTTTTTGCTTTTTCTATCACCATTTCGGCCGTACGTACATGGTTTTGTGCCGGCAAATCAAAGGTAGAGGCATATACTTCACCTTTGACTGAACGCTGCATATCCGTTACCTCTTCCGGTCTCTCATCTACTAACAGTACCATAAGCGAAGCATCCGGGTTATTATGCGTTACCCCATGCGCCAACTCCTTGAGAAGCTCTGTTTTACCCGTACGTGGAGGTGCCACGATTAATGCTCTTTGTCCTTTACCTACGGGGGCAAAAAGATCCAGTACCCGCCCTGTCATCTTCATAGGATTATACTCCATTTTAAGCTGTTCCATGGCATAGAGCGGCGTGAGGTTATCAAAGAGGGGTCTCTGTTTTGATTTTTCAGGGGGAAGATAGTTAATTGCTTCTATCTTAAGTAGCGCATAATACTTCTCTTGATCTTTAGGTGCACGTACCTGACCTGTAACGATATCTCCGTTTCTGAGTGCAAAACGTTTTACTTGTGTTCCCGAAACATAGGTATCATTAGAAGAGTTTGCAAAGTTCCCGTCTATTGAACGTAAAAAACCGTACCCGTCATTCATAATCTCCAAAATACCCGTATAAAGGATAAAACCTCCTGCGGAAACTTGCGATTTTAGGATTTCAAAAATAAGGTCTTTTCTTTGAAACTCGTTGGGGTTTTCAACTTTAACTTCTTTGGCTATCTCAACCAATTCATTGAGTGGAATCTTTTGTAGATCTTCAATTTTATGTCCATTTACGGGAACATGTGTTCTATTGTTATTTTTTTTATTGGCGGTTTTGCCGGAAGATTTTTTACTATCGCTCATTTTTCCTCTTGTATTTGGATATGCGTTGTGAAAGGTATTGATGCTATTACACATGCGGTGTGGTAAGAGATTATACTTGAACTAAGCTGAAATATCTATTAGTCTATACTGCTACTGAAGCAGTGCATAATACAAAAGCAAGGGATAGACCGGTAGACCAAAAAGAAAAAACCATGTAGGGACTTTCCATGTGAGCATTTGTACAAGTTCTTGCGGTATATCTTTTTCTATATATACTTTTTTAATAAGCTCTATCTTGGAAAAGATATCAAAAATTTTCAAAGCCAAAAGAAAAATCATACTTATATTGAGTACGCCCGTAACCAAAGAGGCAAATAGTATCACATAAAAACTCGGTTGCATGATAAAAAAGAGAAATATACTTTTTTCATAATGGTAATAGAGTTTTTCAAGCACCCCATAGAGCGTATCGGACCTTTGTGTAATGGCCTCGAAAAGTTCTGCTAAAATCAGTGCAATCATCAATGTTTCAATTATACTCATAGGCAAAATATTACCCATATTTTGATAAAATCTATACAACGATTAGAGAAGAAGGAAACTGTTTGTCTCATATTGCCTGTAGTCATTGCAATCTTACCTTTTCAGAAGAGATGCTTATCAAAGAAGAGATAGACGGAAAAACATGCTATTTCTGTTGTAAAGGCTGTCAGGGTGTTTACCATCTTTTACATACTAAGGGGCTAGGCTCTTTTTACGACAAACTGGGAGATAGAGCACTCCAACCGGCATCTGAACTCTCCTACTATAGCAGTGATTTGGAAAAATTTGACCTTGAGGGCTTCAAAAAGAGATATATTAAACCCCAAGAAAACGGCTTATACGAGATACATCTTATTATAGAGGGGATACACTGCTTTGCATGTGTATGGCTTAACGAAAAGGTACTTCACAAAACAGACGGGATTATCGAAGCGAGCATCAACTACACCAACAATAAAGCCAGAATCGTATGGGATCCTCAAAGCATTCAACTCTCCCGTATTATCCGCACGATTCGTTCTATTGGCTATAATGCCTACCCTTACGACCCTGCTTTGCAGGAAGAGCGTACAGTGGCTACACGAAAAACCTATTATACGCGTATATTAGTAGCAGTCTTTGGTTCTATGAATATTATGTGGCTTGCCATAGCTCATTATGCCGGATACTTTTCAGGTATAGAGCAGTCTTATAAAAATATCTTAAATGTAGCACAATTTATTTTAGCAACCCCAGTGCTCTTTTATTCCGGATGGATCTTTTTCAGAGGTGCCTATTATGGGTATAAGAATAATGTAGTAAACATGGATACGCTTGTAGCCTCAGGTGCATTACTGGCCTATACCTACTCAATCTATGCCATGATCAGCCAAAAAGGTGAAGTCTACTTTGACTCTGTGGTGATGATCATTACCTTTGTCCTTGTAGGAAAATACCTCGAAATACTTAGTAAAAAACAGGCTGTCGATACACTAGATAGTATCATGGGTTCTACTCCTACGGAGGTTACTGTTGTCAATAACGGTGTCAAGTCTCTTGTCTCTGTAGAAAATATAGTTGCAGGAGATATAATACAGCTTAAACCCGGAGAAAAAGTAGTTATAGACGGTCTATTGCTCTACGGTGCAGCGTCCTTTGATGAGTCTTCTCTGACAGGGGAGAGTGAGCCTATTTATAAACAAGAAGGCGATATGATTCTCTCAGGTTCTTTATGTCTAGATTCCACCATAACTTATAGAGCCAATAAGGATTTATCCTCTTCTTTGTTAACATCTATTGTCAACCTACTTGAAACCTCTATGAATAAAAAGCCGCATATTGAACAACTGGCAAATACGGTATCAGGATACTTCTCTAGCACTATTTTAATCATCGCCCTACTTACCTTTGCAAGCTGGTATTTTTTTATAGGAGATTTTGAACAGGCATTAATTATCGGTATTTCTGTCATTGTTATTGCCTGTCCTTGTGCTTTGGGTTTGGCTACACCTATGGCAACACTTGTAGGTGTCTCTACAGCAGCAAAAAAAGGTATACTTTTTAAGGAAGCCGAATTTTTAGAGACTATGGCAAAATCGACAATTCTTTTTTTAGATAAAACAGGTACGATTACTGAAGGAAACCCCCTAGTCAAAGATGCACATATATACGAGAATTTTGATTTTTCTTTACTTTATTCTCTGCTTCTTTCCTCAAATCACCCTATAGCCAAAGGTGTTGTCAAATACCTTTCGTCCCAATATACAGATATACAAGAAGTTCATATAGAAGATATTCAGTCGATAGAGGCAAAAGGCCTTAGCGGAAAATATAAAGAGCATATTTTAATAGGAGGAAGTATGGCACTTCTTAAAGAGAGGGGCATAACAGACAATTCCCCCTCTTCTATATACAGCCAATTTTTCTTTGCTATTGACAATAAGCTTGTCGCATATTTTGAACTTAGTGATACAATTAAAGAGGATGCCGTTACATCAATTGCTGCTATTAAAAAAATGGGGATAGAGATTGTAATGCTTACAGGCGATCATGAAAAGAGTGCAAAAAAGATAGCCTCTCAAGTGGGTATTAGCCAAATATATAGTAAACTACTCCCACAAGAAAAAGCCAATATTATAGACTCTTACCAAAAAAAAGGAGCTGTTACGGTTATGGCCGGTGACGGTATCAATGACGCAGTAGCCTTAGTGCTTAGTGATATCTCTATAGCAATGGGAAGCGGTGCAGATATTGCCATTGATATCAGTGACGTGATACTGCTTGAGGATAAGATAAAAAGTCTTTATGAAGCCTATAGGGTTTCAAAACGAACATACAGAGGAATAAAAGAGAATTTAGGACTCTCTTTATTGTATAATGCCCTGGCTGTACCGTTGGCCGTTATGGGATTTGTAAACCCTTTGGTCGCTGCACTTTCAATGAGTTTAAGCTCACTGGTAGTTGTAGCCAACTCTTTGCGTATCAAAAAGCTAAAATAAGAGGATAAACCTATGAGTGAAGAGATTGTTATTTTAATGATTGGTGTATCCACTTTTTTAGGTGCCCTTGGACTTTTAGCACTTATTTGGGCGGTCAAAACCGGGCAGTTTGACGACCATTCCAAATTTATTGACGCAACCAGATATGATAACGAAGAGGATCTGCGCGATGCGGCAATGGTAGCAGAAAAAAAAGAGAAATACAAAAAACGCCGTAAAGATAAAGCAAAAAAGAGCTATTTGCCTCCTGATTGATACTCATTAAAAATATGTTATGATACACAAAGCAAATAACGATACAGAAGGATAAGAACCTATGTTTATTAAAAAAGCACTCTTTGGTATATTTTTTTTAATCTCATGCCAAATCTCCGCTTCGCAAAATAATATCGGTCTTGATATCAACAGCCAAGATGTAGAGGTACTGGCCTCTATTAACCTAGATCGCTTAAACTACTATACAGACGGAACCATATATCAAGCAGAACTATCTTATCTACGTACGACGGATAACAATTTTGCCACTATTGGAATCTCTGCAACCAATATGCTACAAGGTGTGGAGGATCTCTCTTTGGCTTTTGGATTTAAAGCCGTTTTTACTGAAAACTTTTTAGCCTTTCCGCTTTATGCTAAAGCTGCCTATATGCTCCCCCTACAAAGCCGGATTCCTCCAACCTCGCTCAGTATAGGCTTTGCCTACTCCCCTCCCGTACTCTCCTACCTAGATGCTAAAAATTATAGTGAATTCAGGCTGGAAGCATCTATGGAAGCTATCTCTAATATTCATATTTTTACAGGTTATCGTCGTATCAATACACATTATGAAAGCTATGATACCATATTTAATAACAGTTTCTACGGAGGATTAAAAATCAATTTTTAATTCCTAAATATAACTGTTAGATACTTTGACATTTTTGACGTATTAAGCAGTTTTTTCTGCTATACTTTCAAAAAATATGCCAGTATCATGATTAAAGGGAAAGAGAATGCCAATTAGCAAATCAATCTTTAGAGAATATGACATCAGAGGAATTTTTGAAAAAGAGCTGCATGAACAATCAGTCAAACTTATCGGATATTTTTTAGGTCAAAAGATATCCGGAGACAAAGTGGTAGCAATCGGTTTTGATGCACGTTCCCACTCCCCTCTTTTAAGAGACTACCTTACTTCAGGGCTGAATGCTGCAGGATGTAAAGTTTTGGATATGGGTATGGTAGCTACACCGGTAAACTACTTCTCTAACTATATTGCATTCAATGGCATATCTACCGATGCTTCTATTATGATTACAGGTTCACATAATCCCAGTGAATATAACGGTTTTAAAATTACAATCGACAAACTTCCTTTCTTTGGAAAAGATATCTATGACTTAGGTGATGAAATTATTGCACATCAAGATATGACAATCAAAGAGAACCTTCAAAAAACAGAGATAGATGTTAAAACGCCCTATATCAACTATATGGTTGAGCAGTTTGCTCATCTTAAGGGACTCTCTAAAAAAATTATTATTGATGGAGGAAACGGTGTCGTCGGTACCGTGCTTCCTGATATTTTTGATGCATTGGGATTCAATTATGAGGGCTTATACCTTGAACCGGACGGCACTTTTCCTAACCACCATCCAGACCCCTCTGTGGAAAAAAATCTTATGGATGTTAAAAAAGCTTTAGAAAAAAGCGGTGAGATTGCATTTGCCTATGACGGCGATGCCGATCGTATCGCAGTGCTGACACATCAGTACAACATCAAAGGTGATCAGATGGCACTGCTCTATGCCCTCAAGATGGATAGACCCACTGTTATCGGAGAGGTGAAATGTTCTCAAGTTATGTATGATGAGCTTGAACGACGCGGGGCAAAAGCTATTATGTATAAAACGGGTCACTCCAATCTAAAAGTCAAAATGAAAGAGACCAATGCCGATTTAGCCTGTGAAGTAAGTGGGCATATCTTCTTTAGCCATCGCTATTTTGGCTATGATGATGCCATCTATGCCACGCTAAGGATGCTAGAACTTGTGGCTGAGGGAATAGATCTTGACAAAGAGCTAGATGCCTTGCCTAAAGTATTCTCTACAGAAGAGATAAAAGTTGAGACTACGGAAGAAGAGAAGTTTTTGATTATTGATACAATCAAAGAGTTGCTCAAGAATCCCCCGGATAATTTTCCAACAATCCTTAGTATCATCGATGTAGACGGCGTACGTATCAATTTTGAAAAAGGCTGGGCTCTAGTACGTGCTAGCAACACAACCCCCGTGCTTGTTACCCGTTTTGAATCCACAGATAAGGCACTCGCTAAAATTTATGAAGAGAAGGTAAATACGCTTATTAATACTGCGAAAGATTTAGTATGAAAAACACGCTCTACTTTAAACTAAAAAACAAAAAGGTACAAGAGGAAGTCTTTGAGGCTATTGTCAAAGAACAAGAGAGTGTTGGCTATTATGCACTTCCCGAGCAAGACATCTCCCCTATTGTAGAATTTGCCCAAACTATTCCGGATGAGATCACGCAAATTGCCGTTATCGGTATTGGGGGCAGCTCTTTGGGTGCCAAAGCGATTTATGAGTTTATCAAACCCACACGTCCGCTAAAAAGAGAACTTCATTTTTTTGAAAGTACCGATCCTATTAATATCAATAATCTCCTTTCAAAACTCGACTTCAAAAAAACACATTTTTTAATTATCTCAAAATCAGGCACTACCGTAGAGACATTTTCCATCTATAAATATATCTATTCAATAAATCAAAACACAAAAGCATATACCTTTATCACGGATCCCGGTTCACCACTGGAAAAATATGCCAATTCGCTTCAATCAACAATACTCCACCTACCCAATAATGTAGGTGGACGTTTCTCAGTGCTTGCAACAGTGGGACTTATTCCTTTAGCACTTGCGAGTATCGATATCCAAGCGTTGCTTGATGGGGCACTTACCTTGAAAAAAAGTTTTTTTGAGGCAGGCTATATAAAAGATACCTTACTCAAAAAAGCCGTATATTATGCAAGACATCATGAAAAATATCATATAAACTGTATATTTGCCTATTCCGAAACACTCAAATATTTTTGTGAATGGTATGTACAGCTTTGGGGTGAAAGCCTAGGAAAAAGACAGCGTCATTCTGCTTTTAATGTAGGACAAACACCTATAGGTCTGATAGGTCCGAAAGACCAACACTCCTTTTTACAACTCATTATGGAAGGCTCACGTGACAAATCCGTTACCTTTATTAAAATAGAGAACTTTAAAGATGATATTGTTATTCCCGATATTAGTTTAAAACATTTAGAACCGCTGGATATACTTAACAATTTACCGTTTTCTCAACTCATTAATATGCAGTGCGATTCAGTCTTGGAAGCACTGATGGAAGAGGATATTCCTCTAGATACGATCTCTATAGAGGAGGTCAATGAAAAAAATATCGGTGCTTTAATGTACTATTATGAGTTACTTACATCTTTAGTCGGTGAACTGATTGATGTCAATACCTATAACCAACCGGGTGTTGAGGCGGGTAAACTCATTTTAAAACAAAAACTTGAAAAACGATAGTTGTCAACCCCGAGAATTTATAACAAAGCTTTGGCTATAATTAAATTAGAATTTTAAAAGCGAGAAGATCTATGATAAAAAAATGTCTATTCCCCGCAGCAGGCTACGGTACGAGATTTCTGCCGGCAACCAAAGCAACTCCTAAAGAGATGCTTCCTATTCTTACCAAACCACTCATTCAATATGGGGTAGAAGAGGCACTAGAAGCCGGTATTACCACAATGGCTATCGTTACAGGAAGAGGTAAACGTGCTATTGAAGATCATTTTGATATCTCATATGAACTTGAACACCAAATCAAAGGTGGCTCAAAAGAGAACTTATTAACCGAAATACGTTCACTTATTACAAAGTGTACCTTCTCTTATACCAGACAGATAGAGATGAGAGGTCTTGGAGACGCTATCCTTACAGGAGAGACACTTATAGGCAAAGAGCCGTTTGCCGTATTGCTTGCAGACGACTTGTGTAGCAATCAGACAGAAGGCATCCTCTCTCAAATGATTGAAGTGTATGAAAAGTATCAATGTTCGGTCGTTGCTATCGAAGAGGTACCTAGAGATCAAACAGACAAATACGGTGTCATTGCAGGAAACCTTGTAGACAATACCGATGATACATACAGAGTCACAGACATGGTAGAAAAACCGGACCCAAAAGATGCCCCTACAAATATGGCCATTATCGGCCGCTATATTCTCACGCCGGATATTTTTGATATTTTAAGAGATACAAAACCGGGCAAAGGAGGCGAGATGCAAATTACCGATGCACTGCTGGAGCAAGCCAAACAGGGAAATGTTATCGCCTATACATTTAAAGGGAAGCGTTTTGATTGTGGTTCTGTAGACGGTTTTGTAGAGGCCACAAATTACTTTTATAAGAAAGGAATATAAATGACTAATATCATACTATGCGGAGGCTCAGGTACAAGGCTTTGGCCTATTAGCCGTACATTGATGCCCAAACAGTTTGTAAAACTTTTTGAGAACAGATCACTCTTCCAGCTCACCGTAGAGAGAAACCATACGCTCTGTGACAGACAATATATCGTCTCTAATACCGAACAGTATTTTTTGGCCCTAGATCAGCTTGAAGAGATGCAGCTTAGACGAAACTATTTTCTTCTTGAGCCTATAGGTCGCAATACTGCGCCTGCAATTGCTTTAGCCTGTTTGGATATGAATCCTGAAGAGATTGTTATGGTCTCGCCTTCAGATCACCTCATTAAAAACCAGACAGCCTATAAAAAAGTGGTCGGAAAGGCTAAATTACTCGCTGCCAATGACTATTTAGTCACCTTTGGTATTACCCCGAAATATGCAGAGACCGGTTTTGGATATATTGAAGCAGAAGATGACAACGTCAAAGCTTTTCATGAAAAACCGGATGTTGCTACAGCACAGGGCTATATCGACTCGGGAAATTACTACTGGAATTCGGGCATGTTCTGTTTTAAAGCCGGTGTTTTTTTGGAAGAACTTAAAACCTATGCTCCGGATATTTACGAAGCGAGTATCATTGCCTATAACAATGCAAAAAATACGGAACTTAAAGGTACTGCCAGCTATGATGATATGATACGTATTTCCCATCAAAATATGGCTGATATTCCCGAAGAGAGCATTGATTATGCCGTGATGGAAAAGAGCAAGAGGGTCAAAGTAGTCGCTGCTGATATCGACTGGAGCGACATGGGAAGTTTTGATGCACTCTATGAAGAGCTTGAGGCAGATTCTAACGGAAATAAGAGACTCTCTGTATCCAATGAGACTGTAGAAAATATTTCGAACAACGCACACAACAATCTCATTGTCTCTGATAAACTTGTTACGACAATCGATGTCGATGACCTTATTATTGTTGACACGGCTGACGCACTTTTAGTATCAAAAAAGGGAAGCGGACAAAAAATAAAAGATGTGGTAAAAGTCCTCAAAGAGAGAGCCTCGGAACTACCTAATATTCATCTAACTGCACATCGCCCTTGGGGAAGCTATACCGTTTTAGAGGATACTCCCGGGTATAAAATCAAACGTATTGTCGTAAAACCGGGCAAACGGCTCTCTTTACAAAAACATTTTCACCGAAACGAGCACTGGATTGTTGTCTCCGGAACTGCCACTGTTACAGTGGGTGATACTATACGCCTTGTAAGACCTAATGAATCTACCTATATCAAAATGGGAGAGGTACATAGATTAGAAAACCAAGGTAAAATCCCTGTTGTACTCATAGAGGCACAAGTAGGTGAATATACCGGAGAAGATGATATCGTTCGTATTGAAGATGATTTTCAACGAATCGGTTAACTATAAAATTAAATTCAAAATAAAGGAAATAGCATATGGCAAAAAAAGTAGCATTAATTACAGGTATTACAGGTCAGGATGGATCATATTTGGCAGAATTTTTACTAAAAAAAGGATATATCGTCCATGGGATCAAAAGAAGATCCTCTCTTTTTAATACAGATAGGATTGACCATCTCTACCAAGATCCGCATGTAGAAGATAGAAACCTTATCCTGCACTATGGCGAAATGACAGACTCTATGAATCTTACACGTATTATCCAAGAGACACAACCCGATGAGATATATAACCTCGCGGCTATGTCTCATGTCGCAGTCAGCTTTGAGACTCCTGAATATGTAGCCAATGCGGATGGTACGGGAACACTCCGTATTTTGGAGGCCGTAAAATTGCTTGGTCTAACCAAAAAAACCAAGATCTACCAAGCATCAACTTCCGAACTTTACGGTAAAGTACAAGAGACGCCCCAAAGTGAAACCACACCTTTTTATCCGCGTTCACCCTATGCAGTGGCAAAAATGTATGCCTATTGGATTACCGTAAACTATAGAGAGGCATACGGTATGTTTGCCTGTAACGGTATCTTGTTTAACCATGAATCTCCCGTACGCGGAGAGACCTTTGTGACGCGTAAAATCACAAGAGCTGCATCCAAAATAGCTCTAGGACTGCAAGACAAACTCTATCTTGGTAACCTTGATGCCAAACGTGACTGGGGACATGCAAAAGATTATGTACAGATGATGTGGCTTATTCTTCAAGCAGATGAACCCGAAGACTGGGTAATTGCTACCGGACAAACGACTACCGTACGCGATTTTGTCCGTATGGCATTTGCCTATGTCGGTATAGAGCTTGAATTCAAAGGTGAAGGAGTTAATGAAAAAGGCTATGTTGTCTCCTGCTCCAATCCAAAATATCAACTCGAAATCGGCCAAGAAGTGGTCGCTGTTGACCCTAAATACTTTAGACCGACAGAGGTTGATTTGCTTCTTGGAGATCCTACCAAAGCAGAGACCAAACTTGGATGGAAGAGAGAGTATAAACTTGAAGAGCTTGTCAACGACATGATGAAAAGTGATCTAAAGCTTATGACCAAGGATCAATACCTTAAAGATGGTGGTTACACCATTATGAACTATTTTGAATAGGATAGAGCCATGGAGAAGACTAGTAAGATTTATATAGCAGGACATAGGGGATTAGTGGGCTCTGCTATTGTAAAAAACTTACAAGATAAAGGATACAAAAATCTTATTTACCGTACACACAAAGAGATGGATCTATGTGATCAAAAAGCAGTAGCACACTTTTTTGAGACTAAAAAGCCCGACTATGTCTTCTTGGCAGCTGCCAAAGTCGGCGGTATTGTAGCAAACAATACTTACCGTGCAGACTTTATCTATGAGAACTTACAGATTCAAAACAATATTATTCATCAATCCTATCTCAACGGCGTAAAAAAACTCCTTTTTTTGGGGAGTACCTGTATCTATCCTAAAAATGCCCCTCAACCAATGCCTGAAGATTGTCTGCTTACCGACACACTAGAGTATACCAATGAGCCTTATGCTATCGCTAAAATAGCAGGCATTAAAATGTGTGAGTCATACAATTTACAATATGGGACAAACTTCATCTCAGTGATGCCTACGAACCTTTATGGGCCTAATGATAACTTCGATTTAGAAAAGTCTCATGTCCTCCCTGCCCTTATTCGCAAACTCCATTGTGCAAAACTTCTGAATGAGGGTAAATACGATGATCTGATCAAAGACTTAGGCGTCGCTTCTTTAGAGGAAGCCAAAGCATATTTGGCAGACTTTGGTGTGAGTGCCCATCAGGTGGAAATCTGGGGTACAGGTAAGCCTATGCGTGAATTTTTATGGTCTGAAGATATGGCAGATGCTTGTATATTCATCATGGAAAACAGAGACTTTAAAGATACCTATACGTCAGTAGCTGGCGCTAACACTACTTGTACTCCACATGAAATAAAAAGCCAAGAGATACGCAATACACATATCAACATAGGTACGGGCGTAGATATATCTATCAAGGATTTGGCAACCATGATAAAAGAAATCGTAGGCTTCAAAGGTGAACTTTACTTCAATGTAGATAAACCGGACGGTACCATGAAAAAACTAACCGATGTTTCTAAACTTCATGGGCTTGGGTGGAAGCATAAAGTTGAATTGCAAGAGGGGATTAAGAAGATGTATGATTGGTATTTAGCTCAGTAAAACCTATCAAATACGCTTCACTTTTCTTCTTAATTATTCTGGCTCTAGACTATCTATTGAATAATAAAAAACAAAAAATTATTGAGATAACACTTATTGAAAGTAAAAATCTATTTATTGTTTAATCAATACTTTAAGTTTGTAATACTCATTTAGATATAATATGCCACAATATATTTATGGGAAAAAGGTAAAAAATGCTCAATAATAAAACAGTTTTAATCACAGGCGGTACAGGCTCCTTTGGTAAAAAATTTATCGAAACTATATTAGAGAGATATCCTGAAGTAAAAAAAATTATCATTTATTCTCGTGATGAACTTAAGCAATCAATAATAAAACAAAAGTATCCATCTTGTGATTTTCCTCAACTACGATTTTTTATTGGGGATGTAAGAGATAAGGAGCGTTTAACGCAAGCATGTGAGGGTGTAGATGTGATTATTCATGCAGCAGCAATTAAACAGGTAGATACTGCAGAGTACAATCCTACAGAGTGTATTCGCACAAATATTGATGGTGCCGAGAATGTTATCCATGCATCTCTGTCTTGTGGAGTTCATGATGTAGTTGCCCTATCCACAGATAAAGCCTGTGCTCCTATTAACCTTTATGGAGCGACTAAATTAGCCTCAGATAAACTTTTTACAGCGGCAAATAACATTAGAGGGTCAAAAGATATCCGCTTTAGTGTAGTTCGCTATGGAAATGTTATGGGTTCAAGAGGCTCTGTTATCCCATTTTTTATGGATAAACGCAAAGATGGTGTATTACCCATTACCCATAGAGATATGACACGCTTTAATATCTCCCTCCAAGATGCTGTTAACTTAGTTATGTTTGCTCTTGATAATCATTTGGGAGGGGAGATATTTATTCCTAAAATCCCTTCCTATAAAATTTTAGACATTGCAGAAGCTGTGGCACCAGAATGCACAACTCAGGTTGTTGGCATAAGACCCGGTGAGAAACTTCATGAAGAAATGATTACAGATACAGATTCTCTCAATACAATTGACCTAGGTCCATACTATGCCATTCTCCCTTCTGTTTCTTATACTTATTCACAGGAGGATTACATGAAACACCATAAGGCGGTAAAAGTCCCATTTGGATTTAAGTATAACTCTGGAACAAATACAGAATGGGAAACTGTAGAAAGCTTACGAAAACTAATTGTAGAACATATTGACCCTGACTTCAAGGTGTAAATGTGATCCCCTATGGTAAACAGTTCATTGAACAAGATGATATTGATGCGGTAGTTAAAACCTTAAAGTCAGACTATCTAACCACTGGTCCTAAAGTACAAGCTTTTGAAAATGCACTTGCAGAGTATTGTAATGTTCAGTATTGCATTGCTGTTGCCAATGGTACTGCAGCTCTTCATCTCGCTTCACTTGTTTTACTGAATGGAGGAGATAAGGTACTTACTACACCTAACTCATTTTTAGCTACTTCTAATGCCATACTTTATGCCAATGCAGAACCTATATTTGTAGACATTAAAAAAGATGGAAATATTGACTTAGACTTATGCGAAGAAGCACTCAAAAAAGACCCAAGCATCAAAGCTATTTATGCAGTAGCATTTTCTGGACATATGGTAGACCAAAAAAAGTTACGCTACCTTAGAGACACTTATGATATCATTGTCTTAGAAGATTGTGCACATGCTATCGGTGCGAACGAAGATGGCATCAAAGCCGCTTCATGTACCAACTCTGATGTCTCCATACTCTCTTTTCATCCTGTAAAACACATGACTACAGGCGAAGGTGGTGCTATTACTACTAACTCTAAAGTACTGTATGAGAAGATGCTGACTTTACGTGGACATGGCATGGTTAAAACGCCAGATATGAAACCATGGGAATATGAGATGAGAGAACTTGGGTTCAACTACCGAATTACTGACATTCAATGTACATTAGGGCTTTCACAACTCTCAAAACTAGATAGCTTTATAGCACGTCGTATTGAGCTTGTAAAACGATATGATGAAGCATTTGAAGATAGTATTGTAAAGCCTCTTTATACCTATGATGGTAAATCCTCTTATCATCTTTATGTGGTTTTAGTGGACTTTGGCAAACTCAATATCACAAAAATTGACCTTTTCAACAAGCTAAGAGAAAAAGAGATAGGTATCCAATTACATTACATACCTATAAACAAACAACCTTACTATAAAAGTTTAGGATATGGTAATGAAGTTACACCTGTAATGGACAGTTATTATGAACAGTGCTTTTCTTTACCAATGTATCCACTTTTGAGTGATGCAGAGCAAGAGTATATTATAAAAACAATTTTAGAGATTTTAAATGGCTAAAAATGCTGTTGCCATCATTCCTGCACGTGGAGGAAGTAAAAGAATCCCTAGAAAAAATATAAAAGATTTTTTGGGTAAGCCCCTTATTGCCTACTCTATAGAGGTGGCTTTAGAGTCTGCACTTTTTGAAAAAATAATAGTAACAACAGATGATATAGAGATAGCAAAAATTGCAAAAGAGTATGGTGCAGAGGTTCCATTTATAAGACCAAAAGAGCTCAGTGATGATTTTACAGGAACTCAAGATGTCATCGATCACACTATAGAGTATCTTCGTAGTCAAGGTGAACATTATAAGTATATTTGCACTATCTATGCTACCGCTCCACTGCTTCAAGCAAGATATCTTATAGAAGGGCTTGAGAAGTTAGAGCAAAGTGATGCAATAAATGCCTTTTCAGCTACTTCGATGCCTTTTCCA
>Ga0256839_1002050_pt1 | contig 23215 bp, 22 predicted proteins | sample 354166metaG_FD_185968 | JGI IMG/M metagenome (GOLD analysis project Ga0256839, IMG submission 185968) | Hydrothermal vent microbial communities from Mid Atlantic Ridge, Atlantic Ocean - 354-166 | ecosystem: Environmental > Aquatic > Marine > Hydrothermal vents | place: Atlantic Ocean: Mid... | reverse complement strand
GTCGAGGTGTAGGTGCCATCATTGGCATTGATTTCGTCGGTGATCGAAGCAATATTTTTACGCAGCACACCCCCGGAGGTGTTTCTCTCATAGGAGCCGGTGAGCAGGCCGAAGTACATGCTGTCGTTTTCACCGTAACTTTGCAGCAGACCAACAGGTTTGCTGTTACCGTTGGGGTAGGTCTGACAGTTGGCTTCCAGAAAACCAGAGACACAAACACGGACGCGGACTACGTAGTCGGTGATACGGGAAGTACCCTGGTTGCAGGTTGTGCCGCTGTTGACACAGGAGGCTCCTGCTACTGGACGTTCTTTGGAAAGCCATTCCCAGACACGGAAATCACTGTCGTTCAACACCCGGAGCAGAGGGTCATCGTTTTCGCTGACCAGGGTTGTGTTGGCAAACAAGTGACGATGGCCGGCAACAGGCAGGTTTAATGGCGAATACTCACGAATATCAAAACCGCTGGTGGCGATGTCCGTGTACTCCTTGCCCCAGCTATGAGCATCTTGTGGAATATAGGAGCGTTCCAGTACGGTTTCTGAACTGGTGTCTGTGGAACGGGTGCCACCGTAAAAAACCTTGCGCAGGGCATCGATGCGTGAGGTGGTGAGGTAATTCAGGAAATCACCGGACCATTCACTGCTGCCGGAACATTTTTTGTTGGCTGTGATGGCGCTGGGCTCAAAACGGTTGTTGCCAGTGCTGTAGACATAACAGATATTGGAGCCAAAATAGCCGTAGTAGTCAATGACATCCGGTTTGTAATTGGTGTCCAGTATGCCGTCACCATTGAGATCAGAGGCATCGTTGTAGGCTTCGTAATACAGCTTGTGGTCACGGCCCATGGTCATCAAAGTGAGCGGCGGGGCGGATTGCGCGGCAAACAGGGGATTGTCGGACAGATTCAGAGGCGCTGCCTGACTGGTGCTGGCAATCAGCAGCAGGCCTGTTGCCAGCATGTTGAAGGCAACCGCGACAGGGGGAAGCATACGTAGCGTTTTCATAGGCATATCCTCGTTAATCATTTCAGGTCATTTCTGGAGTATAAGGTTTCAATTATGGCCTCAGCAGTAGTGGTGCTACCCACGCCCATGGCCGTGATACGGTACAAGTGGGGGCGGAGTGTTTTATCGTCAGAAGCAAGGCTATATCCCTGATCTACACGGCTGTGGAATTCCACAATGAAACGCGGGTCAGCAGCAGGTATGCTGTTGGATGTGCTACTGGGAAAGATAAAGGCGCGAGCATTGGTTTGCCACCAGCCAAAGGTTTCTGTCGTCATGCTGGCGTACTCATTCAATGTGATAATGTCGCAGGGAGGACTGCTGCAAGTAGTTCCATCGGGGTCTCTCAGGGTGTTCGTGTCTGCACTTTTTACCCAGTCTTCACCCCCTCGTATGGCACTTTCCGCAGCCTGGAAAGCCATGCCTTTATCGCGCACATTGCTGGACATACGCTCCTGCATAATGGTGGATTGCATGCCGGACAGCCCAAGCAGAGTGAGTACTATCAGCAGCATCAGGCTGACAATGAGTGATGCGCCAGTCTGGTGCTTGCGTGTGACCGACAGCATGCATGTTGTCAGTCTGGTGAATGGAGACATGCGAAGCCCCTTGTGAATATCAGTGTGGTTCATTACGGATTCCGGTTACGTATACTGATGGTGGTGCTGAAAGTGCGGCGCAGGCGACCGTCGCCACCAACTGCCACGTTGCTGGCTATGCTGCGGGCAGTGAGCGTAATGCGCACGCTGCGCACCTGCTCCATATTGAGTCCGGCTGCATCGGCGGGTACATAGCGCATGTCACCGTTGATGGCATCAAGCAGCTGACCATATTCGATTTGCATGTCTTCAATGCCTTCCACCAGCGTCTCATTGACACCACCTTCGGTGCGGATCAGTGAAGGTTCATTACTGTCAGGATCGGCGGCGATAGAGTAGGTGGTTTGACGTACCGGAAACACCATCGTTTCGGTGTCATAATTGAAACTCAGATTGTCTGTAAGATTACCCGGTGAGCCGCTTATGGCGTGTTCAATAGGGTCAGCAGGGCCGAGAGGCGTCGCGTTGGTGACCTGGAAAATATCGCCCATTACGCAGTTGGTGATCAACATGATATCGCCTGGCTGTATTCCGTTGCCGTTGACCACAGGGATATCGTTGCTCAAATTCCCGATGGCGGCACTGATGGCGAATCCGTTATTTCGGGCTCCGTTGATGGTGATGCTGTCAGAAGTATTAAGGCCGTCATTATTTGTGCCCGCGATACCGTCATTGGCAAGCAAATTCTGATAGCCTGCGCCGGCAGTGTTAAGGTTGTCAGTGATTTTGATATCCTGACTGCGACAGCCCCAGAAAGCCGCCATGCGCAGCTCTTCTGCCAAAATGCGCATAGCTGTGCGGCCATTTTCCTGAATGAGGGACAGGGATTCCTGCACCTGGAAACTTCGTTTGTTGGCCTGAAAAATCTGCAGTACCCCAGCCATCAATATCAGGCTGATCACCGTGGCGACCAGAATTTCGATGAGCGTCAGGCCGGTTTGCTGTGAGTGCGTTGTGTGTGTCATTTTCATGGGTATGATGTCGTGTTTGTAGAATCGGGGTTATCAGGCGTTTTAGGGGAGGTTGTAAAGCACTTGCCCGGTAACAGAAAAACAGGTCATGTCGTCAGGGTCTGCCGGGTTACAGTTGGTACCGGTGGCACCCGTACGCATGTCGTCCCACATAACGGTGACAGTGAAGGGTGCGTTGGCACCGTTACCCACGATGACACCACGGCCGGAGGGGAGGGCGGTCGCCAGACGGTCTGCCCATTCGAAGGCATCATTGACAGCCAATGTGGCCGGGTCGCAACCGGTGTCAATGCATCCCGGGTCTGTCAGTGAACCTCCTCCTGTGTCGATACTGTCGTAGTCACCATTTTCGATACCCACGGGATTGGCACGCATGCGATCCAGAATATCGTAAGCAAGGAATGTGGCCTGGGTGCGCTGGTAAGCGTTGTTGTTATGCTTCAGACTGCTGGCTTGCAGACCGGCGAGTCCCAGCAAGCCAATGGCTAATACCACGAGGGTAACCAGCACTTCGATCAGTGTGAAGCCACGCATTGTTGTCTGTCTGTTTTGGTTCATATCGCTTTTGCTCGTGCGAGTGTTTGCAAAATGTTGTACAAATTTTAATCGCTGAAGGACCGTTCGGTAGCCGTTTTATCGACCATTGATCCGGAATATGTAGCCGCTGGTCAAAATTTCGACAAACCTGGGGTTTGGGGTCGAGCAAGTCGAGAGGGGTGGTTGTAACCTATTGTAATAAAAGGTTTATTTGTTGTGCATTCGGAGGTGGGCGCGGTAGCACCCAGGGGAATTCAGGAGAGTATTCAGGGTGAAAACAGGCCTTTCGAGATGAGCGGACTGTATGGCCTGACTAACGGTAGGCACGGCCTGGGCTGTTTTTGTGAGCTCAGAGGTCAGCTGGAAGATTCGAGCGGTGCTGGTGTCGCTACCGTTTGCACTGTTTGCGCGGTACGTTGCGCACGTCGTTTGTCGATGACATTTTTACCCGCAATGAGCAGCCCCAAAGCCAGAAAAGCACCGGGCGGCAGAATGGCCAGCAGGAATCCCCGATAGTCGTCGAGCAGGGTGATGGTGAGCCATTGGGTGCCTTCGCCAAACATTAACTCGGCCTGGGCGAACAGGGTGCCGTGGCCGAGGATTTCCCGCAATGCGCCGAGCAATAACAGTACCGCAGTAAAGCCGATTCCCATACTCAGCCCATCCAGCAGTGATCGCCCTACAGGGTTTTTGGAGGCGAAAGATTCTGCACGGGCGATGATCACGCAATTGGTGACGATCAGCGGAATAAAAATGCCCAGCACTAAATACAGATCGTAAAGAAAAGCCTGCATCAGCAGTTCCACGGCGGTGACGAAGGAGGCGATAACCAGTACGAAGCAGGGAATACGCAGTTCCGGGCGCACCAGATTACGAATCAGTGATACGGTGACGTTGGAACCGGCCATCACCAGTGTCGTTGCGATACCGAGCCCCAGCGCGTTGACCACGGTGCCGGAAACCGCCAGCAACGGGCAGAGACCAAGCAACTGCACCAGTGCGGCATTATTGTTCCACAAACCTTCTTTGAGGATCTCGGTGTTGTCGTTATTCATGGCGAACCTCTTCCGGGGTAATTTCATCATGTACTTTTGCAGGTGAAAGGGATAGCGTTTTGAACAGCTGATCCCGGTTTTGTTCGTAGAATTTTAGCGCGTTGTATACGGCCTTGACGATGGCCCGTGGTGTAATGGTGGCTCCGGTGAACTGGTCGAACTGGCCGCCGTCGCGGCGCACCGCCCAGCCTTTGTCTTCCGGGTTGCCGAGTGAGTGGCCGTTAAAACCAAGCACCCAGTCCGAGCGTTTTTCTTCGATGCCGTCGCCTAGCCCGGGTGTTTCACGGTGGCTGAGAACACGCACACCCAGTACGGTGCCGTCAAAAGTGATGCCCACCAGTATCTTGATCGGGCCGACGTAACCATCCGGGGCAACGGGGGTGATAGCCAGCGCCACTGGTTGACCGTTTTTGCGCGCACGGAATACCGCTACAGGGTCTTTTGTTCCCAGTTGTTGTGGGTCAGTGACAGTAATCATGTCGTGGAAAATATCGTTATCATGCAGTTCCGGTTTAATGACTGCGTGAAGATTACGCAGCATGAACTGGCGTTCAGATTCGGCGATACGTTCTTCGGTGCCAGTGAAAATCAGCGCTACCAGCCCGGTACCCACCAGAGCAAACAGGCCCAGCAGAATGGCACTGCGACTCATGTATTTGCCTAACATCAGGTGCTGCCTCCGTCACCGGATTTAGACGACGGTTTTTCATAATTTTTTTGATAACCGAAGACCCGTGGCTGGGTGTAATAATCGATGGTGGGTGCTGCCATGTTCATCAGCAATACGGCGAAGGCCACACCATCAGGGTAACTGCCCCAGGTACGAATCACATAAATCAGTATGCCGATGCCGATGCCGTAAAAAATACGACCCCGTGGTGTGGTGCTGGCGCTGACCGGGTCAGTGGCAATGAAAAAGGCCGCCAGCAGGGTGGCACCACCAAACAGGTGAAACATGGGCGATGCATAGGTATCCGGGTCCAGCATGAAAAAAAAGAACGAAATTACAAACAGGCTGCCCATTAAGGCCAGTGGAATATGCCAGGTGATGATGCGTTTGTAGATCAACCATACGCCACCCAGCAGAATCCAGTTGCCCACCCATTCCCAGCCGACGCCAGCAAAATCACCAAAGATGGCATTGCCATGTACAATTTCGCTGACGGTGATATTCAACCCCAGTTCGGTTTTTACCGTATCCAGTGGCGTGGCCATGCTCAATGCATCGATGCTGAGCAAATAAGGGAAGCTGCCAGTAAAAATAATATTCAGCGTATCCAGAAAACCTATTTGTAGTTGGTTGACGATGTTGGGCGGCACCCATTGAGTCATTTCCAGCGGGAAGGAAATCAGCAGCATCACATAACCCACCATGGCCGGATTGAACGGGTTATAACCCAGTCCGCCATACAACTGTTTGGCAACAATAATGGCAAAGGCGGTACCCATCACCGTGATCCACCAGGGCGAAAAAGGCGGAAGACAAAAAGCCAGTAATATTGCTGTGAGCACAGCACTGCCATCGGTAAGAAAGGGTGCGATGGGGCGTTGGCGAATGCGCAGCATCAGTGCTTCGGCGCACAGCGCTGTACCCACGGCGATTAGAATGTTGATGCACAGACCCCAGCCAAAAAACCAGGTGTAAGCAATGATTGCCGGTACCAGCGCGAGACATACGCGCGCCATCATGCCGGTGATATGGACGCCGGAATGAATGTGTGGTGATGATGGCGTATCAAGATTCATGGCGTGTTGTCCTGCAGAGGATTCTGTTGGACATCCTGTTTGCTGGTGGTGCCGTTATTTACTTCTGTGCGACGGGCATCGGCTTCACTGATTTTCTGTTGTTGTTCTGTCGTTAAGTCCTGCGTGTTTTTGGGTTTGATGCTGTTGCTCTCACGTTTTGTTTTGGCACGTTCCATTGCCGCCTGGATGGCCGCTTTTTTGGCCGCGTCTTCTTTGTTGGCAGCAGTACCGGCCGGTTTGAGTGCAGCGCGTTTTTTCTTATGTCGCTCCTGTTTCTCACGTTTTTCACGTTCCAGCCTTTGCTCACGAAACTGATGGCGCTCACGGGCGATATCGGCCAGGGCTTTTTCGTGTTGCTGTGCCCATATCTCTGTTTTGGCATAGCGAAAATAATGCACCAGTGGAATCTGGCTGGGGCAGACATAATCGCAGCAGCCGCATTCGATGCAGTCGAACAAGTGATAATCCTGTACTTTGTCAAAATCCTTGGCGTGTGCGTACCAGTATAATTGTTGTGGCAGTAAATCAATGGGGCAGGCAGTTGCGCAGTTACCACAGCGGATGCAGGGCATAGCATGCTTGTCGCGTGAAGGCAGCGGTACATCGCCGATGGTGGAATTGACCAGAATGCAGTTAGTGGTTTTGGTAACGGGTGCTGTTACGTCGTGCAGGGCGGTGCCCATCATGGGGCCGCCCAGAATAACCCGGCTTAAGGTATTGCGATTGCCACCACATTCTTCAATAAGGTCAATGACGGGTGTGCCGATGAGCACTTCCAGATTACGTGCATGGGCGACGCTGCCGGCAATAGTCACATAACGGGAAATAAGTGGCTCAGCACATTCGATGGCACGGTAAACTGCATAGGCGGTGCCAACATTATGGCAGACTATGCCGATATCCAATGGCAATCCACCGGCAGGCACTTCTTTGCCAGTGAGCACCTGGATCAGTTGTTTTTCACCGCCGGTGGGATATACCGTGGGCACCTGAATGACATCGATAAAATCGGCACCGGTGTTGCGCACCTGTTCCTGCAAGGCGCGAAATGCAGCGGGCTTGTTGTTTTCGATGCCGATAATGCAGCGTTTAGCTTGCAGGGCATAACGCATAATGCGCAGGCCGGCGATCACTTCCAGCGCGCGCTCGCGCAACAGCATTTCATCACAGGTGATATAGGGTTCGCATTCTGCGCCATTGAGGATCAGTGTATCCACCACATGATCACCAGCATTGAGTTTGATATGCGCAGGAAAGCCCGCCCCCCCCATGCCGACGATACCGGCATCACGAATATGCTCACGTATTTTTTCCGGTGGCAGCTCGTGGTAGTTGGTGACAGGGTGTTTGTCAGTGTACCAGCGTTCTTCGCCATCAGTGTCGATGATGATACAGGGTGCATCCAGATGAGAGGGATGTGATACTGGATGTTTGGCAATGGCGACCACGGTGCCGGAGCTGGAGGCATGTACCGGCGCACTGATGGTACTGCCGGGGCGGGCAATCAATTGGCCTTTTAATACTTTGTCGCCCACGGCGACGATGGCTTCGGCGGGCGCACCAATGTGTTGCTGTAACGGTAATACCAATTGTTTGGGCAGACGTGCCATTTGTACCGGCTGCGTCATGGCGTCTTTTTTGTGTTCTTTGAGTTGAACACCACCGTGGAATTGAAACAGACGTCGCATCACGCTGTTTTCTCCTGTTTGTTGTCTGTTTCTTCCGGTTCTTCCGGGAATGACCATTTCCAGTTAGTGCTGTCAGTATCGACGGGCACCATCTCGATACAATCCACCGGGCAGGGTGGCAGGCACAGATCACAGCCCGTGCATTCGGAGGCGATTACCGTATGCATTTGTTTGGCTGCTCCGAGAATGGCATCCACCGGGCAGGCTTGAATGCACAGGGTGCAGCCGATGCAGACTTTTTCATCGATAACGGCCACCGTTTTGACATTTTCCTCGACCCCGTTTTCTGCATTCAGTGGTTTAGGATCACGCCCCAGCAGGTCTGCCAGTGCGATGATGGTGGTTTCTCCACCGGGAGGACACTGGTTAATGTCTGCCTCGCCGTTGGCAATGGCCTGCGCATAGGGCCGACAACCGGGGTAGGTACACTGGCCACATTGTGTCTGTGGCAGCAGCGCATCGATTTTATCCACCATGGGATCGCTTTTGACTTTGAAGCGGATTGCCGCATAACCCAGCAACAGCCCGAACAGGGCTGCCAGAATACTTAAAGCGATGATGGCGGATAACATGGGTTTTTAATCAGCCTTTTACCAGGCCGGAAAATCCCATGAAGGCCATGGACATGAGTCCGGCCGTAATCAATGCAATGGCTGCACCGCGAAAGGCCTCGGGCACATCAGCGACGTTGATGCGTTCACGCATTGCTGCAAACAAAATCAGTACCAGTGAAAAACCCACCGAAGCGCCAAAGCCATAAACGGCGGATTGTAAAAAACCATGCTGTTGTTGCACGTTTAACAATGCAACACCCAGTACCGCACAGTTGGTGGTGATAAGCGGTAAAAAAATACCCAGCACCTGATACAGCAGCGGGCTGGTTTTGTGTACGACCATTTCGGTAAATTGCACCACCACGGCAATGACCAGAATAAAGGTAATGGTACGCAGGTATTCCAGGTCCAGCGGCGCCAGTAAATATTCATTGACCAGATAACTGGCAATTGAGGAAAGGGTGAGTACAAAGGTGGTGGCCAATGCCATGCCAGTGGCGGTTTCCAGCTTGCGCGATACCCCCATGAATGGACACAGCCCGAGAAATTTGACCAATACAAAGTTGTTGACCAACACAGTGCTGACGAGAATGAGAGCGTATTCAGTCATGGGTTTCGGGGGGTGGTTTGTGGCATGGCGTGAGAGGGTTGTCGTATTTCCTGTTGGCGCAAAGGGTTAATTCAGCCGTCGAGCGGCGAGCAAAACTTACACTACCCTCTATACAGACAACAAGGATTGTTAGGTAATAACGATAGATAGGCGGAGTATATACCGGTGGCGTTCGGGATTGCGGATTTTCATTCCCCGTAGCGGGTAAGTTCCGGTGAAAAGCCAAAAGTCTACATTAGCCTATATTTTGCAGGGTTTATTTTTATGGGTATGTAAAGTACTGCAGGAGGTGTATTTCGGGAAGAAGAGTTTTTGACTTCATGGTATATCTCCAAAAAGTGCCCGTTTAACCTGTGGGCTAAAGATAGGGTCGGCTCTTAAAAGTGTTGTTAAATCAATAGATTGAGTTTTTTCTCGTCCTGAAGGTACGGAATTTAGGTTGAATATTCGGACCCCGGGCAAAGGACGCAGAGACACAAAGTTGTGTGTTTTCCTTTGCGTCCTTTGCGTTAAACCTAAATTCCGCAGTTGACCGCGCAGAGGTTGTAATAACGTTTTGGTGCTTTTATTCTGCGACCATGGGTGTTTTGACTTCCTTGTAGTTGTTTGGAAGGGCAGGAGTATAGTTTTCCATCGCCTTTTTCCGAACCAGAACACTTTCATGGATTTTGGCATTCTCCGGTATGGTTCGTGTCACTGTCGGCCATAATCGCCACAAACCTGTGCGCGAATTATGCAGTTCATCCAGAGGGTCCGGGTGTATGTGTTCTTTCCAGTTTTTATTAAGTCGTAATCCGTTCATTTCCGCAACGGTCAACATCCACATCAAAGCAATATTGGAAAGACCACGTTGCTCATATGACCCTCCTACATCAGAATGAACTCCCGCAAACCAGACCTGTTCAATGGTCTGGTCTGGTGTCCGACTGCTTTCATCCCATAAGCTGACAGGGAATTTTTTGCGTTTTTCATCAATGGCGATAGCGTGGTAAGAGTGTGTCACATCGGGATTGAGTCGGGCATTGAAAAACTTTTTGCCATAAAAAAGTCCAAGAGAGGCCACCGTATCCCAGACCCCTATAAAGTGAGGTTTACATTCATGGCTGTAAGTTGCTTTAAATCCCGCAGCAATATCGTCATTACCATGGGTATTGTAGATTCTGCTTGCATAGGGAATCAGGTTTTTGCTGCCCTTTTGCAGAATTCCTACTTTATGGAGCATGCCGGCCAAAGCGCGTACGGTAAATGCACCACGACTGAAGCCAAATAAAAATAACCGGTCTCCAGGTTCATATCTGTTCATAAGGTATTCATAAGCATCTTCGATGTTCGCTTGCAGACCGTAGCCGAAAGCATTGCCCATAATGATCCCGATTTTTTTTCCCAGAGTGCGACCTAAAACACTGAAAGTTCCGACTCCCGGATCGTAATAAGCCATTTGAGCGGCATCACGAATAATCGGAGTATACATAGCCACAACGTTGGTATTGTTTTTTCCGTACTCGTTGCCCGTTCCATCGCAGCAAATGACAATATTTTTTCCCATGATTATTTATCTCCCTTGCCTACAGCGTTTTGATATATTCAATCAATTCCAGTTTGTTTGTATCGTTCAAACGGGTGCCGTAGTCATGGCCCTGATTCGAATTACCTGGCAGGGCAGTATCGAATTTGCTGGTGAGCGGCCCATCGTTAATGCTGAATCCGACATGGACGGGGTCCAGTTCACCACTCCCAACATGAAACTGGCGAATGCGATCATCAGGTTTTTTCAACAGTTCCCAGAGGCTGGGTACAGAACCGTTATGCAGGAACGGGGCGGAGGCCCAAATGCCATTCAGGGGTCGAGCCTTGTAACCTGGTGAAACTGTACTGCTCTTCTTTTTTGCCTGAAGAAACTCGCCCAGGTCTTTTTTAAGCGTATCGGGTGCCAATATTTTAGGCAATTCCTGAAACAGGATGTTGACAATCACATTGCCCACCAGTTCGCCCGGAGGGGCTTGTGGCCCAAATGCAGGAATGCCAGGTAACGGAAGCTTCGGCTGCCCTTCCAGAATGCCCGTTTTAGAGATGCCACTGGTACTGTTTTCTGCCATGACCGGATCGGTGCCAATCTTTTTTAGCGGGATAATTCTTGCGGTGATCTGACGTTCGGGATCTTTTCGGTTGATGATTTCATGGCAGCCCAAACACAGCTTGTTGTAATGTTCTTTGCCTCGTCCGGCTTTTTCCTGGTCGATAGCGGGTAAAAGGGTTTCAGGCCATACCGGAGACCAGAGTGTGACCAGTATATCTTCCAGACGCTTCAGGTTTTCAAGGTTGATGTGATGGCGGTACTGTAATTTCCCTGGTGATCCGTCAGCAGCTTGCTCGATATGCACGCCACCAAATACACCCACCACCTCACCGGCATTACGCACATAAGGCCCGACTCCTGCGTTGACAGCCGCTCCGTTCCACTGCACAACATCATGCTGTGGTGTATCCCACAATACAGGGTAGGATACAGGGGCGTTGACTGGATTGACGTTATCCGGCTCATTGATTGCGGTCACTACTACTTCGTTGAAAATATTGCCGAAGGCATCAAGGCGACCATAGCCATTGGGGTGAGGAGGGCGATTGCGTTCAATCCGGGCATTGAAATCGGCGGATACTTTTGTCATCCGGTCTTTCAGTTCCTTTGCCTTGTCAGGGCTGACATTACCGTCGAAGTAGTTATCAGCCAAACGTTTGAACTTGTTGTCATCACTCAATGTCGCTTGCAGCGCTTCTGCAATTTCTGTGATGAAACGATCAAAGTCAGCACGAGCTGGGCCCCCCTCCACAATAAATCGCTTGCCCTGATATTCGATTTGACCTGTGTGACAAGCCGCACAAGTCACACCAAGATACGATTTTTTCGACTTCGGATCTTCCTCCTTGAGGAATCCAACAGGAAGGCCGCCCGGGTTCCACTTGTTATCTTTTTTCGTGCCATAGATAAAGCCTAGGCTTTCCATATTTTTGTCGGAACCAAAACGTTCCTCATTATCGGCTTGTTCCAACACGCGGAACCAATCATAAGGAATCAGCAAAGAACCCTGTCCGGTGTACCACCATTCGTTACGAGTCTCGTCATTCCAGTTTTGATCCAGATACGCGACACCATAATCAGAATCAGCCACATTATTGCCACTCACTACCGGCTCCTCGCCATTGACTACCGAGCTTTTTGAGGGATCTTTACTTTTATCTGCGCAGGATGTGATGAATATACCAATGCTAAACACCGCAGCAAACAACATAATTATTTTTTTCATAAATTTATCCTTAATTCTACTCATTAAAATTCTATTTTTGACCAACATATACTCGTGGCGATTGAGATTCGTTCAAGCACAAATCATTGACAGTTATCCAAAATTCATTTCGCCCGATGTGTTTGAGACGCGATATATATGGCCCTTCGCAAGCGATTGATGCCTCCCAACGGCTGATGTTCTACCAAAGAATGCCACGGGGAATAACTCAGTTTTTCGCAGTGCTCGATGGCAGCTGGAGAATCAATATCTTTCCGGGGCGCGGGAATGGTAATTTTTGCGACTTTAATAAAAGGAAATTTTTCCTCATCCCAAACCGTAGAGGCATTCTCAATATTCAGGTTTCCCTCATTTTTTCCACACACCTGAATCATGAAATCAAAACACACATCCTCGTCTTCATTCATTCTCTTTGTCGTGGCTTCGCGGAGATAATTATCCGACGGATTTTCCGGAAGCACTTGTGTCTGCTTGCCATCACAGGGTAGTACTGAAAATTTCATGACATGATCCGGGCCGAACAAGAACGGTGCTGCACCAAAATATTGGACCTCAAAAGGATTGGCAACCGGTGTCTGTGTGATCTGCGTAACGAGCTCAGTAGTCCGCTTAATTCTTTTTACTTCTTCTGTTGTCGCATTTTCCGGTGGTTTGAAAAATGGCCGCAAATCTTCATTGTTCTCCAAAAGAATTTCGTTGAGTCGCAAATAATCTGCTACGTTGGCGAAAGCGAAAGCTGGCTCGGTAATCATCAAAAAATCCTGATGGCGCGCCCCCTTATCGTCAAGCAACACACTGCCCCCGACATCCATTACCTTGATCGCCAGACCACGGCTTTGATTTCTTTCACCGTTGACATCAGGGCCCAGTTGTCCCACAGCATTGGAAAACCGTATCCATGCATCGTAGGTCTTGCCTGGCGTCGTAAATAATCCGATCTGGAGATCCCTGGCAATGTCAGCATTCACTTCAAATATTGCTTTCACACATCCGTGTGATTTGGGATGTACTCCACGCAGACATTGCGCTGGCGCGGGATAACGTTTGTTGAGTAACTTGACGGTAATTTCAGCGATTTGCCTGATTTGTCCGGGTTCTTCAGCGGGAATGTCTTCGAAAGAGTTTAGAGGTGGGTTTGTAAGATCCTGATCTGTGGATTGGCCTCCCACGCTGAGCTGAACAGCGTGAATGCCCGGAAAGTTTTTATTCTCATTTTTATCAATGTTTCTCCAGTGGACACTTTCATCCGGGTCCACGTAATAACATGCCTGGCCTGTTGCCGGGTCAGCAAAAATGAACTTACGGTTTTCGCTGTAAATGTCCCAACGCGAATATTCCGGTGCCCAGCGCGCCCAAACACCATTTTCCTGAATGGCCCAAAGTCTTCCATCTCCGCCAACGCTGATTATCGTCGCGTGAATGCCCGGAAAGCTTTTATTCTCATTTTTATCAACGTTTCTCCAGTGAACACTTCCATCAGGATTCACGAAGTAACATGCCTGGCCTGTTGTCGGGTCAGCAAAAATGAACTTACGGTTTTCTCTGTAAATGTCCCAGCGTGAATGTTCCGGTGCCCAGCGAGTCCAGGTGCCATTTTCCTGAATGGCCCAAAGTCTTCCATCTCCGCCAACGCTGATTATCGTTGCGTTAATACCTGGAAATTTTTTATTCTCATTTTTATCAACGTTTCTCCAGTGAACACTTCCATCAGGGTTCACGAAGTAACATGCCTGGCCTGTTGTCGGGTCAGCAAAAATGAACTTACGGTTTTCGCTGTAAATGTCCCAGCGTGAATATTCCGGTGCCCAGCGAGTCCAGGTGCCATTTTCCTGAATGGCCCATATCCTGTTTTTATTCATTATCAATCTCCTTCCCTGGAGTTTTGGGTATTCTTGAAGAATATCCTTGGAAGCTAAAATGCACCTTGTATATAGGTAATAAATGTAACGAAATGCTGCCGCCCGCGAGGGTAACGTTATAAACTTTGCAAGTCTATAGCGCTTTTTGAAAATTCATGGAAATTTCTTAATTGGTCAGATCCGCTCTCGAATGTTCTGGTGACAATCGATGAGATCGCTTGATACGGTAAGCATTGATGAAGTTGAATTTATTGCATTCTTCATTTGCAATGCAATGCGCGACTCGAAAAAATGACGAGATAGTCACGTTACACTGGTGAAGGACAATGTCCGGAGATATTCAATTTCTGGCAGATAAACAGCAGTATAACAATTCAATTTTTTTGGTAAGCGGGATTAATGATAGCGACTGTCCGTGAGCACACAAAACATAGCGCGTGAACAAGGTGAAATACTTTTCATGGGTCGTATTCATAGACGAATAAACTACTTAGTTCGCCGAGCCTGGACTTATTTAACCCGCATACCCGGCTGCGCACCTTCGCCGGGTTCCAGTATCCACAAATCTTTGCCACCCGGCCCGGCGGCCAGCACCATGCCTTCGGAAATACCGAAGCGCATTTTTCGTGGTGCGAGGTTGGCCACCATCACCGTGAGTTTACCTTCCAGGTCTTCCGGTGCGTAGGCGTTTTTTATACCTGCGAAGACGTTACGTGTTTCGTCGCCGAGATCCAGAGTGAGTTGCAGTAGCTTATTTGCACCTTCGACGTGTTCGGCTTTGGCAATACGTGCGATGCGCAGATCAATTTTGGCAAAGTCGTCAAATTGGATGGTGTCAGCAATGGGGTCCATGTTGTTTGTCTCTTTTTTGACGGGTTTGGCGGGTTGTTTGGCTGCCAGGTTTTTTTGCGCATCAGCCAGTACCGCATCGATTTTTTCTTGCTCAACGCGGGTCATCAATGGTTTGAATTTTTTGATGGGGTGAGCTGTCAGTGGTTCAATGCAACTGTTCCAGTTCAGTGTCCCGATGTTCAAAAAGGTTTCGGCTTTTTCCGCCATCACAGGCAACACAGGTTTGAGATAAGTCATCAGCACGCGAAACAAATTAACGCCGGTAGAGTATATTGCTTGTGCCTGCGTGCTGGTGGTCTCGTCTTTGGCTAATACCCAGGGCTTTTGTTCGTCGATGTATTGGTTGGCGAGATCGGCCAGAGCCATGATTTCGCGCATGGCATGGCTGAATTCACGACTTTCGTACAAGGTAGCAATGGTGTCACCGGCATCCACAAAGCGTTGGTATAGGGCCGGCTCACTGCATTGGGCAGAGAGTTGTCCAGCACATTTTTTACTGATAAATCCGGCGCAACGACTGGCGATGTTGACGACTTTGCCCACCAGGTCACTGTTCACCCGCGCCATGAAATCCTCGAAATTAAGATCAATATCGTCAATGCGGCTGGTGAGTTTGGCCGCAAAATAATAGCGCAGGTATTCCGGGTCCAGATGATTCAGATAATGCCGTGCATTAATAAAAGTGCCGCGGGATTTGGACATCTTTTGCCCGTTAACGGTCAGAAAACCGTGTGCATAGATGGCCGTGGGGGTGCGCAGATTGGCTCCCGCCAGCACCGCAGGCCAAAACAGGGCGTGAAAGCTGATGATGTCTTTGCCGATAAAGTGATACAGCTCGGCATTACTGTCCTTGGCGAGGAAATCGTCGAAATTCAGGTCGTCGCGGCGGTCACAGAGATTTTTGAAACTGGCAAAATAACCCATGGGTGCGTCCAGCCACACATAGAAATATTTACCGGGGGCATCGGGAATCTCGAAACCAAAATAGGGTGCGTCGCGGCTGATATCCCACTCGCGCAGTTCTTCGTTCAACCACTCGTCCAGTTTATTGCTGACCTCGGGTTGCAAATGCCCGGCACGGGTCCACTGGGCGAGCATGTGCTGAAAATCGGCCAGTTTGAAAAACAGGTGTTCAGATTTTTTGCGAACAGGCGTGGCACCGGACACCGCCGACACCGGATTAATCAAATCGGTCGGGTCGTAGGTGGCCCCGCAGGCCTCGCAATTGTCGCCGTACTGGTCGTCGGTGCCGCATTTGGGGCAGGTGCCGCGCACAAAACGATCCGGCAGGAACATCTTTTTTTCCGGGTCGTAGGCCTGTTCAATCGTGCGGCTGACGATATGGCCATTTTCCTTGAGGCGGCCATAAATAGTCTCTGCCAGTTCACGATTTTCGTCGCTGTGGGTGCTGTGGTAATTGTCGAAGCCGATGTCGAAGGCAGCAAAGTCCGTACGGTGTTCCTCGCCGATGCGTGCCACCAGTTCTTCCGGCGTAATCCCTTCGTTCTGCGCGCGCAGCATGATTGGGGTACCGTGGGCGTCGTCTGCACACACGTAAATGCACTGATGGCCGCGCATTTTCTGAAAACGCACCCAGATATCGGTCTGAATATACTCGACCATGTGGCCCATATGGATACTGCCGTTGGCGTAAGGCAGGGCGCTGGTAACGAGGATTTTACGCGTTGGGTGATTCATTGTTTTCCGGGTTCTCAAAAAATAAAAAAGAGTAAAAAATTCAATACAAAGACGCCAGGACGCAGAGAAAGCAAAGAATTATATATTAAAAACAAACAGATAGTTCTTTGAATTCTCTGTTCGCCGATGCTTTTGCATCAGGTTTTTGATAATGGCCAGGATATTGACAGTAAACGTCACCGGACTGAAAACCCTTTAAATGCTAACAGTTTATGCAAAAGGTAATATTACGGTACACCGATAAATTGTGTAAACTCGCGTCTCTATTTTCAATCCTTTTTATTTTGCAAACAGTTGTGAACAGGAGCAGTACACATGAGTAGCGTTACTCGCGAGCAGGTTGAGTCTGCCATCAAACATTACATCGACCCTTGCCTGCAGCAGGATCTGGTGAGCGCGAAGTGTATCAAAAACATCGCTATCGAGGGTGATAAAGCGACTGTGGATGTGCAGTTGGGTTTTCCCGCCAAAGGACACGAGGCGGCATTGGTGAACAAAATGAAAGAGCAAATCATTGGTGTTGACGGTATCAGTGATGCTGCGATTAATATCAGCACCAAAATCGAGGCGCATGCTGCGCAAAAAGGTGTGAAACCGATTGAAGGTGTAAAAAATATTATCGCTATTGCCTCGGGCAAGGGCGGTGTGGGCAAATCTACCACTGCGGTTAATCTGGCTCTGGCTTTGCAAACGGAAGGAGCGACTGTGGGCATTCTCGATGCCGATATTTATGGCCCTAGCCAGCCACGTATGCTGGGTGTGACGGACAAACCCGAATCCAAAGACGGCAAATCCCTGGAACCACTGATGGGTCACGGTGTACAGTCCATGTCCATAGGTTATCTTATTGAAGAGGAAACGCCGATGATCTGGCGTGGTCCCATGGTGACCCAGGCGCTGGATCAGTTGCTTAATGACACAAAATGGCGGGATGTCGATTATCTGATCATCGACCTGCCGCCGGGGACGGGTGACATCCAGTTGACTCTGGCGCAAAAAGTGCCGGTCAGCGGTGCGCTGATCGTCACCACCCCGCAGGATATTGCTCTGCTGGATGCACGCAAGGCGCTGAAGATGTTTGAAAAAGTGGAAGTCAGCGTGCTGGGCATTGTGGAAAATATGAGTATTCACATTTGTTCCGAGTGCGGTCACGAAGAACACATCTTTGGCCAGGGTGGCGGGCAGAGCATGTCAGAAGAGTACGACGTAGATTTCATCGGCTCGCTGCCGCTGGACCGGCAGATTCGTGAAGAAGTGGACGAGGGGCAGCCTACGGTGGTGGCTGATCCCGATGGCCGCATTACACAGATTTACCGTGAAATTGCCCGTCGTGTCTCGGCCAAACTTTCTTTGCAGGCGCGGGAGTTCAGTGCCAAATTTCCGAATATTGTGATCCAGAATAACTAATGCCTGAATCCTGCGAGCACGATCACTTGCAGGATATTAGGTAATAAAAGTCAGGTGTCGCAGGAAATAATATGGACTCAAATAGCGTAATTGGTGGGCGATGCCCACCCTACAAAAAATAACCGTTTCCTCTCCCCTTTGGGGAGAGGGTCAGGGTGAGAGGGGTTGCCAGTGGGTATTAAAGCAGATAAATGGATTCGTCGTATGGCGGAACAGCAGGGCATGATCGAACCCTTTGAACCGGGTCAGGTGCGGGAAGCCAACGGTGGCCGGATTATTTCCTACGGTACATCCAGTTATGGTTATGACGTGCGTTGTTCCGACGAATTCAAAATCTTCACCAATATCAATTCGGCCATTGTTGATCCCAAGGATTTTGCCGAAGAGAGTTTTGTGGATATGAAGTCTGATGTCTGCATTATTCCCCCCAATTCTTTTGCGCTGGCGCGTACCGTGGAATATTTTCGTATTCCACGGGACACCTTGACCGTCTGTCTAGGGAAATCCACCTATGCCCGTTGCGGCATTATTGTGAATGTCACTCCGCTGGAGCCGGAGTGGGAAGGCCATGTGACCCTGGAATTTTCCAACACCACACCGTTGCCTGCAAAAATCTATGCCAATGAAGGTGTGGCGCAGATGTTGTTTTTCACAGGCGATGAAGAGTGCGAAACCTCGTACAAGGATCGTGGTGGCAAGTATCAAGGACAGACTGGCGTAACGTTACCAAAAACGTAAATTTTTCCGGCATTTCATTTCACAGTAGCAAGGGGGCATCCAGGGAAAAAATGCGATGAGTGATCAAATGCTGATCTATCAAACTGAGGATGGCCAAACACAGGTTGGTGTGCGTTTTGAGCATGGGACAATTTGGCCTGTCACAAGCGCAGATGGCGGAGTTGTTTAATAAAGATAGCGATAATCCATCAAAAACAACGATTGGCCACCCTTGTGCTGGCCGTCCACGCCTTACTCATCAGCCAGCGTCTATCTTTAACACAGCTCGGTCGTCGTTTAGCCTCAAAGGCATTGGTAAAACACAATACCAAACGTATTGACCGCTTATTGGGCAACCCACACCTGTACCAGAAACGAAACAGCCTTTACCGGTTTCTGTGTCAAGAGTTACTCAAGGATAATCAGCACGCCTTGACCTTATATGAAGAAGTCCATCCACAAAAAGACAACGGCAGCCCGAAAGTCCACAAGCGATTTTTGCACATCTTGCAAAACCTGTTGCCTGATAGCTGTTGTCCGATTGTCATCGCCGATGCCGGTCCTGGTTTAAAATGGTCTTTGCGTCGGGCTGGGATTATGTGGGCCGCATTCGTAACCGAAATCTCATAAAGCCTATCAATAAAGACGATTGGGTGCCCTGACTAAAGATGGTTCACGCACTACCCGGGGACAAGGTGAAAAGATCGCCCGGCGTAAAAAAGAATCGTGGTTAATCACCACCTCCCTGCAAGGCGGCCAGCCTGAGGCGCAGCGAATTATTGCCTACTACAAAACACGCATGCAGATCGAAGAAGCCTTTCGAGATACAAAAAGCCATCGTTTGGGGTTTAGCATTAGCGAAAGCTTGACGCGCAACCGAACGAGACTGGAAATATTATTGCTGATTGGTGCTTTGGCGACATTCTTCACATGATTTAAGCACGAAACAAACGCCGCAGAGGTATGCCCGAGTTGAATGGCCTTGGCCTTGTTAGATGCCCTCACTTTTGCTACATTTATTTATGCGCACTAGGTATGCGCATTGACTGTATGGAGTGAGTTTTATGCCACAAATATATGACGAAAATGCTTCCAAGAAAGCTACAAACTTAAGTATAAACAGTGACTTACTTTCAAGAGCAAGAAGATTAAAGATCAATCTTTCAGCGACATTAGAACATGCGCTTGAAGAGGAGTTGAGACGAGCAGAACGAGATACCTGGCTGAAAAATAACAAAAAAGCCATTAATGAATTGAACGACCTAGCAAATAACAACGGTTTGTTCTCCGATGCCTACCGGGACTTCTAATGCCCCAATTTACGCTGTACAAAAATGAAGATAATGCATCAAGTGATACTTACCCCTATTTCATTGATGTTCAAAACTCGTTGCTCAGTGATTTAAATTCTCGCCTGGTAGTGCCTTTGTCTCCGCACGGTACTTTGAACTATACAGATGCAAAAAGACTATGCCCAGTCATTCACCTTGATGAAGGTGATTTTGTATTACTTACTCACCAAATGACCTCGGTTCCAAGCTCAATGCTAAAAACCGAAGTAGCCTCTTTGGAAAGCTCTCGTTACGAAATTCTTGGTGCTATCGACATGCTAATTTCGGGCATCTAACGCTTTGCTCACCAGCAATTTAAAGTGGCACGTTTTGCTGTTTTTTAGCAAAATAAGTGCCGCCTAATTGTGTACGCCCAGCATGGGCGTGAACTCGTGAGGTGAAAGTCCTCTGTAGGAAAATCACCGTCGAACACCGTTGGGTTAGTAGACGATAACTACTCGTGAATGGCAAGAGCCATTCCGCGAGGGCTTGTCTGAAGGAAGCCGGATGCACCAACAGCAGGCCCCATGTGAATACTTTTATTACCACTTTGAGCCTAAAGGGGACGACAATTTTAGAACAGAGGATTAGACGGGTCTTTGACCCGTATCCGGACTTCAGTCCGTAATACTAACCCATCAGCTTTAGCTGGTGGTCGTTGAGTTTTAGTTCTGAAAAGAGCTGAAAAAGATAATTAATGCCTATTAACAGAGTTAGGGCTCATATGTGTTATATTATTTGTCCCGATGCCTCCAATGATTCGGCTCCCTGTGTAAATTAGAAACTGAAATTATTAATATTTCATTTTCTAAAACAGAGTAAATCAAACCATATGGAAATCTTGCTGTTTGGCAGCGCTTGGTATTTTCTGAAAGTGGATACCATGCTTGAGGAAAGCTAGCGACTCTGTCAAGAGCATTTAGTATCTCTTGAAGGAACTGTTGGCCTAAACCAGGAGACTGAAAATCATAATATTCTACTGCCTGATCTAATTCGTTTTTTGCTTCTTCTAAAAATGTGATTTTCATTTATATTTAGATAAGACTTCTTCCAGTGAAACTGCTTTAAGCTTTCCCTGCCTATATGCATCTAATCTAGATTCTGCTTCTTCTGCCCATAGCTCATCTATGTCCTTATCAGGCTTATCTAGGCTTGTTATTAATTGATCTACTAACTTTACCTTTTCAGTCGGCTCAAGTTGAATAGCTTCTTTTAAGATATCTTTGGCTGTGGACATAATACACCCATCTTTGAAATAAAAATGATCCTGCAAGTATAACACAGGCTTATCCTATTGTTTTTATTAAATATAATGCTTGAGCTCAGTTGGCCGCCATACAGAGCGAAGCGGCGTATGGCGAGGTCAACTACAGTGATTTGTGTACGCCCAGCATGGGCATGAACTTATGGGGGGCAAGTCCCCTGTAGGAGAATCTAAATTGATTCATCACGAGTCAATCATAACTACTAGCCGACGGCAAGGGCAAACCCGCGAAGGGATGTCTGAAGGAAGCCCGAGCGCAAAACTGCAAGCTGACGAACAGAAATTGCATATAAGGCCTATTTCCGGGGACGAGTTAGCAGAGCCTGCCCCGCAAAGCGCTTTGGGTACAAGATAATGAGGTTCACAGGTTCGAGGATTAAGGTAAATGCAGCGGTTGTGCGGTGACAGTTCATGTTCTTATCTGGGGAGATCTGCCTTACGTGCGGCCCGCAAGGGCAGCGCTTTCATCAGCAATGGTGCGGGTGATGAGGCAGAAGTCAGCAGACGGCATAGTCGTTGGGGGTCATAGGATGTGACTGAAGACGAAGGCCTGAACGTCAACCAAGGAGGAGTCTATTCTATGGGTGATGGCGTGGGTGTCGCGTTTTCTGATCAAGAAACTAAAACTTGTCGTCAATGGGGCGAAGAGTCGTGTGGTGAAAAGCAACGATCTTCACTTCTTGGGTTTTACGTTTCGAGGTAAGAAAATTCGTTGGAGCGAGCAAGCACTGAAGAACTTCAAGCATCGTATTCGTCGTTTAACGAAATGCTCCGGGGGTATCTCGATACAACGCCGGTTCCGCGAACTGCGGCTATATATTCAGGGGTGGATTAACTACTTTGGCCTTTCCGAGTACTACCGACCGTTACCCCGGCTGGATGAATGATACGCACGCGTATTCGTAATCTCATCAAACTGGGCACCAGGACTCTAACAGCGGTGAGTCTTGGATTAAGCGCTAAAGGTCCGTATCGTCTGGCGCGAACACTCGCCACGCAATCGGGAATGACTAATAAGTGGTTAGCGCAACAAGGACTCGTCTCGGTAAGAGAGCAGTGGATCAAGTTTCACTATGCTTGACGAACCGCCCGGTGCGGACCCGCATACCGGGTGGTGTGGGGATTGGGGGTTAGAGGCCCCCGGTTACCCGATTAGCCCAACCTTGATTCTCTGACAGCACTTAATATATCTTTCGTTGTTGCTTTTGTTTTTATTCCACTCACATCAAAAGGCGATTTTCCTTTTTTTCTTTTGGATGTAAGAGAAAAAGTGGTTCCATCTCTTCGTCGGATTTCAACCTCTTCTTTCTGTGCAATATTTAATAGCTTAGACAAATTTTGACGAGCTTCTGAATAGGTAAATACTTTCATTTCAACTTACTCCATCACTTTGATATTGAGATCGCACGCAACTTTTTTCATTCGTTTATCTAACGTTATTAAAGGGACTGATAAATGGTTTGCGCATTGTAAAAAATATGCGTCATAAGCATAAATGTTATAATCGAGCGCTAATTTTAATGCTCTTTGAATATCAACAGAAACTAGTCTTACAGGAATTGAGCTGGCTGCATCAAATGCTGATAATGCTTCATCATGCGTTAGTTGCTTTCGTTTAACCATAGCAGTTAATGCATTACCAATTTCATAAGGTAAGATTTCAGGGGCAATTGCATTGGATTCTGATGTGAGCTGGATAATGTTGTCTTTTTCCGGCTCATCTAAAGCAACCGCCAAGAAGATATTTGTATCAGATACAATGTCCATGCAGACAATTGTACAACTGAATGGTTTTTTGTCAAGGGGCTAACGACAAGGGGTAACTACTAGCCGACGGCAAGGGCAAGCCCGCGAGGGGGTGTCTGAAGGAAGCCCGAGCGAAAAACTGCAAGCTGACGAACAGAAATTGCATATAATGCGTGCATTAATACGATTAGCAAAGTCGCTTACACCTTGGCTGAGCCTGAAACTAACTGGATACTCAATGAGTAAACCCGCCACCTTGAATAGTGCCAGCA
>Ga0256839_1002049_pt1 | contig 23216 bp, 20 predicted proteins | sample 354166metaG_FD_185968 | JGI IMG/M metagenome (GOLD analysis project Ga0256839, IMG submission 185968) | Hydrothermal vent microbial communities from Mid Atlantic Ridge, Atlantic Ocean - 354-166 | ecosystem: Environmental > Aquatic > Marine > Hydrothermal vents | place: Atlantic Ocean: Mid... | reverse complement strand
CGTCCATATAGGGCATGAGGTGAGCCACGGCTTGTTTCATAACCCGGGCGGATTTAACAACTTGCGGCAGGAACATTTTTCCCGCTCCGAACAAATCCCCGACCTGGTTCATACCGTCCATGAGCGGGCCTTCAATAACGTGGAGAGGCCGTGCGACTTTCAGGCGAGCCTGTTCCGTATCTTTGACAATATATTTTGTAATGCCGTTGACCAGTGCATGGGCAAGCCGCTCATTGACCGGAAGCTTTCGCCATTTAAGGTCGGTTTTTTTAAGTGCCCTTTTGCCGCCTGCATAGTCTTGCGCCACTTCGAGCAAGCGGTCTGTGGCATCATCTCGTTTGTTTAAAATCACATCTTCGACGCGCTGTTTAAGCTTGTCCGGGATGCGGTCATAAATCGTTAGCTGCCCGGCATTGACAATCGCCATATCAAGGCCTGCTTTGATAGCATGATAGAGAAACACGCTGTGCATAGCTTCGCGCACCGGATTGTTACCACGAAACGAGAAGCTAACATTGGAAAGACCGCCCGACACCCGCGCATAAGGCAGGTGTTTTTTAATGCGGCGCGTGGCTTCAAAAAATGCTACGGCGTAGTCATTATGTTCTTCGATACCCGTAGCAACCGCGAAGATATTTGGATCAAAAATGATGTCTTGGGGCGGGAAGCCGTTCGCCGTCAACAGGTCATAAGCCCGCTTACAAATCTCGAATTTGTGGTCTGCTGTCTCTGCTTGCCCGTCCTCATCGAACGCCATGATGACCGTAGCAGCGCCGTAACGGCGCACCAGTTCGGCCTGTTCCAAAAACGGCTTTTCGCCTTCCTTGAGCGAGATAGAATTGACCACCGGCTTGCCCTGCACACATTTAAGCCCAGCCTCGATGACCTCCCATTTAGAGCTATCAATCATGATAGGCACGCGGGCAATGTCCGGCTCGCTGGCGAGTAGATTCAGATAAATAGTCATGGCTTCAGCGCCATCAATCAGACCGTCGTCCATATTTATGTCGATGATCTGCGCACCGTTTTCAACTTGCTGGCGGGCGACGGATAACGCCCCCTCAAAATCGCCGTCAACGATAAGCCGCTTGAACCGGGCAGAGCCTGCCACATTGGTGCGCTCGCCAATATTGATAAAACTTGATGAGGCCTGCATTATGCGGCTCCTAAAATAAACGGCTCTAGGCCGGATAAACGTAATGCAGGGGTTATATCCGGCGTTTGGCGCGGTGCTAATAGGCTAGCTTTGTCCGCTAATTTCTCGATATGTGCGGGCGTGGAGCCACAACAGCCACCGACAATATTGACCCAACCGTCTTCGACCCACGGCATCATATGGCTACACATATGGGACGGGGTTTCATCGTATTCCCCGAACGCATTGGGCAGACCCGCATTGGGGTAAGCCAGAATATATGTATCTGCAATCTTGGCCAAAGCTTGCACATAGGGCCGCATATCTTCGGCACCCAGCGCACAATTTAGCCCCACTGCAAATGGGTTGGCGTGGGCGATAGAATACCAAAACGCTTCCACGGTTTGCCCCGAAAGCGTGCGCCCGGATTTATCGGTAATGGTGCCGGAGATTATCAAGGGCAGGTCTTGGCCTTTGGCCGCAAATATTTCTTTGGCCGCAAATATCGCCGCCTTGGCGTTGAGAGTGTCAAATATAGTTTCGATCAAGAGCGCATCTACATAGCCCCACATGGCTTCGATTTGGATTTTATAAGACGCAACGACCTGGTCAAAATTTACCTCCCGAAAGCCGGGATCTTCCACTTTGGGGGACAGGGACAAGGTTTTGGAAAGTGGCCCCAGCGCACCAAGGACGGCACGGGGCTTGTCCGGCGTTTTGCGCGTCCACTCATCTGCTACTGCGCGGGCGATTTTCGCGCCCGCTTTGGCAATTGCGCCCGCATGTTCGGACAGGCCGTAATCGGACTGGCTTATGGTGGTTGCGTTAAATGTATTGGTTTCGATCAGGTCTGCACCAGCGGCGAAAAAACTGGCGTGAACACCCTGCACCGCATCTGGTTTGGTGATGTTCAACAGATCATTATTACCGCGCAGGGGCGTCGCCCAATCGGCAAATTCCTGGCCGCGAAAACCCTCTTCGTCCAATTTATATGCTTGCAACATCGTCCCCATAGCCCCGTCGAGGATGAGGACACGGTCTTTTATAGCTTGCTCTATTTTCGGCCAAATGCTCATGACGCGATGATTTTCTGCTGTGGGTTGGTCTGCGCTTTCACGCCGAGTATCTGGCATGTGGTGAACGCCAAATCTGCTTTGTTCAGCGTATAAAAATGAAAATGCTCAACACCCTGCGCCCGTAACTGCGCCGCTAAATCTGCCGCCGTTGATGCGGTGAGGAGAAGCCGTGTCTGCGGGTCGTCGTCAAGCGGATCAAACAAATTATGATACCAGTCCGGGATGGAAATATAACATAGTTTTGATATACGGCACAGGCCACGATAATTGGGTTGCAGCATCAGGCCGGGAATTATTGGAATTTTGATACCTGCATCCAGCGCCTTGTCTTGGTAACGCAAGAACGTATCGGCGGAGAAGAAAAACTGGGTGATGGCGCGGGTCGCGCCTGCATCAATTTTACGCTTGAGATTATCCAACTCGTCGTCCCAGTTTAGGCTTTCCGGGTGTAACTCTGGATAAGCGCTGACAGATATTTCAAAATCGGCCACGTCTTTTAGACCAGCCACCAAATCACTACCGTAAGCATAGCCGTTTTCATGAGGCACATAAGGCGCACCCAAACCGCCCACAGGGTCACCGCGCAGGGCGACAATATGGCGAACCCCCGCCTGCCAATAGGCGCGGGCAATCTCGTCGATTTCGGCTTTGTCCGAACCCACACAGGTTAAATGGGCGGCAGCAGAAAGATTGGTCTCACGGGCGATGCGGGCGACAGTTTGGTGGGTGCGTTCGCGGGTAGAACCGCCCGCACCGTAGGTTACGGAAACAAAATCCGGATTTAGGGATTCCAGTTTTTGGATGGCCGACCACAATTTTTCGCCCATTTTTTCGGTCTTGGGCGGGAAAAATTCAAAGCTAATATTTATGTTTTTACCGCCGCCAGCACTGGCGCGGGCGAGCGTGCCCGGCGCCGGGCGGTAGACATCTCTGTTGTTTCTGGTTTCTTCAATAATCATGGGTTTACTCGGCTGTTTGTAGGTTTGAAAACATGGTGGTCAGGGCGCGAAGTTGGTCGTCTTTATGCTCCATGCCGACGGACATGCGCACGAGGGTATCGCTGACCCCGGCGCTATCCCTATCCTCTTGGCTCATGGCGCGGTGGGTCATACTTGCCGGATGGCAGATCAGGCTTTCCGTACCGCCCAGGCTCTCGGCGAATTGAAAAATGCCTGTGTCCGCAAAGAAATTTTTCAGGTCTTCCGACTTTGCACCAAGTTCAAAACTAAGCATAGCACCGGAGCCGGATTGTTGTTTTTGTGCCAAAATGCCGTCCGGATAATGCACCGATTTCACGGACTTTTTTCCCCGTAAATACTGCACTATTTCTATGGCATTGTTCTCTTGTACATCCATGCGGGCATGTAGCGTCCTGAGGCCGCGCAAGGTCAGGAAGCTATCAAAGGGCGCACCAGTCACGCCCGTACAGTTCGCCCACCAAGCCAGCTTTTCGGCCATGTCTGCGCACGCCGCAACCACCGCACCGCCGACCACATCACTATGGCCGTTGATAAATTTTGTGGTCGAATGCACGATAATATCTGCGCCGAGTGCTAGGGGTGTTTGGCGTGCGGGCGACAAGAAAGTATTATCACAGACGGCCAATGCGCTCACATCATGAGCGGCGGCTGACAATGCCGCAATATCGCTGAGGCGCATGAGCGGATTGCTCGGGGTTTCTATAAACACCAAGTCCGGGTTTTTGGCGCGTATCTCTGCGGGCGCAGTGTCTTTGGTTTGGTTGATAAATTCTACCCTGAACCGTCCTTGCTCTTGGCGGCTTAATAGCAAGCGAAATGTCCCTCCGTAACAATCATGGGGTGCCAACACCAGGCCGCCGTGGGGCACAAGATTAAGCACCAAATCTATGGCCGCCATACCGGACGATGTGACCACGCCGCCAGCCCCGCCCTCAAGTTCAGAGATTGCATCGGCCAGCGCGTCCCGGTTCGGGTTACCGCCGCGCCCATAATCATATTTCCCCATCTCCCCAAAGCCAGGGAATGTATAGGTTGAACTGAGATAGAGCGGCGGTGTCACGGCACCGTAGGCTTGGTCTTGACCAATACCTGCGGTGACACATTTCGTCTCTGGTTTAGTTTTCGGTTTAAGCGGCACGGCTTTCCCCTCCCATAAATTCAGTTAAAATTGGCGCGAGCAAATCCGTGGCTTTCAAGAACGAATCGTGGCCGTAAATACTGTCGATGACATGTAGTTCTGATGGCCCAGCCAGCGCACCGCACAAGGCTTGCATTTCGGACGGGGGGGCGAGTTGGTCTGTCTTAACGGCAATAAGCGTTGTGCGGGCGCTGATTTTTGTCGGGTCAACCCGGTGTAAATCTATGGATTCCGATAAGGCCAAAAACCTGTTCACAGGCATGATTTTTTTATAGTGCCGCCCACGGGATTCTAGATAATCGCCAATATCAAATGTTGCCGGAACATCTCCGTTCGGCGTAGCACTAAACCGCTGGCTAAATTCTTCGGCGGAACGGTATGTGGTCATAGCTAATTCACGGGCAAGCTTTAGTCCCTCTAATGGATTGCCAAGCTTCGTCGCCATATCAATGGTGCGGCGTTGTATCCCGCGCAGGGCAACCCCCATTGGCCAAGGGCGATGAGCCGCACCAAAGACGCATAAATTCTCTACCCGCTCCGGGAAATCCTGAGCAAAGGCCAAAGCAATCATGCCGCCATAACTCATGCCGATAATACTGTGGGCGCGCTCAATTTTCAAATGATCCAGCAAAGTTGCCAAGCGTTTAGCTTGGTCTTTAGTGGTGATGGTCAAGCGCTTATCGGTATTCACACCGCCCGGCGCACAATCGAAACCCAACACCTGTACATGGTTCAAATCAATCGGCCCGCCCGGATAAATCATATCAGACCACCAGCCGCCAGAACCGTCCTTACCGTCTACACCGTCGGCAACAAAACGTGATGCCGATATACCGCCCGGCACAACAACAAGCGGCGCACCTTCACGTCCGTACAGCCTGCCTTGCACCACGTCGTCCTTGAGCACACCACCGTGTTCTAGGGCGAAATCACCTAAACCAATTTCTACATCTTGTGCCATAAGGCGCTCCTGCAATCATCTCACAGAAACGAAGCCGGAGCATTTGGGCTAAGAAAACGGTGTGTAACAGGAGCAAGTTAAAAGCATGTGCCTGAACCCTATTGGGAGCGGCTTTGCTCTTTCCTCATCTGTCAGCGGCCAATGAAACGGCCTACCGTAGGACTTAGCACCTTTCCAAAATGTCTTCACATTTCGTCGGTTGCTCCAGCTTCAAAGGGCCTATCCCTCCACTGGTCTTGATGAAGCTGTAAAATGCTGGAATTTTATGACCAGGTCAAGGGTTTTTTTGCTATGCATATAAGATTGCTTGTATTAGCCTTGCATCTCAACACAAGGAGTTCCTATGCGCGACATTGAAATAACCAATCTTGAAACTTTACCGGGGAAAACCATCACACAGCATCTCGGCATGGTGCAAGGCAATACGGTACGAGCCAAACATGTGGGCCGCGATATTATGGCTGGGTTTAAAAATATCGTCGGCGGCGAGCTGCGTGGTTATACGGAGCTTTTGACGGAATCACGCGAAGAAAGCATCGACCGCATGGTCGATGAAGCCCGAGACCTTGGCGCCAATGCCATATTAAATGTGCGGTTTTCCACCTCATCCATAAGCGCCGGAGCCTCCGAGCTTTATGTGTACGGTACGGCGGTCGTGGTACGGTAACATGATCAATATAGCTATATTTTTAAGTCTGTTCGCGCTCGGGTTTTTCGTAGGGCGATATAAGGAAGCCCGACATTTCAGCGATTTACAAAAGCGCGAAACCGCGCTGGCCTATATCACCACATCCAATATTAAACACGTCCCCGAGGGCATGAACAATTCGGTATTTGTCAGCGGCAATGTTGTTGTCTCTATTGATTACTATAAACGTATATTGGCGGCTCTGCGCGGTATATTTGGCGGTCAGATAAAATCCTATACCAGCCTTGTAGAACGCGCGCGGCGCGAGGCCGTCTTGCGCATGAAAGAACAGGCCGAAGACTTCGGCATGCACCATATCTCAAATTTGAAGCTGGAAACTGCCAGCGTCTATAAAAATTCCCAAAATTCCCTAGGATCAATAGAAATTTTCGCCTACGGCACGGCATTGAAATAGAGTTTTGAGCTAATGCAAAAATGTCGCATTGAAATTTTAACCTAACTGCGTATCTCCCCTTTTATGATGAGTGCTGAACCGATTACCGAAGACGATATTGCCGCCTTGACCAAGGTGTTTTATACTTGGGTGCGCAAGGATGAATTGCTGGGGCCTGTCTTTGCTGCCAAGATTGGTACGGACGACGCCCAATGGACGCCCCATATTACCCACATCAATGATTTTTGGTCGGGGATATTTCTCAAAACCGGGCGGTTTTCCGGCAATCCTATGGCCAAACATGCGCCCCTACCCGGATTAACCCCGGCGCATTTCACCCGCTGGCTGGAATTATTTGCCAAAGCAGGCGCCCAGACCTTATCGCCTGCCAAGCAAAAACATTTCAACGATACGGCGGGGCGTATAGCCAAAAGCCTGCAAATGGGTCTGGCTTTTCACAATGCGAGTAAAGATATAGAACCCAACCCGTTTGCCGAGTTTGATATAGCCAGGCCGTCGCGACAATAAACTACCGTATGGATAAGGTAAATGCGACCTTGCCCAGATAATGCTTTGCGCCTTTATCGTTTGGGTTACGCGCCAGCACGCGTTTCAAATATTTTTGTGCCAGCTTCAACTCTGCCAAGTCGGAGCTTTCTGGCTCTTGGTTTTTATAAGCAAGTACAATACCTGCGGTTTTCAGCACTGCGGCGTTATCGGGTGCCGCCGCCAAAGCTTTGTTTAAATAATCAGTGGCGCGGACATAGTCATTTTCCCAACTGGCAAGGTCGGCCCGCGCAGCAAGAATGAGCGGGGTCTCGCCCAAAAGTTTAGCCGCTTTATCGTATTGCGCTTCGATTTTTGCCGTCTTGACATTCTGCGAGGAAAAGAACCGCATGGCTTCGGCTAAATGAAACAAGGCTTCATCTTTCTCTACGGAGCGCACAGTAAAATCGTGTTCTCTGACATCAATGTTGGGCTTGACCGTTATGGTCGAAAATTTGTTGGCGCGGAAATAGCGGCGTAATACGTCGTGATATTGCTCAGGTGTCTGCCCAAAGGCCTGAGTAAAAGCGGGAACGGAGCGCTTGCCCCCATTGAGCAAGCCGATATAATTAATCATCTTGGCGCTTTCTTGCTTATTGGTCTTGATATAATGCACGGCCAACCAGCTTTGAGCATAGAAAAAATCCGGAGTAGACATGCCGCGCGCACGACGGCCTGTGCTTTGGAACGGGTAATTATTGACAGAATTAACGATAACATTTGTCGGGATCCATACCTGTTGCGACAAAGGATAACCATAAGGGTTATAAGGTCGCCCAATCACCAAATTGCCGTCCTTGGTAACTTCAAAAGTCGCATAATAATCAGCCAATCCCTCATTGAACCATAGCGGGTATCGGTCACGGGTATAGGTCGCTAAAAGATGATGGGTGAACTCGTGCAAGGCAATATAACGGGCGCGCTTGCCGCGCTTGAAGCCGCTTTTTGCGTTGAGAATAAACACCGGGCCGTCAATGGTTGATTTATAAACACCAGCGATGTCAGTGCGGCCAGTCAAGAGTTTAAGCTCTTTTGAGCTTTTCACCGCATATATGCGCACAGGAACGATTTCGGGCTTGATGTCCTTAATGCCGACAATTTGCAAAATCGCCTGTCGGTATTGTTCCAATTCAAGGATCAGAGCCTTGCCGTCTTTTTCGCGGACATTGCCAACAAATACAAAGTTTTCAGATTTTATCTCAATAGTTTTGGCAACAGCGGTAACAGAAAAGCAAAACCCGGTAAGGCTAAAAACCAAACCAACCAACAAAGCGCGAAACACCCGAAATAAACCCCGCATAAACTTCCCCAACCAAATAACTAAAGCCGCAATAGCACAATTTATACATGCAGGCAAATAAGATGTGCAGGGCTGAAATTATGCTGATTCCCCCCTTGCATTCTCCTCCCGCGCCGCTATAAGCCCTGTTCCCAATGATGGGACGCAACTTGTCAGGCTAAAGGCATGCCTGACGGTTCTTAAGTTCGAGCGTTTATGCGCTCATGATAATGGAGAACGAAATGCCAAAAATGAAGACCAAAAGCGGCGCCAAAAAGCGCTTCAAACTGACCAAATCGGGTAAAGTGAAAGCCTCCTCAGCAGGCAAGCAACACGGCATGATCAAACGGACAAACAAACAAATCCGCAATAAGCGTGGCACCCGCATCCTCAAAGACTGTGATGCGCGCGTTATTCGCAAACAATTCATGCCAAATGGCTAATCGGGCTAAGCCCACCTATCAACCTAATTATATATCAGTTTTGGAGTAAATTATGGCTCGAGTATCAAGAGGCGTCACCAAGCACGCTCGCCACAAAAAAATTATCGACGCGGCAAAAGGCTATCGTGGCCGCCGTAAAAACACTTTCCGCATTGCCAATCAGGCGGTCGAGAAAGCCGGACAATATGCTTATATTGGCCGTAAACTTAAAAAGCGTCAATTCCGCGCCCTTTGGATCCAGCGGATCAATGCGGCTGTTCGTCTGCACGGCATGACCTATGCGACCTTTATGGGTGCAATGGGTAAAGCCGGTATCGAGATTGACCGTAAAGTCCTCGCCAGCCTAGCCATGCACGAACCAGATGCGTTCAAGGCCATTGTTGATCAAGCGAAAGCCGCGATTAAGTAGGTCGGTACTATCGAAATTTGAAAAGCCCTGCCTGCGCGGGGCTTTTTTATTGCCTCAAAGGCGTGTGACGCCGTCCACGACAAGCTGGTGAATGCTGGTTTCTGGACGTGCGCCGTAATGACTAATGACTTCGGATGCGCAGGTTGAGCCAAGACGCCCTGCATCTTGCCAGCCAAGACCCATGGCACGACCTGCGAGTACGCCCGCAGCATATTGGTCGCCTGCGCCTGTGGTATCGATAACTTTATCCACAGAGAGAGCCGGGATCTCGTGCACATCCCCAGAATTCTTTATCAAAGAACCTTTGTCCGATAATGTCACTAATGTCGTGGTTCCTGTCGCCCATACATTATCCAACGCCGCATTTAAATCATCGGTTTCGTAAAGGGATAAAAGTTCCGCTTCATTTGCAAACAAGATATCCACATGGTTATCCACAAGATGCGCGAAGGCGGCGCGGTGGCGGTCAACGCAAAAACTATCGGATAATGTCAGGGCAACTTGCCGTCCGGCGGCCTTGGCGATTTCGGCGGCTTTGACAAAGGCGGCCTTTTGCGCGTCGGTGTCGAACAAATACCCCTCCATATAGGTGACCGCAGACGCCCGCACGATTGCGGGGTCTATATCTTTGACCCCGAATGTAACATTAGCCCCCAAATAGGTCGACATAGAACGTTCCCCGTCGGGCGTGACCGCGATCAATGACCGCGCCGTAGCCTCGCCCTTTTTCAGGGGCGCTGTGTTGGCCGTGACACCGAGTGCCGCAAGGCTATCCGTGAAACGCTTGCCCAAACCGTCGTCCGCAACCTTGCCAATATAGGCCGCCGAAACCCCGAGAGCCGCAATGCCCGCAACAGTGTTAGCCCCGGAACCGCCAGCAATTTCGCTGAGGCTGTCGCTGGATTTTTTTAAAGCGCCATGGAGCTGTAACGCCCGCTCTTGATCGATTAAAGTCATGGAGGCCTTGGTGATATTCTCAGCCAAAAGCACATCTTCGCCCACAGGGGCAATCACATCCATAATGGCATTGCCAATCCCCAAAACATCATAGTGTGCGCGCATGTCTAATCTCCAAAAAATTTAAACTGCGCATAAGGGAGAGCCACGTGTTTTGCAAGCGGATAACACGTCATCCTCACCCCACTTGTGGGGGAGGTGCCCCTTCTTAGGGGCGGAGTGGGAAGCAGGTTTCAGCAAACACCGGACATGAAATGCAACAGCTCGGTAAGCTGTCCAGATAATTATCTCGGGAATTATCTCGGGGAATTATTGCGCCGATAATTGCTTCCCCCTCCGAGCGCCAAGAGGCGCCCACCTCCCCCGCAGGCGGGGTGAGGATGTAGGGGAAATATTTCATAATGAAAACCCCATATACATCATAATGAAAACCCCATATACAATTGCCCTACCCGCCTGCGGCGGAGGGCGGAAGCGATAAGGGGGTTGTCCTTTGCGGTTTATGCCGCTAGGCGGTTCTTATGAAAAATGATATGAAAAAAGTCGCCATCCTTGCCTCTGGCAATCTCTTGCCGGGCCATCCGGATTTGCGCTCGGATGCGTTTGAACTGGAAGAAGAAATCGGTAAATTGCGCCCGGCCTTCACCGCATTGGGTATGAAGCTGGATGTGCTCAACTGGCGTGATGCAGCAGCGGTGGCAGACGACTATGACGCTATGTTGCCTTTGCTGGTCTGGGATTATTTTGAAAGCAACCAACAAGCATTCCTGCAAGCTATGGCGCAAATCTGCCAAAAGACAGAACTCTTCAACCGCTTTGATGTTGTCCAGTGGAACAGCAATAAATCCTATCTGGAGGATTTGGCGCACCAGGGTGTACACACCATTCCGTCGCGCCGGGTCGACCGGGTTTCCGAAGCCGAAGTCCAGCGTTCATTTGAAAAATTTGCAGGCGAGGCATCTGGCTGTGACCAACTCGTCATAAAACCGGATGTGGGCGGCGGTGCCTGGCGGCAAGTTCTGCTCAAGAAAGGCGATCCCTATCCGAGCAAGGACAAGTTACCCCCCGCTGGCACGCTCATCCAACCCTTTGTAAAAAGCGTCCTGACCGAGGGCGAATATTCTTTCTTGTATTTTGGCGGCGCATTCTCCCATGCACTGGTCAAACGTCCCAAAGACGGCGATTACCGAGTCCAATCTATTTACGGTGGCCGCGAACAAGCTTACGCGCCAAACCAACAAGAACGCGCTCAGGCTCGCGCCGTGTTTGACATGCTCGATTTCACCCCGCTCTACGCCCGGGTAGACCTGCTGCGCGCCGACGACGGGCGTTTGCTGCTGATAGAACTGGAACTCATAGAACCATATTTATATCTGGGATTCGCCGAAGGCTCAGGCGCAGACAATAAAGGCGCACAAAGACTGGCAAAGGCGCTCGCAAAGAAATTGGGGCTTTAGGAAATCGGCGGCTTCGGATACAACGGCGCTAGCTCCGGATTTCTCCAAGCTGCGCATATGTTGGCGGCCCCGCACCCGCACATAAATCGGCAGACCCGCGTAACTTTCTCGAAGTGCAGCCACCACCTGATTTGCGGAAGCAACATGATTAATCGCAATAACAGCCATTTTGGCGTGGCCGGCACCTACGGTTTGGAAGCCGCCAGAAAAACCAACACATCGCCGAGATACTCAGATTGGTTCACAGCAAGTTTCCTTTTTCTTTTTAGCTCTTTATTATTCCGAGCCAAATTATTAGGGGCTGCCAATTTGTCGCACTTTTTCACAAGCAGAATATATTGAATTTTCCGTTTAAAAACCAATATAGACAATAAGACATCGAACACAATTAGAGACTTAAAATATGTGGAGACAGAGTTTTAACCAGCAATAGAGGAGGCTAAAATGCGGCGGTTTAAAAATATTCTTTATGTAACAAATAATGGGACAAATGATGTTTCCATAAAGCGTGCAGCCAAGCTTGCTCTGAGTAATAACGCCAAATTAACCTTGCTTGATGTTGTTGATAAAATACCCACTTGGGCAGGCCAGAGAAAAGACAGGCTTAAATGGGATAAAATTCACCAGGCCGACATGGAAGCGCGAAAACAGCGTCTGGATAAGGCCGCCGATCCTTACCGCGAAGAAACAACCATAAAGACCGCAGTCCTTGAGGGCAAAGATTTTTTGGAAACTATCCGCCAAGTTTTGAAACATAACCATGATTTGGTTATGAAAGATACGACCATCAGCACAGGTATAATGCCGCGTGTCTTTGCGACAGAAGATATGCAGTTACTGCGCAAATGCCCATGTCCGGTATTGCTCACTAAACATGATAGCAAGGGTGATTTTAAAAACGTCATGGCAGCTATAGACTTTGATGATCACAATGATTTAGATAGCCCAAGCGCCAACAATTCACTGAATACCAAAATATTGGATATGGCGATTTCATTATCAAGTGAGGAAAACGGTGATCTGGACATTGTCCATATATACCAAATTATCGGTGAAAGTGTATTGTATAGCGGGCGAACGGGTATGTCAGATTATGAAATCGCTACCTATATTGAAGATGCCCGCAGGGATTATGAAGCTGCAGTATCTCGGCTATTAGGCCGCGCTAAAAGACGGCTCGGAGATCAAGTTTACGACACGGTGAATATCAATGTCCATGTGCTTAAGGGCAATGCGAAAATCGACATCCCCGAACAGGCCAAACTGCGCGGCACAGATTTAATCGTCATGGGCACAGTAGCAAGAACTGGTATTCCGGGGTTTTTCATCGGCAATACAGCAGAAACAATTCTCAACAATATAGATTGCTCAGTGCTTGCCCTAAAACCAGATGATTTTGTCAGCCCGGTAACACTGGTGTAAATGTAAGCTCTATAGCATTTTGCATTTAATTGAGTTCACAAAAATGTAAAATTCCCTAAGTAGCTGATATATTAAGATATTTATCCACTTTCTCCCCTTAATACTTTTTACAAAAAACTTATCCATGGCTGTTTGGGCTGGTTTATTCTCCGGAGCATGAAACTTGACCTTATTGAAATAAACAAATTATCACCGCCCGGACTTTGGGATTTGGCGGCGCTGTCGGCGTTTATCACCACCTTGCTGGCGGTGATTGACGCGCGGATTGGCGGGGCGCAGATGGTGCGGTTTTGTGAGCGCATGTTGGCACGGCAGTCGCGGGACTTGCGCATCAAGGCTAGAGAAAACCTCAATATGCGCATCAAGGCCTGGGTGTTGCAAAGCCCTGCCCGCATTGCCTTTGTGCGCCGGGTTATCGGCGAGCGGGCTATCAAGCGCTGGCGGAAAAACCGTTTGGCGGACTATGCGCTGACAAAACACTTTGGCGATTGGAAGCGGAAATTTCCAAATGGTTTTGATGGGGTTGGCGGGGTGCAACAAAACTGGAGCCATAAGCCTGCGGTAAAGCCCGCACCCTGCACTTATAATTGGAAGCCCTTTGCCCTCGCCAAAATATTCAATGTGGAACGGTTTTTATACGGGCGGTCTCGGCCTGACCCTAAGCTGGAACAAACCCGCGCCGCCTATCTCAAGCTTTGGGGTGTGGATATTCAAGACAAAAACAAAGGCGGAGTGCAGCGCGGCAAACGCGCCATGGAACCCATCTGCTTTACCCCCGATGAATTGGTGCCAGAGGTCGCTACCAGCGCGGAGGAAGATACGCAAAGTGTGGGCGCGGACGCCCCTGAAAAAGCAGGTGAAATACCCATATATCCGCCGCGCAAAAATGAACATGAAGCGGCGGAAGATTTAGACGATTATCTTATACGAGAACCCCCATAAATGCCAATATTTAAACGTCCAGCTTACCTTCAAACTCCAGCTCTACGGGGCCGGCCATAATGACGTGGTTGTCGGTCTCTCGCCATTCTATGTGCAATGTGCCGCCGTCCATAATGACGCTTGCGCTACGGTCGGTGCGGCTTTGGCGGTGGGCGGCGACCAAGGCAGCACAGGCGCCCGTGCCGCATGCTTGGGTGATGCCAACACCCCGCTCCCAAACCCGAAGGCGGATTTCGTTGCGTGCGCGGACCTCGGCAAAACCGACATTGCACTGCTGGGGGAATAAAGGATGGAATTCTATCATCGGGCCTATTTTATCGACCGCCGTTTCCTCTACGTTCTCCACAAAGAAAACACAGTGGGGATTGCCCATATTTACCGCGCCAGGCCGCGCCAGTATCGGCGCATCTATGGGGCCGACTTTGACGTCTATGACATGGGTGTCCATATATTCCTTGAGCGGGATTTCCGTCCAGTCAAGGCGCGGCTCACCCATATCAACGGCGACGGAAAATTCGCCCGTGCGGGTGGTCTGTAACAGTCCGGCATTGGTCTCAAGCATAATAGCATCCCGCCCGGTCTCAACCATCACCAGCCACGGAATACAGCGCGAAGCATTACCGCAGGCATCGACCTGGCCGCCGTCCGCATTCCATATTTCCATGAATACATCGGCCTGCAACTTATCGACCTGCGCAGATTTAGGCGCCCTCATAACAATGATTTGGTCAGCACCAAGCGCTCCCATCACTCCCCCTTTGGCGGCGGTGGCCTTGGCCAGTTCAGATGTCATGGCAAAGCCGGGGCGGCTCCGGGCGTCAAATACGCCGAACCGATTGCCGGCTCCATTTAGAATCATAAATTTCATAACAAACCCTATAGGCGGGGGAGCGGGAATGAGCAAGTCGGCTGAATTATCAATATGTACTCATGCCTGAAGCGGTGCGATCATATGGTTTATTGGTTTGCGGCTGGAGGTATTTTCTCTGACATTTAGCGCAATATGGTGCTTGACCTTGGGGTTTTAGGGGGGTATGTCCCGCAAACTTGTTTTTATGGCGGCATATCTGCGCCTGAATAGCGAATGGAATACTAGAATTTAATACTAAAGGACTTTGTCATGGCACGTCGTTGCGATCTTATGGGTACAGGCCCAATGAGCGGAAATAATGTTTCTCACTCTAAAGTACGGACAAAACGCCGTTTTGAGCCGAATTTGTGCAATGTCACTTTGGCATCCGACATTCTTGGTCAAAAGTTTAAAATGCGCGTTACCGCCGCGTCATTGCGCACAGTTGATTTCAAAGGCGGTCTGGACGGCTTTTTGATGAACACCAAAAATGCTAAATTGACCGACAAAGCCAAAAAAATCAAACGGGCTTTGGTCAAAAAAACTACAGAAGCAGAAGCTGAAACTGAAGCTGCTTAGGTTAAATTTGCGCCGCCGCACCAAGGCGGGGTTGCTCTTTGCATTTATTTTATTGCTGATATTACTGGCGGACCGCTTCGTGCCCCCACAGCATTTGCCGTGGAAACCGCTTGATGTCGAGGCACAGGTCGGATTTGCTACGGGCACCAAAATCACCTTAATCGCCCTAGGCCCCAGTTCTACCTGTATGGGTAAATTAGACGAAGCCTTGCACCTGAATTATGTGCAAGCCGCACCCAAAAAAGACAGCCAGAAAGGCAATAAGGCTTGCGGTTGGAAGGTCGCGGCGACCATGACCAAAGCATCCGGCGCACGGTTCCAGCCAAAGCAGGTGACGGGGCAGTGCCCCTTGGTCTTGGCATCATATATCTGGCTGAGGCAAGTGGATAAACACGCCCGTAAATATATGGGAAGCGGCCTCAAGAAAGCCCATCATGCGGGCACATATTCTTGCCGCCGGCAAAGAGGCAATAGTTCTGGCGCTTGGTCAGAACATGCTTATGCCAACGCCTGGGACATTACCGGGTTTGAACTGGAAGACGGGCGGGTGGTTTCTATATTAAAACACTGGCGCAGCGACGGTAGTAAAGAGGGGCGCAGCAAAGCCAAATTCCTGCACGAAGCGCGCGGTTCCGCGTGCCGCTTGTTTCGGGTGGTGTTGTCGCCGGATTATAACGATGCGCACAAAGACCATTTTCACCTTGACCAAGGACCAAGCTTGTCCTGTCGCTAGAAACTGCCTATAGTGCCAGCAAAGGAAAATGCTATGCACATAATCGGGATTATTATTGCCGTCGCCAGTGCCATATTTTGGATCAGCCGGGCGGCGCGCGGTGCCAGAGATGTGGCGAATGCGGCCAGTGCTTTGCGCAATATGCCGCGCCGTATGCGCTTTAAAAACAATGCCTCCAAGCGCGGTATTGATTTAATCGACAACCCCATGGAAGCAGCAACCATTCTTATGGTCAGTGTTGCCAAATTGTCTGATTACGCCGCCGCCCATGATGGCCTGATCAGTGGTGCCTCGACTAGCCGCATTATTTCAATCTTGAAGTCTTATATGAAAATCTCGGCGGTAGAAGCAGACGAGTTATTGACGCAAATGCGCTGGGCCGTGAAAAACTTGATCCAGCCTGATACAGTGCTGGCACCTATGACCAATATATTATCCAAAGCGATTAACCGTGCAGAGGCCGACGATTTATCGGACATGTTGGACAAAATATCCCAAGCCGACGGCGAACCAAACCCCGAGCAAAAAGCATTTGTCATGCGGGTTCGTGAGCGGTTGGGCTTGGAGGTTTGATAGTCCAAAAAATTCTCAATGTTTTCCGCTCAGCCGCTAATTTGTTTGTGCTGAAAGGTCGCTTTTGGGCGAGATCATGTCTAATAGTCCGCGCGCCGTATTTTGGTCAAATTTGAAGCGGAATTTTATATAGGCGCCTTTTTGGCTGTACTCTGCCGCAGAGAAATCCCGGTCTCTATAACCCTCAACATTATACCCCAAGCTAAGCCAAACATTGTCAACTGGCGAGATGCCTATGGACGGCCCGTAGGCATAGCTAAGCGTATCGGAATTTGCGCCGTACAATACGGAGCCGTGCAACCCAATATCAATTTTCTCGGTTATATCAAACCGCGTTTCGCCGCCGATAAGATGCGAGAAACCGCTATAGGATGTACCGTCAAAATCGGTCTTCACATATTTCACGCCGTAATTACCCGCAAGCTGCCAACGCTCGTTCAACATTGTATTGGCCGTGAAATTATTAACCAGTTTTGTGATCTTGGTGCCTGTTAAACTATTATCAACTCTGACATCAAAGCGGTTCAATATGACCAATTCATCCGTACTGCGCGGACGCCAAGCGGTACCAATCCGGCCATCAATCCGGCTCGAACGACCAGACAAGCCCGCAGCGCCAACTATATCCTGGTTTCTAAAATTGGCTCTAAAGGCACCTGCGAAAGACAGTTTTTCCGACATCTCGCGGGCAGCCGCCACGCTGGCAATAAGGGCTTCACTGGACACGGCATCGCGCACTTCCAGGCGGGCAGACATGCTTGTTTCCCCGGTTCGGTAACCAGCGCCGACATAAGCTGAAAGATAGGCTTCATTGGTTTCAAAAGCCGATATAGCGGCATCGGGCGCCACTTGCTCGATCGTATTGCCGTTGCCAAATATCCGTCTATTGGTGAGACCAAAGGATGTGCTCCATTTAGGCGAAAGTTGCAATTGTTGATCAAGGCCAATGGTGGCTCCGATGCGCCTACCGCTATCAGACGTTATCATATCCGAACCTAAAGAAAGATCTGTGCCGGCCCACGGAGCATAGCTCACACCGATAGAGGTGTTTTGTCCTGCCGATGTGGCACCGCCCAAAATGTCATGATTAATGCGCACGCTGGCTTTTTCCGTTATGGTCTTCGTTACGGATATACGTGTGCGCTCCGGAAAATCACCGACGGTGTCTTTCCCGCCAATTGGTTGCTCATGGTTGATTTGGAAAGTCGCACCGTGTTTAGGCAAAGCATATTGAACGCTGGCTAAGGCGAGAATAGACTCGCGGTCATTGCCCGTTACGAATTTGTCTTTTACCGCACGTAGCCCAAGAGAAGCACTTAATTTTTCGCTTTCTTGGTTCACACTCATTTCAGACAACATGCGCGAATTTCCTGTACCCAGATTATCGACCTTGTAAATGCTGGCGGTAATATTGCGCGAACCGCGACGCCCGGTTTCTTTGTTTTCAAATTCTTGAAACTTGTAATCCACATTCGCGCCGTAACGACGAACATCGCTGGTTGTTGTACTGCGCTGTACCAATCCAAAACCCGCTTCTTCTGAACGCACATAAACACTTGCATTTAACGTCTTACTCGTATGGTTGATCTCCGCCAAATAGGCATTAGCAGATTTATAATCCTCTTGTGCATTGACCTTAGACTGGCTTGTGGCAAATTCTGCGCGGAACTCTGTACCCTTACCAACCTGTGCGATAATTTCAGCACCGATCATATCGGCTTTGCCCCCCGCACCATTGCCATTGCCGCCCTCGTGGACAAAGGTTGAGCCGACTTGAACACGCCCGTCCATAATTTGCTTCTGTATGCGCCCGCCGTAAGACAGATTTCGCTCACTATCATTAGAAGTCTCGTAGTCCACCACAATGACATTGGGGTTAAAACCACTATCCGATACGTCGACAGGTAAGCGGAAAATTATTTCCCCCGTAATATTGTCCAAGGTATAATCCAAATGCCGGATCAGACGGCGGCTTTCGAGAATGACATCTGCACGCACTCGGTCACGGGTCTCAAGAGTAATGGTTTCTGAATTTGCCAAAACAAAGGTGTTGGACAGGCGGTAAGGGCCGCTGGTGCCGTCAGCCGCTATTTCGTCTTTGGCAAAGCCTTGATTGGTCTCGGCTCCGTAAGCAATGGCTTGGAAATTTTCCCCTAAATATTCAGATTTAATCCCGGATAAATGACGGTTATAGCGGGTCAATTTTCCTTCGGTTATATTGGTGTCAAAGTCGCCAAACATAGCATAAAAGCGCTTTTTTTCCAGCTTAATATATACGGGATAACGGCTGGCGGCTTCAAATTCATTGTAAGAGCGATCGCCATAGAGAGTGTAATAGGCGTTCGGGTCAATTTCGGTTCTGAAGCCGCCATCACGGTTACCGCGCCGTTTATCTGTATCCACCGCCAGTGTGAGCATCCAGTCGCCTTTGATCAAGCCTTTGGCAAAAAAGGCAACACGCCCGTCGGAGGTTAAATCGTCGGCAGCACCCGCCACCAATGCGACAGATTTGTTTATTAGGCTGTTATAGGCGACACTGCCCTCAGCCAAGCCGACAATAATCCAGTCGCGCTTCTCTGGCTCCAGATACATGAACAGTTCCAATTTGCGGCCATTGTCTAATGTAACAATGATAGTGACTTTCCCGGCTTGTAGAGTTGGCTCCAATTCAATACGGGCAATGCCGTCAACGCCCGCAACAATGTTGGCCCGAGCAGAGTTTGGCGACACAAGTTCCTCCGCCCCCTCCAAGCGTGATTTATTGTAAAGCCTATAGGGCGCAGCAATATCAATTTGTGCAATTCGTCCTGCGTGAACAGGTCTTCCTGCCGCGTTTTCGAGCCGTACTGCTAATATAGGTGTAGTGCGACCATCAGCGACCAGTTTAGACTGGTCGGGCAAAGCATAGGCGCGGGCAATTGTTTTTGCATAATGAATATCGCGCGTCATGGTTTTGATGGTTTCACCAACGGCATTTTTCACGGTAACATTGAATGTGTTTTGACCTTCGAGAATGTCCACACCCCGCCACCTGCTCATCATGACCGTGCGGGTTCTGTTGCTATCGCGGGCTTCGAAATTTGCAGTCGGGACGGGGCGCCCATTAACTTGCAGGTCAATTTTCTGGCCTGGTGCGTGTTTAATACCGATATTTACCGATGGTGTTGACGGCGTGCGTACCGGGCTAGGATAGACCCATTCAAGGTCTGGTGTCTGTGTGTCGAGCCATGCGGCATCAAAACTTCTATACTCTGTACGGTCATTAAATTCTACTTCTTGTTTTAAGGCTTCTGTCCCGCCTGTGTTTTTAAGATAGAAGTTGGCGCGCCATAGACCGCCGCCTTGGATTTCTATGAACTGCGAATACGGTTTACCGGCATAACGGGTGCTTTCCTCACAGGTCATAACCTCATAACCCTCGGGCAAGGTTTCTGTGTCAATTTGCACAACATGGGTTCCGGTTTTTACACCGCCGAAATTATACAGCCCGTCCTCGTCCGTAATCGCGTAGGCACCCGTTTCCATATAGAGCCGGACGCCTTTTACACCCGTTCCATTTTCAATTTCTCTTGCCCAGTCTTCATCACCATTACAGGCGTGTTCTGCCACACGGCCAATCAATGTGCTGGTCGAGCGCAGTAAATCTTCGCGTAAAGTTAAGCTATATCTGGCGACATTGGATACAGGTGCGTCATTCCCGTCCAAGGCAACAACCGCATTGATGGCCTCGCCTGTTCCCGCACCGGCACCAATTTCCAAAACATATGTCAATTTAAATGTTTCGCCTGTGCGTAATATTCCAGGGCGATACGTCAATTTATTGCCACTTACTGATATTTCCGGATCCGCTACTTTCTCCGTATCAAGTGTGCTTGACCCGGCAACATATTTAAACCCTTGAGGCAAGCTATCGACCAAAACGACGGGCGAGCCTGCCTGTCCACGGTTTTCTACTGTAATTGTATAGGGGACAAAGTCACCAATATCGCCAGTACGAAGATCTGATGATTTCGCGATAACAAAATCGGTCTCCGCATCGAGCGGAATATCAAAATTCAGCGGGCCAGAACTATTTAAGGTGAAATTACGTCCGTAAGACGCGTTAGTTTCAATAACGAATGGCGCATTGGTTAAATTTGCAAAGTCGGCAGTGGTTAAAGACGAGGCAAAGCTAAAACCTTGCGGCGGATCGACGCGGATAAAGTATTCGCCGACCGGGGCAAGAGGAAAGCGGAATTCACCGGGTCTAATGTCGTAAACCAAACCGCTGGCATCCGTTGTATCCTGCCCTGTCAGAACGCTGTTTGGGTAACGAGAAACCCCGTCTATGCCGAAGACATTCGCGGGCTGCCCAGTGACAGCATCAATCAGCGTGACACGGGCATTATCCACATAATCACCCGTAACACCGTTGAAAACCCGACCATATGGATCAACCAAAGCAGTATCAATGGAAATTTCAGTGGCATCAAAACTGTCTATATAAGTGGCTGTTAGTGTTGTCCCTTGAGGCGTCGTGAGAACCGGGTCATTTTTAGGCGTCGTGTCGCGACTAGAGGGCACCCAAGCCCAAAATTCTCCAGTGTCCAAACCGGATTCGTACAAGCGCAAGCAAATTTCGTCACCATCCGCCGTTAAAACCGTAATTATGACTGTTTCAATCCGGTTTTGGTCGCCGTTTTGGCCAAGGTCGCGCACGCGCACGAACATAAGTTCACCAGAAAAATATGTACTCGCTGGGATCAGCGGTATGGGTGTGCTAATATTTAAGGGCACACCCGCCGTGCGTTCCGGGGCGGGCATAGCAACAAATGAGCCGAGGGTATGCCCGAGAGGCAAATAGTCAGTACCGTTGATCTGAACATTAACGGCTTCGGGAGCGTTGGGGGCGTATCTAAAAAAATCTATGGTGGAATCGGTGCGCTCAGCGGAGATAACAAAAATAGCAGGATTTGTAACCACAGTAACAGACCCGCCGCCGTCCACGTCATAACTGACGGAGGCAACATTGGTAACCGTTTGCCCGAGAATTGTTGCTTGTGCTAAACCGCTAATAGTGCCGATTAGCCCCAAGGCAACAAATACCAGACACCTTACCCACGTTAAGATGCGACTGCTCACCATTCTTGTCCTACAATTCACCCATGTTTTTAGCTATGCTCACCAAACGGGTTACGCTTGGTGCCGGGTTTTCATGAAATGCTTTTTTGTTATAATCTGCGACGACTTGCGCCGCAGATTGAATTAAGTTATATAGCTACTGAACCAAGGCACGGATTGTGATTGTACCTGTTGATCCAGCTGTCAGTGTTGCACCAGTTAAGCTCACCGTACATGCACCGCCACTGCAATTTGTGTTCGGAGCAGGTTGTGTAAATGTCCCGCCGCCAAAACCACTTGGTGTTGCATTGATGAATTCAAGTTCATCAGGCAACACATCAGCAATTGCGATATTGGTCGCAGAAGCAACTGCCCCTGTGTTTTCGGCTGTAATCACATATTCAACACATGCGCCTGGTACTGAATACTGGTCGCCAGCGCCCGGTGTGCCGGGAATAGTTGTGCAACCAGTCCCGTCTTGCGTGAAGACGGTGACAGCTTTAGAAGCTGTCAAATCGGCAGACGCCACAATATAAGTACCTGTCGCAGAGTGGTCACCAGCATTAGCAACTTCGTTGGCTGTACCCGAAAGGTCAGCCAATACGTTTTCAGCAGCACCAGTAAGTGTATTACCACCAGCATCAGCTACTACAGCTGTACCCGGCGAACCACCTGTTGTTGGTTGAAGCGTATCGGATACCAATGAAATGTCCGACGTGTCCGCGTCAACAAGAACTGCCGGAATGTCGCCGTCTACAATCACACAAATGACTGCATCAGCAGCAAGGTCAGCCGAAGCTGCACCGCTACCCGGCGTATAAGCTGTTGTTGTGCCAGCAAGATCTGTTGCATCACAGACGCCGCCCGTGCCGTTATCAATAATATAGTTGATATTCAGACCCGTTGTATCAAATTGGTCGCCTGCTTCGTTGACCAATGCAAAGCTATATGCCTGCGTGTCATTACCATTATTTGTAACGGTAAAGACCAGTTCCTGGTTCGTCGCACCTGGAGCAACCGTCGTGTCGCCACTACTGGCAACGGTCAAATCGACCAAACGGTCAACAGTAAATTCCGTCGGCGTTCCTGTATTGTCAATTGTTGGTTGGCTTATACCAGAGACCTGATAATCCAGAGTAAATGTGTTTTGTACATTCGTACCTGCTGCAGTTCCGCCCGCAAATGCGTTCGACGCTGTAAATAAAGATATTGCTGTAGCTCCCAGCAATCCTTTGGTTATTGTTCCCAATTTAGTCATCCCACGTTCCTTTTTTCTAGTAGTGATGGGAGGGTTTTAGGGGAAAATGGTTAAGGGCACTCTTATCAGCATGGTAAAAATATGGTTAAATGACACTTGAGTGGATATTTTTGTATTTATATATAAGATTTTGCTAATATACACTACGTCCAGACTGGACAGATTTTGGGCAGTTCTATTGCAAACGGCCACTAAAAGAGAGTGTACCGCTGGCTTTCGGTGCAACCGCGTCCTTAATCGTCCAGCGGATATGGGTAATATCCTCAGCCCGCGCCGCACGTTCGCTGCCGTCCGCT
>Ga0256839_1002048_pt1 | contig 23238 bp, 24 predicted proteins | sample 354166metaG_FD_185968 | JGI IMG/M metagenome (GOLD analysis project Ga0256839, IMG submission 185968) | Hydrothermal vent microbial communities from Mid Atlantic Ridge, Atlantic Ocean - 354-166 | ecosystem: Environmental > Aquatic > Marine > Hydrothermal vents | place: Atlantic Ocean: Mid... | reverse complement strand
AAAAACGGGCTCTCCTCCATCCCCTCTACACCCAAACCCTCCACATACAGAAGATTTGCTTCGCTCTCTTCTGTGCCACATCTTTTGATGTACTCTACCTCTGTATAAAAAAGGGCGCGGGCGCGGGCGCGGGCGCGGTCGAGGGCGCGGTCGAGGGCGCGGGCGCGAATTTTTTTGCTTCGCAAAAAAAGACTCTCTAACGAGAGTACATAGTACATCAAAAAGTCATACTCTGACCTTCGGTTATAGGCTATCGTTTTATTTTCTGCATACCTTCTGAGCAGTACCCTATAGTAGACCAGATGCTGTTGGCGTTTGTCGAGGGTTTTAAATGCCTTTAGGACTTCATTTTTGCTAGGGGTGGGTGCTGGCATGGAGGGCTCCTTTTAAAAAAGTGTATAAAGCATCTGTTTTATGCACTCATCTATAGACTCTTCTAAAACTGACTCTATTGCTGCTGATATATCAATCTCTTGAATAATGATTTTCATATCTTTCTCTAACAAGGTCAACTTATGGGTCACCACATCCCACACTTCATCTGCGTCAATACCAAAATATTCATGCACAATGACATTTCTAAAATTGACAATTTTTCTAAAATATGTTGGTGCATGCTTAGAAAATCTTTCATCCTTTAAAAGATGATTCAGTGCTTCACCAAGTATCTCTAACTGTCTGATACTTGCATCCCAATGCAGACTACTATGTCTAAAGCTATCAGCATCCTCAAACTCTATACGATACAGCCTAATTTTTTCTAGCGAGACAAACACATCAACAATAAAAAGCTCAATGTCTCTTGACTTTTTAGACATAAATAATCTCTTTATCTATTCTGTCTTTATAAAATTTTCTTACACTGCTCATGTAACCTATGTCTACAGATTTACCAAATATATTTTGCAAATACTCACGTAGGTCATCGCGTAAAAAAAAGTCTTTTTTACTACTCTCTATCAAGATATCAATGTCACTCTCTTCATCTGCCTTTCCTGTAGCATAACTGCCAAAAAGACCTATTTTAGTCAGAGAAAAATCACGAAAAAGTTCATCTTTATGTTCAGTTAAATAGTGTAAAATATTTTCTTTTTCCATAAAGACTCCTTTTGCTTTTATTGATTATACATTGTTTTAATTTTTTAGTCAAAACTAAACTGTAATCTCCTGAATATCCGCAATCGCTTTAAACGTCTTATACACAGACCCAATCGTATTTAATCTATTCGTTTTTAAGGCTTCATCCTCAGCATTAACCATCACATCATCAAAATATCCATCTAGCTCTCGCTTAAGCCCAAAGAGTGCTTCGAGCTGTGCTTTGTAGTCTGCGTAGACTTGGTTTATCACTTTCTCATACGCATTGTAAAGTGTTACTTCTGCATCTTCTTTGAAGAGTGAGGTGTCTATAACTAAGTCATCTCTCAAGTCTACATCTTTAGAGATGTTTGCCACACGTTTAAAAGTAGAGAACTGCTCTTTAAAGGTATCTGATGAGACTATCTCATTGAGTGCAGAGACTTTTTTAGCTATCTCGTTGATGTCTCTCTCACCAGATGCAAGAACTGCTGCTATTACCGATGGGTTTGCATCGAGTGATTTGTTGATACGCTCTATGATGAAGTCTGCAAGGAGTTTGGTATCGAAGTCATCATAGTTTGCTTTTAGTAGGGTGATGATGTCATCTATGTTAAATGCCAAGTCATACTCCGTCACCATACGTACTATGCCGTTTACTGCACGTCTAAGTGCAAAGGGGTCTTTACTCCCCGTAGGTATGCGACCCACAGAAAAGAGTCCTAACAGTGTGTCTAGCTTCGCAGACATCGCTACGATAGAAGAAAAGATAGATGTTGGTAACTCTGCACCCTCACCTACTGGCATGTATTGTTCTTTTATAGCGGTGTAAACTAACTCTTCTTCACCTAGTGCTTTTGCATAGTAGTAGCCCATTAGCCCTTGCAGTTCTGTAAATTCATACACCATTTCAGACATGAGGTCTGCCTTGGCAAGCCCTACTGCTCTGTCCATGAGTTTTTCTAGTTCTGCGTTACTCTTGCCTGTCTGGGCTTCTACTTTTTCCATGTAAAGACCTAGCAAACGTATGGCAATGTTCTTCTCTCTTCCTATCTTGTCTGCTAATGTACCTAGCCCATCTATGAACTGTACTTTTTCAAGCCCATCCGTAGAGAGTCCATTTTTCAAGTCATTTTTATAGAAAAAGAGTCCATCTGCTAGACGGGGTTTGAGTACACGTTCGTTCCCTGCTACTACTTTAGAGTAGTCGTTGGTGTAGGCATTTGAAACGACCACAAACTTGTTGGCTATCTTTCCACCTTCAAACACAGGAAAATAACGCTGATGCTCTTTCATAGAGGTGATGATAACCTCAGGTGGAAGCTCTAAAAAAAGTTCATCAAAAGTACCCACTAAAGCTTTAGGGTTTTCAGTGATAGCCACGACCTCAGCAAGCAACGCTTTGTCACGCTCTATGATGATGTTATGCTCTGCTTCTAGTGCATCAAACTGTGCAAGTATGAGACCTTCTCTGTCTTTTGGTTGAAGCATGACTGCTCCAGCAGCAAGTATCTGCTTGTAGCCTTCCATATCTGGTACGTTGATAGGGTCATAACTTATCATACGGTGCATGTAGGTTTTTGTGTCTGAACGCACACCATAAAGCTCTACAGGCACAGAACTCTCATCCATACGTACCTGTAGCCATCTTAGAGGGCGTATAAACTCGTCACTTCTGCTTCCCCAACGCATCATCTTTCCAAAAGACATAGAGGCTAGCCACTTTTCTAACATCTCTTGTAGTAGTAAAGCCGTCTCAGCACCTTTCTCTTCTTTTTTAAAGTAGAGTACTTCTTTACCGTTTTTCTCACCACGACTAAGCTCATCAAAGCTCACCCCACACTTACGTGCAAAACCTTCTGCTGCTTTAGTAGGTTCACCATCTTTCACAGCCGCTACCAAAGGAGGACCGAAAAACTCAACTGTAGCATCTTCTTGTTTTACTGGCATAGCATTGTGCATAAGAACAAGTCTTCTAGGCGTATAGACAAATTCAAAGTCACAAGAGAGTTTATAACTCTCAAGCAAATCAGCCCAAGATTTTTCTATGTTTTTTACGATTTTAAGTAGTGGTATAGCTGGGAGTTCTTCCAGACCTATTTCTATCAGTAGTGCTTGTGTCATTGTAGGATTTCCTAGTAAAATATATTGATAATATTTTATCTAAGAGTTGGTAAAGAGGGGGTTAGTTTTACTTCTTACTCGTTTTGTCATCATCTTCAAGCATATCTATACGTCTACCCTCATCATCAAACTTACTTTTATAATAGTTTTTAATGATACCAAAAGTGATAAAAACAAACAAAAACATAGCGATAATATAAACGATATCTCCAAATGACATTAGTTTTCCTTCAAGGTATTGGCTATGGTTATTTTTTCAAAACCTTCATAATTTTGACGCAGAGCATCATAAAGCACTACACCCACAGAGACACCAAGGTTTAGACTTCTACCTTTTCCTCCCATAGGGATGGTGATGCACTGTTCAGGGTGAGCCAGCAACACACGTTCATCCAGCCCTTTAGTCTCAGAACCAAACAAGATGAAGTCATCTTTTTTAAAAGCTGCGTTAAAGTATAGGTTGTCTGTTTTGGTCGTTGCCATGTAAGAGTTCGTACCTATAGGATGTTTTTCCAAAAAAGCATCAAAACTTTCCCACACCACCAAGTCCAAATCTTTCCAATAATCCAATCCTGCACGCTTCACTGCCTTGTCATCTATATCAAACCCAAGTGGTTTTACAAGGTGCAGTGTCGCACCTAAGTTTACACACAATCTTCCGATAGTTCCTGTGTTTGGTGGGATTTGGGGTTCTACTAATACGATATTAAACATTAAAATATTACCGTCTTATTGCCATTCACAAACACCCTATCATTCAACACAAGAGCTAAAGCTCGTGACAACACTATCTTCTCTCCATCACGTCCTGCACTTTGCATCTCTTTCCAACCCAAACGATGATTGACAGGGATGACATCTTGGGCGATGATGGGTCCTTCGTCTAAGTCATCTGTCACATAGTGAGCCGTTGCCCCTATGATTTTCACACCACGCTCGTAAGCTTGTTTATAGGGGTTTGCGCCTATAAAGGCTGGTAAAAATGAGTGGTGAATGTTTATGATTTTATAGGCATAGGCTTTTACAAAAACAGGGGTTAAAATACGCATATATTTGGCAAGGACGATGTAATCAAAGTCAAATTTGTCTATTTCAGCCATCACTTTTTGTTCATGTGCTTCTCTACTAAGCCCCTGGGCTGACACATGGATGAAAGGGATATCAAAACGCTCAACTAGTTCTCTAAGTGTTTCATGGTTGCCTATGACACATTGTATCTTAGCACCTAGTTCACCATCTGCATGACGTACGAGTATGTCGCCTAAAGCATGAGACTCTTTAGTCACCATAAGTATGATATTTTTGTCTTTTGGTTCTATGACTCTGATGTGTGCATCTTCAGGTACAACAGTACGAAGTTCCTCTTCAAGTTCACCCACATCAAAAAGCCCCGTAACAATCGTACGCATAAAAAAACGACCATGGTCTTTGTCTACAAATTCACGGTTGTTGTCTATGTTTAACCCTCTGTCATAAAAGACTTTAGATATCTTATAGACCAAACCTTTTGCATCTTCACAGTCTATGAGTACTCTTGCACGTTTTTCCAAAATTAAAACCTTTTTTACTCGTTCCTACTCTCCTGAGTGGGAACCCAGATAACATTCTCTACACAACAAACCTAATACGTTCCACCAGAGGACTGGAGGAACGAGAAAGGATTGCAGAGCTTTGCTCTGAATCCGTCCTATCTACTAGCGTAGTCAGCTACTATATCACCCATCTCTGTACACGTCATAATCTCTTTCGCATCAAAGTCACCAAGGTCACCTGTACGATACCCTTCAGAAAGAGCTTTTTTGATGGCATTGTCTATTTTGTCAGCAGCTTCTTCTTCACCAAGAGCATAACGTAGCATCATAGAAGCAGAAGAGATAGTCGCTAACGGGTTAGCGATACCTTGTCCAGCGATATCTGGAGCTGAACCGTGTATAGGTTCAAAAAGTCCAACACCTTTACCTGTACTGGCACTTGGCAGTAGCCCTATAGAACCACTTAACATAGAGGCAGCATCTGAAAGAATATCACCAAAAATATTTCCTGTCAAAATGACATCAAACTGTTTGGGGTCACGTATGAGTTGCATCGCAGCATTGTCTACATACATATGAGAAAGTTCTACTTCTGGGTAGTCTTTAGAGACCTCTTCTACTATCTCTCTCCAAAACTGGCTTACTTCAAGTACGTTGGCTTTATCTACAGAACAGATGCGTTTTTTACGTTGCATAGCGATATCAAATGCTACTACTGCGATCCGTTTTACTTCTTCACGCGTGTAGACCATTGTGTTAAATGATTTTTCCGCATTGTACTCACGTGGCTGACCAAAGTAGATACCACCTGTAAGCTCACGTACCACCATGATGTCCACGCCTTTGATGACTTCTGCCTTAAGGCTAGAAGCGTTTACTAGTTCATCATAGACCATAGCTGGACGTAGGTTTGCAAATGTCCCCATCTCTTTACGTAAGCCAAGCAGACCTGACTCTGGACGTAGATGTCTCTCCAAGTTATCCCACTGAGGACCACCTATAGCACCAAAAAGAACGGCGTCACATTTTTTGACACCTTTGATAGTCTCATCTGGTAAGGGTACACCTGTTTCGTCTATGGCTACACCACCAAGAAGCATCTCTTCATACTTTAAATGAAAACCTTGCGTAACTGAAACAGCATCGAGTACTTTTATAGCCTCATCAATAATCTCTGGACCAATGCCATCACCCTTAATAACACCAATTTTATAACTTTTACTCATCATTTACGCCTTATTTTGTTCTATTTCTTTTTTAGCAAACTCTATGAGTCCACCTGCATCTACTAGCTCTTGCATAAACGCTGGGATAGGAGCAAATTTATACGTTTTAGCTTGGCTTACGTTTATCACTTCTCCTGCGTCCATGTCTACACGTACTGTGTCGCCTTCTTCTATCTCTGCTGACTCTGGCAATTCAAAAATTGGTAGTCCCATGTTAAATGCATTTCTATAAAAAATACGTGCAAATGTAGGAGCGATAATAGCAGAAACCCCTGCTTCTTTTAGTGCTATAGGTGCATGTTCACGGCTAGAGCCACAACCAAAGTTTTCACCTGCAACGATGATGTCACCTACGTTCATTTTATTTACAAACTCGGGGTCTTCATCTTCCATCACGTGTTTCGCCAGTTCTGAAGCATCAGAAGTATTGAGGTATCGTGCTGCGATGATCAAATCTGTATCTATGTTGTCACCAAATTTCCAAACTTTACCTTGCAAATTATATCCTTGATAGTGAAGTTACCCTAAGAGGTAGCCTCATTTAATATTTTCGCGATTATAGCTGAAAAAATAAATTTTATCAAATTTAGTGCCAAAAATGAATGAAATTTCGGTATAATCCATCTTAATTATTTCTGAGGTCTTTCACCTCACAACTCAAGGATATACATGGCAGCTAAAGATAGTATGAAAACCATAGAGGGACTCTTTAAGTCGAAGAAAAAGGGTGATGTAATCACCTTAGAGAACATCGCAAAAGAACTTCCTAAACAACCCACAGCTGCACAAGCTAAAAAAATATATAAATTTTCAACAGACTCAAAAGTAAACATCATCTCTGCTTCAGAGTATGCAAAGTTTCTTTCTACAAAAGAGAAAAAGAGACGTGATGACATACGAAAAAAACTTGTCGAAGGCGGAAGCGAAGACGAGTTTGATTTAAACAAAGAAAAAGAGATTTTAGAGTGGAGTCGTTCAGACTCTCCTGTGCGTATGTATTTGCGTGAGATGGGTAAGATTCCACTGCTTACCAAAGAGGAAGAAGTTGAGCTTTCTCAAACCATAGAAGAAGGCGAAGATATCATCTTAGATGCCATCTGTTCTGTACCATACCTCATAGGCTACATCTTAAACTACAAAGAACCTCTACTTAACCGTGAAAGACGTGTAAAAGAACTTTTCAAAAGTTTTGAAGATGAAAAAGCCGCTGCTGATGACGATGCAGTAGAAGAGACAGCAGAAGAGAAAGAAGCGGCTAAAGGGCCAAAAGATGACAAGAGAGTAAAGCAAGTTGTAGAGAGTTTTAAAGCCCTTGAAAAAGCTAAAAAAGATTGGATGAAAGCACGTGAAGATTTAGACACTTTCCTTAAAAATGAAACAGACCCTGTTGCTATTTTACATGAGCGTCTTAAAATCGCATTTAAAAAAGAGCTTCTCATTAAAGCTCTTTTAAATCTAGGACCCACGTCAAAACTCATCAACGAACTTGTAAAAGCTATGGAAACGGCTCTTACTTCTGATGATAGCTTTGACAAAGAGCTAAAAAGACTTGAGTACAAACTCCCACTTTTTAACGACACGCTTAAAGAAAACCACCAAAAGATACTTGCTAACATCATCAACATGGACAAAGATGACATCATCGACGCTGTGCCAGAGACTACAATGGTTTCTACTTATGTTGAGATCAAAAAACTTTTTGAGACACGTGAAGCCTCTAAAGGTGGTTTTGATTTAAGTGAAGAAAAACTTCAAGATATTTTAGGTCAAATCCGTCAGGGTAAAGCCAAATCTGAAAAAGCAAAAACACGTATGGCAAAATCTAACCTTAGACTGGTAGTGAGTATCGCCAAGCGTTACACAAATCGTGGGCTTCCTTTCCTAGACCTCATCCAAGAGGGAAACATAGGGCTTATGAAAGCGGTCGATAAGTTTGAGTATGAGAAAGGCTACAAGTTCTCGACCTACGCCACATGGTGGATACGTCAAGCCATCTCCCGTGCCATAGCAGACCAAGCTAGAACCATCCGTATCCCTATCCACATGATAGAAACCATCAACCGTATCAACAAAATCATCCGTAAACACCTTCAAGAGACAGGAAAAGAGCCAGACTTAGACACGATTGCTGAAGAGGTAGGACTTTCAGTTGACAAGGTAAAAAATGTTATCAAAATCACGAAAGAGCCAGTCTCACTTGAAACACCAGTTGGAGATGAAGATGACGGTAGATTTGGTGACTTCATCGAAGACAAAACGACACTCAGCCCAACAGACGTGGTGCTAAAAGACGACCTTAACAACCAAATAGACGAAGTACTAGACCAACTCAACGAAAGAGAAAAAGCCGTCATTCGTATGCGTTTTGGGCTTCTTGAAGACGAGAGTGACAGAACACTAGAAGAGATAGGTAAAGAACTCAGCGTAACACGTGAGAGAGTAAGACAGATAGAATCCTCTGCCATTAAGAAGCTAAAGCACCCTAAAGTGGGTAGAAAACTTAAGAATTATATAGAAGAGTAAATCTTTTATACAAGAGAGATTACTATCTCTCTTTAGAATATAGATAGGAATAATATCAATGAACAATACCCCAAACTTCTTCACCCTCATCATAGGCACAGAAATCCTTAACCGTCGTCGAACGGATGCACACTTTGACTTTGTTACCAAAGCCCTTGCAGAAAAAGGGCATAAACTCACAGGATCTTTTATCATAGAAGATGACCCAGAACTTATAGTACAAACCATCAAATTTATAGCCTCCCAACCTAACGCTATACTCTTGAGTTTTGGGGGCATAGGTTCAACACCTGATGACCATACACGCAAATGTGCGGCTGTCGCTTTGCGTGCTGGGAAGTTTGTGCTACATGAGGAAGCTAAGCGTATCATAGAAGAGAAGCTTGGTGAGGCTGCCTACCCTCACCCCATCAAGATGGCAAAACTTCCAAAAGGAGCAGACCTCTTAGATAACCCTGTGAACAAAATGCCAGCTTTTAGCCTAGATGAGCGTTACTTTTTTATGCCTGGCTTTCCTGAGATGTCGCACCCTATGGTTAAAAAGATACTGCATAGACTTATACCCATAAAAAAGAGACCTTTAGACACACACTCACAGCACAGTGTAAAGAAAATATCTTTATAGCACTCATGGAGCAGATGCCAGAAGGTGTTGAATTTTCTTCTTTACCCAAGTTGTATGACAACGGTACAGATAAACAGTGGGAAGTGAGCATCTCAGTAGCTTCAGAGGATGTCTCACTTGCTCGTACTTCTTTTGCACAATACACACAACTCCTAGATGCAGAAAACATCCCCTACGTTATAGATGAGCAAAAACTAGCATGACCTACCTAGACACACTCAGACACCCCGTCATAAGACGGCTCTCGCTTATACAGTTTATCTCCTACTTTGGTACATGGTTTTCCCAAGTCGCTATCTTCTCTATGATAGTCTCTTTTGGTGCAGACGAAATCACCATAGCCCTTACAGCAACCATGGCAATGTTACCTGCTGTGGTACTTGCTCCCATCATAGGACTCATCATCGACCGTATAGAGTTTAAAAAGCTTATGGGTATTTTGCTGGTCATTGAAATATCTATGACGCTAGGGTTTATTTTTGTTAACTCTTTGGAGTATGTTTGGGTGCTGATGATACTTATATTTATACGTTCATCTGCGGCATCTATGCTCTTTTCTGCGGAGATGTCACTTTTTCCTAAGCTTGTAAGCGGTGAGATGCTAAAAAACACCAACGAAATACACTCTGTCATTTGGTCTTTGTGTTATGCCTTGGGTATGGCCGTAGGTGGCATAGCCACTTACTACATAGGGTTTGACTTGGCATTTGCTATAGATGCATCACTATACACCATAGCAGTACTTTTACTCATAGGACTCAAACTCTCCCTAGAAAAGGTAACCCACACTGAGTCAAACTTGCAGATGTTAAAAGATGGGTTTAGTTACCTAAAGTCACAAAAGCAAATACTCCACATCATACTCTTACATGCATCTATTGGACTTACGTCATTTGATGCACTCATCACCCTACTTGCAGACTTACAGTACAAAGAACTCATAGCAGTCCCACTTGCCATTGGCTGGATGAATGCCACACGAGCCTTAGGACTTATGATAGGCCCATTTTTTATAGGGCGTATTGTCTCCAAACATAACTTACACTACATTTTCATCTTACAAGGTTTAGCTATTATGATTTGGTCATGGCTAGAGTATAACTTTTACTTTGCACTTGTAGGACTTTTTATCACTGGTTTTTTCATCACCACACTATGGTCGTACACCTACTTACTCATACAAGAAGAGACAGACCCCAAGTACATGGGAAGGGTCATCTCTTACAATGACATGTTTTTCATGCTCTCTAACGTAGCCACTGCTCTTTTCATAGGGTATGCTTCTACATGGGGGCTTAGCCTTGAAGGGATTACTTTTACCCTGGGTGCTGGTTTCTTTGTGGTTTCAGGGTATTATCTTTGGTTTAAAAAGCAATATATCGATGTCAAATAACCCTAGAACTATCTGCTACAGCTGCTACCGACCACAAACTTCATGCATGTGTAAACATATCACGCCCATAGAGACCAACACGCGTTTTATCATACTTATGCACCCTAAAGAGTTTAGAAAGACCAAAAATGGCACAGGTCACTTTACAAACCTGTCGTTAAGCAACTGTGAGATATTTGTGGGGATTGATTTTTCCAGACATAAAGAGATAAATGCTATATTGGATAACACTGAGAACAACTGCTTTGCTCTCTATCCTTCAGAAAACAGTATCAACTTAAATAAAGGGAATATAACCAAAAAGCATAAAAATACTGTCCTCTTTCTCATAGACGCAACATGGCCATGTTCACGTGCCATGCTCAAAGCAAGCCCAAATCTTGATGCCCTTCCAAAAGTCAGTTTTAGCCATACGAAACGCTCTGAATTTCTCTTTAAAGAACAGCCAAAAGCGTATTGTCTTAGTACGATGGAGAGTACGCACTGTATTTTAGAGTTACTCAATGCACACGATGCAGAAAATATTTCAGAAGAAAAACTAGAACAGTTTTTATCTCCATTTAAACAGATGGTAAAATACCAAACAGACTATACGTCTTCTAATAAATAATACTATAGACCTGTTCAGCTATGATTCCAGATCCATCTTTGTTAGGGTGTAGCATATCAGGAAACAAAGATATTTGATTGACCAAGGGAGTATAGATGTCTATAAGTGTTATCTCTTTATTTTCTGCCACTTTTATGATGCTAGGTATCACTTCACCGACAACACGATCATTTGTTATGCCATACACTTCTGCATAAACAGGCGTAGGATATGCTATGTAAATAATAGGCTTACCTGAGAGAGTAGTATACGATTCAATCAATGCCTCATAATCAGAGATAAAACTACTGTTATTTTCCCAATTTTCAGGTCTAGCATCATTTGTACCTAGCATAATGACAACTATATCGGGATTGTAGTGAAGTGAATTTGCATACTCTGCAGTATTCCAATAAGGTAAACTTCCATTTTTCATAACAGTTGTTGACTGTTTACCAAAATTTTGCACCTCATAACCTTCACCCAGTAGACTTGAGAGTTGTGCAGGGTAAGTATCACTAGTAGAGAGATCAATTCCCTCAGTAATACTATCACCCACACAAGCAACACGTAAGGTATCATGGATCTCTATCGTTTCATTCTGATCAATTTTTTCATTCACATCACTAGAGCCACATGACACCAATAATAGTATCAGAAAAGTAACGACAATCGATTTTAAAAGTGTAGACATTAAATATTTTCCTCAATCAATACAATGATTTGTTTTATTTCTTCATCGGGTACTTTAGCATATTTTTTATACAAAAATGATGAACTATTTATGAATTTTATGCTAGTATTAGCCCAAATTCAACCTAATGGAGATACCCAAATGGATATTACTAAAATCGGATATGGCGAAAACCCAGACGCAGTTAAAGCAATCATCGAAGTACCACTTAACTCAGCTATCAAATATGAGATAGACAAAGACTCAGGTGCAGTGGAAGTAGACAGAGTACTTTACTCTTCTATGCACTACCCAGCAAACTACGGTTTTGTAGCAAATACACTTTCTGACGATGGTGACCCTGCAGATATCCTCGTACTTTGTGACTACCCTCTTCAGGCTGGTTCTTTCATCAAATGTAGACTCGTTGGTGTGCTTATGACTGAAGATGAATCTGGTGGAGATGAGAAACTCATCGCAGTACCAACAGTAAAGATAGACCCAACATACGCGAACATCAATGACTTAGGTGATGTGCCAGAACATACACTCAACCGCATCAAAAACTTCTTTGAAACGTACAAAATGTTAGAGCCAAATAAATGGGTAAAAGTAGCAGGGTTTAAGGACAAAGCAGCAGCGACTGCTATCTTAGACAAAGCAATCAAAAATTACAAATAATTTTAGAAAGGGCTAGAGATTTATCTCTCTCTTTCTGTTATCAATATAATTTCCAACTCCCTTAACAATCCCTTTTACAATCTCATCTTGATACTTTGAAGTAAATAATCTTTTACGCTCTTTAGGGTTAGTAATATATCCTACTTCAACAAGTATAGAAGGGCGAGATGCCCCTACAAGTACATAAAAAGGTGCTGGTCTAACACCACCATCTTTGACAGATTTATATTCACCTTTAAGATTTTTAACCATATTACGTTGTACATCTATGGCTAGTTTGTGAGACTCTATAATTTTAGGACCATTAAGTACAGAGTCTATAATAACATTTCGGCTCAAAGAGTCTGTACCCATAAGTACAGATGCATTTTCACGTGCTGCGATACGCTGAGATTTGGCATCTCTTGTTTTTTGAAGATAATATGTTTCAACACCTTCTACTTTATGAAACCTACTTCGATCTGAGATAGCATTTGCGTGAATAGAGATAAATACTGCTGCATCTTTTTTGTCTGCTATGCGGGTACGTTGTCCTAGCTTCAAAAACTTATCACTTCCACGTGTCATATAAATTCGATAGCCCTCTGATTTAAACTCTTTATAGAGTTTCTTGGTGATTTTAAGCACCAAATCTTTCTCTTGTTTATTGGCTTCGGTTGCACCAGTGTCATGCCCACCATGTCCAGCATCAATAACAACTACACTATGTGAACGGTCAACACTTGGACCTCCACAACCAACAAATAACCATAACATGCTAAAACTAAATAATATCTTTTTCATCTTATCTCCCTAAAAATCTATCTCTTTTTTTCTATTACCTAAATAACTATCAATCCCTTCGGCTATACCCGTGGCAATAAGATCTTGATACTTAGGCGTAAAAAGTCTCTTTCTTTCACGAGGATGAGAGATATACCCAACTTCAATCAAAATAGAAGGTCGACTTGCACCAACAAGTACCCAAAATGGTGCATGTCTTACGCCACCGTCTCTAACACCACTATACATAGTACGAGTATTGGTAATCATACGACGGTGCACATCAATGGCTAGTTTATTTGATTCTACTATTTTTGGTCCTGTTAATACTGAGTCAATAATCACATTTCGACTCAATTTAGTTGTCCCTTTTAACACAGACTTATTTTCTCTAGCTGCAATACGTTGGGATCTTGCATCTCGTGTATTTTGTAAAAAAAATGTCTCTATCCCATGTACACTGTTTTGCTTACTCTTAGGTACAGAGTTTGCATGAATAGAAACAAAAAGCACCGCATTTTTTCTATCAGCAATTTTAGTTCTCTGAGGAAGCTTTAAAAATCTGTCTTTTTTACGAGTCATATAGACAGGATGACCACGTTTTTTGAGCTTTCTTTCAAGTCGTTTCGCTATTTGAAGCACCAAATCTTTTTCGCGTTTCCCCCCACTAATGGCACCAGTATCATGTCCACCATGACCTGCATCGATTACAATAAGTTCATCTTTATGTGGATTATATGTTTTCTTTTTTGGGGTTTTATATTTTGCATCTTCTATCTTCCCTTTGGGTAGAGAGATATGATATGTATGCTTAGCAAATATAGGTTGATAAGCAGTAGGCTTATAGCCTTTTACTGCTCCAATGACTACGCGTACCGTGTTTTTATTGTACTGTGCCATACGTACATATTTCCCTAGACCTAAAGGAACTTTACTGTGTGCTAGTCGTGTGTTTTTAAAATCATATACTTCTCTATGCGGATTAGAAAGAATGAAATGGGTTACATCTTTTTTAGAAATTTTTTGAGAGAAAGTAAGACGCAATTCAGATTTTTTAACAACAGCCTTTGTAAGTAAATTTGTAGCAGAAAAGAGCAAGGTACTTGACAATAATCCTAAAAGGAACAGTTTACTTAACATTGGCATTGTTTTATTTATCTTCTCCATGCATCAGTTTATGCATCAGTTCTTTTACTGTGATAATCTCTTGAAGTTTATAGCCATTCGCACCCGTAAAAAATAGTCCCGTCTCAGCAAGACCATCATAGGCATCAGAGAGTCTATCAGCAATACAATATCCAACAATTTTTGCTTCTTCACCTCGGTTACAAGGAGCCACACAGTTAGAGATACACGCTACTTTAGGAGCAGTACCCTTTTCTATGTCTTCATGAAGTTGTGTTCTTACCCCACGTGCAGGGTAACCTACAGGTGATTTAAAAAGTTTTATATCATCTGCATCTGCACCGATGATGATATCTTTCATCACTTGAGAAGCATCACACTCAACCGTACCTATAAAACGTGTCCCCATCTGTACCGCATCTGCACCTATTTCCATCATTTGCACAATGTCTTCTCTGTCCCATACACCCCCTGCTGCGATGATAGGCATAGAACCCCAGTTCTTCGCTTCCTCTACTACTGGTCCTAGTATATTTTCAAGTTGATTTTCTTCCATGAAACATTCATCATATTTGAACCCTTGGTGTCCACCACTCAACGGTCCTTCAACGATAACTGCATCAGGTAGTCTGTTGTGTGTTTTTTTCCAACGTCTACATAAAATACGTAATGCCTTTGCAGTAGATACAATAGGAACCAATGCCACATCAGGGTAATTTTTTGTAGCCTCTGGCATCGTAAGTGGAAGCCCTGCTCCCGTGATGATGATATTTGCTCCAGCTTTACAGGCATCTTCAACAACACGGTTGTATTCGCTTTGTGCATAAAGAACATTAGCCGCAAGTGGTGCATCACCACATATCTCTCTTGCATTATCAAATATTTTTTGCAACGCAGGATAAGAATAAAAGTTCAGGGCATCCAGTGGTCTTTCATCTTTCCCAACTGTTTTTTCAACATAAGCACGTTTTTTATAGACACCAGTTCCTACGGCAGAAATAACACCAAGTCCACCCTCTTTACTCACATTTCCTGCAAGCTGATCCCATGAAATCCCTACACCCATTCCACCTTGAATGATAGGTTTTTCGATGGTGTATTTACCAATTTTAAAAGACTTAAATTCCATTACTTTACCTTCACTTTCGCAAATCTCTTTTTACCTACTTGTAAGATATATTCTCCCACAGTCAAATTAAGCTTTTCATCACTTATTTTTTCTTGGTCAATACTCACAGCATTTTGCTTAATGTCTCTTCTTGCTTGTGAAGTAGATGGTTCAAGTCCAGCATCAACGAGTGCTTGAGCTATCCATATACCTTCAGTCATCTCAAATTCAGACATTTGCGTAGGTACTTTCTTTGCCTTAAATACGGAGTTAAACTCCTCTTTAGCTAGTGTAGCCAACTCTTCATTATAAAACCTTGTGGTTATCTCTAAGGCGAGGTTTTCTTTGGCTGTTTTAGGGTGAACGGTGCGAGATGCTACATCTTCTTTAAGCTTAGCTATCTCTTTTAAAGGTTTGGCACTCAAAAGCTCATAATAACGCCACATAAGTTCATCTGAAATAGAAAGTATTTTTCCGTAAATATCTTTCGGGTCTTCTGTTACGCCGATGTAGTTACCCAAAGATTTAGACATTTTTTGTACGCCATCAAGCCCCTCTAAAATAGGCATCATCAGTACAGCTTGTTGCTTTTTGATCTCATATGCTTTTTGTAGTTGTCTACCCATAAGCAAATTAAACTTTTGGTCTGTACCCCCTATCTCAATGTCTGAGGCAAGATGTACAGAATCGTACCCTTGAAGTAAGGGGTACATAAATTCACTCACAGCAATAGGCGTGTTGGATGCATAACGTTTAGAGAAGTCATCACGCTCTAACATACGTGCCACCGTTAGGTTTGATGCCAGTTGTAACATACCTGCTGCACCTAACTGTTCGAGCCAATCGTTATTGTAAACGATGGTTGTTTTTTCTTCATCAAGTATCTTAAATGCCTGCTGGGTGTAAGAAGCAATGTTTTTTACTATTTGTTCTTTTGTTAAGACTTTACGTGTGGCACTTTTCCCTGTTGGGTCACCTATCATCGCGGTAAAATCACCTATGAGAAACTGTACACGTCCACCAAATCTTTGGAAGGTTGCCAACTTTTGTAAAAGTACAGTATGCCCTAAATGTAAATCAGGTGCAGTAGGGTCAAATCCAGCTTTTACAGTATAAGTAGTACCATCTTCATAATATTTTGTTAGAAGCTTTTCAATACGCTCAATGTCTATGATTTCTGCTGTACCTCTACCTATCTCTTCTAATGCCTGTTGTATCATTGTCTTACTGTCCTCTATTATTTGTTATACGCGTCATCTAAACTTATGATTTCTATGAGTTTAAACTTTTGTTCTATTTTTTCTGCTAAAACTTGTTTTTTAGCCTCTTTACTCTCTACTTCTATCTGACAATACTCTGCTTGTTCTGAGTTTCTAATGCCTAGTTCTATACTCAAAATATTGAGATTTATCTCTGAAAGCTTTGTAAGCAAGTCTGCTAAGATACCTTTTTGATTTTGAAGACTTATCGTAAGTCTATAGCGTGAAAGTTTTGAACCACTCCACTGCACATAAATCATCTCATCATTATCTACTATTTTAGCATAGGCATGCTTACATAGTTTATGGTGTATAATAGCCTTACTGTCCTTATAAAATGCAACAATCTCATCACCAACTTTAGGATGGCAACAATAATCAAATTCTACTCCATCTAAAGACTTGTTTGTAAAAAAAGTAAAGTGTTCTAGCTCTTTAATTTTAGGTTTTCTATACCCTTTTTTAAGAAGTTCCCAAAAACGTACCTCTTTTGTACCCATATAGTCTGCAACTTGGTGTATGACTTCTTTGTAGTAGTCTAACTGTAAAGGTAACTTATAGAGTGTCTCTTGTACACTTAGCTCAGAAAGTAACCCTTTTACCGCAGAACTTTTTTGCTTAAATAATGTCGCCAATATATTGTAAGCACTCAATGTATCTGTCTCTTTAATGCGAGCCCTACACGCTGAACGTATGCCATCTTTAGCTTTTGAGGTTTTAACCGTGTCTAACCAAGAACAATGCAAATGTACTTTATCATCTTTGATGATGTTGACAATATCCCCATTTTTAAGTACTGTTAACAAAGAAACATTATGTTTATTGACCAATGCATCTAAAGCGTTGCTTCCTACTTCTGAGTGTATAGCATAAGCAAAATCTAATGCCGTTGAGCCTTTTGGTAGAGTATAGTAGTCACCTTTTGGTGAAAATACTGTAATGTCTTCTGAAAAGAGATCTGACTTAGCAAGCTCATAAAACTCTTCTATGGATTCGTTTTGGTAATGTAAGGATTCTAACCAAGTAAGATTTACACTATCAGTACCCCCTTTGTATTTCCAATGAGCTGCTACACCATACTCTGCAAGTCTATGCATATCTTCAGTACGTATTTGTGCTTCAAGTATGCCTTCTTCAGAAAAAAGTGTTGTGTGTATGGTCTTGTATCCATTTTCTTTAGGGACTGCGATGTAGTCTTTGAAGCGTGAGATAAGTGGGGTAAAACCTAAATGCATCAAACCTAAAACTTTATAACAATCTATAGGTTCATTGACGATAATACGCACTGCAAGTAAATCTAGTACTTCTTCAATACCCACACCCTTACGGTGCATTTTCATATAGATAGAATAGTAATGTTTCACTCTACCAAAAACCTCAAACTCATCTTCATCAAAACCATTTTGCACCATATAGGTTTTCACTTTTTGTATAAAGGTATTGAGTTTAAATTGTAGGTTTTGTGCATTGGATTGTATATAGTTATCGATATTCTCGTAATCTTCTGGGTAGATATACTGAAAACTCAAATCTTCTAAATGATTTTTAAGTCTTGAAATCCCTAATCTATGTGCAATAGGAGCATACACGACCAATGTCTCTTCTGCAATGCGTTTTTGTTTTTCAGCATTAAGAGCATCAAGTGTCAACATATTATGTAGCCTATCACAAAGTTTTATCACCAATACACGGACATCTTTTATAGAGGCTATAAGCATCTTTCTAAAGGTCAATGCAGAGTTGATAAGTCTTTCATCTGACCCAGAAGGTGCTAACTCCTCATCACGTATTTCAACTATTTTGGTTAGCCCCTCTACCATATGTGCTACATCCTCCCCAAAGAGTGCTTCCAACTCTTCTATCGAGAAACTCGTATCTTCGACGACATCATGCAGAAGTGCCGCTTGAACCATAGTTTCGTCATTTGAAATTTTAGCGGTAATAGCTGCTACGAGTATGGGGTGTACAATGTACGGTTCACCACTTTTACGTGTTTGTCCATCATGTGCAGTAAGCGAAAGCTCTAATGCTTTAAGTGTTTCGGGGAGAGGGGTGGGTATTTCAGCCCATAAAAGTACTTTTGCCTCTTCTATGGTATGTACATTTTTGGCTTTATCTAGAAATATTTCCATAAATATCCTTTATAAAAAATTTTTCATAAAAATACTTCTTAAAAAGCTTTTAAAACTTAGTCGTCTAAAGCTACAGTGATTTTACCTTCAGCTATCTCTTGAAGTGCAATGTCTGCATATTTCATACCTGATGTATCTATATCTAAAACAGCTGCTGCTCCATTTGCAATAGCTTCTGCTCTTTTACCCACCGCATTTGCAAGAAGGTATTTATCAAAATCTACTTTTTCTAGTGCTTGTGCTGTTAATTGTTCTGTTCTCATATTATTCCTTTAAAAATAAAATTTCTTTAACTATAAAATTCGACTAGTCGAATGAGCCAACTTCTGAAGTTAACACAGCGTTAGCGTAGCCAAGATGGGCTTTGCCCATGTGGCGTTATTTAACAATAGAACAAAGGCTCATATCGCCTTTGATGATTGCTAGTAAATTACCCTTTTCAAACATGTTACACACAACAATAGGTAACCCATTTTCTTTTGCCAAAGCGATAGATGTATCATCCATCACTTTAATATGCTCTGTCAATGCCTGGTCATAGGTCAAAGTGTCAAGCTTGACTGCATCATCAAACTTGTTAGGGTCTTTGTCATAGACACCATCTACTTTAGTTGCTTTTATGAGAAGTTCTGCTTCTATCTCTGAAGCTCTCAACGTTGCAGCCGTGTCTGTAGTAAAGTAAGGATTACCTGTACCCCCTGCAAAAACAACCACACGACCTTTTTCAAGGTGACGTCTAGCACGACGAACAATGAACGCTTCACCTATCTCTTGCATATCTATCGCAGATTGCAGTCTTGCTTCAAGCCCACAATGCTCCAATGCTTCTTGTATCGCAACACCATTAATCACTGTTGCCAACATACCCATATAATCACCAGATGTTCTTTTGATAATACCATCAGCAGCAGCAGAAACACCACGAATGATATTACCCCCACCTACAACAATACCTACTTCAACACCAGCATCTACAAGTTGTTTTATCTCACCAGCGATAAAGTTAAGGATTTTTGTATCAATCCCATATCCTTCTTTACCAGCCAAAGCTTCACCAGAAAATTTCACCAAAACACGTTTAATCAAAGTAAGCCTTTATAGTTAATTTCGCGATTATATCTAAAGGTTAGTTAGGAGGGGGTTAAAGCCGTTAAAACCATTGTTTAAATCTAAATTTTAATAAGCTTCAATGGATTAATATGTTTAGAGTCTTTAGTCGCTTTCCTCGTTCCCATCCCTTGGCTATACAACGGATGGGAACGAGGAGAAATTAATCTAGCCTGTCCCCTTTATTCTCAGAAATATAGCCTCAGTATTATCTTAAAATAGCACTTTTAATCATATCTCCACCAACCTCATCTAACATTTCTAAAAATAATGGGGACAGGCTACTTTTATACATCTTTTCTAGGTCTTCCTCTCTGATTTAGTGTAGATAGCATACCATGTTTTGTAGCAGTTTCTACTTGCCACTTCTCATCTCCTAGTGGTGCTTGTCTGTTTACTGAGTTACGTATAGCGTGTAGTTCTCCTTCTCTCATGGGAGTGTTTACAAAGTCTACCCATTCTTCATATAGTTCCATGTATGGTTTTGAAAGTAGTGTTCTGTGTGTATGTTCTCTTTCCATCAAAGAACCATAATCCCAATCTTCTGCTTGTCTTACTAGTTTAGCTCTTAGTGCATTGGCTTCTATGTATCGTAGTAGTGTTATGTAGTAACTTTCCTTTTCCACTATAAAGCTTTTGTATCTTCCTTGCCAGATATGTCCTGATGTTTTGTTTTTTTTGTGGTAGTAACGTACATGAGAAGTCATGACCCATTGCATGAGTCTACTGAGGCTATTTGGCTCTTTTGGTACGAGGAGTAAGTGAAAATGGTTTGGCATAAGGCAGTAAGCGTGTATCTCTACATTTTCTCTTTTACTTGCCTTTTCTAAGAGTTCTAAAAAGTATTCATAATCTTCCATATCATCAAAGACTTGCATACGCATATTACCTCTATTGATAATATGATAAATACCTCCTGCTGTCTCACCTCTTGGGATGCGTGGCATGATGTTTCCTTTGTTTTATTGAGGAAAGTGTAGCAGAACATGGTTTAAATGTAGCCTGTCCCCTTTATTTCGTCCCCTTTATTTTTTTACTCTCTCACTTTGGGATATTTCGTCAAATCTAAAACAACCTTCAGCAAGACCGTAGTCGCATGTTTTTTTGTATATCTCTAGTGCTTTAATATAGTTCTTCTCTACTCCTTGACCATTTTCATATAAGTTTCCCAAATTAAAACAAGCTACAATATTCTTGCCATCACAGGCTCTACTAAAAAATATCTTTGCTTTAAAATAATCTTGTTCTATACCATGTCCATTTTTATACAATAACCCAAGATTGTTGCATGAACTATATAATCCTTTATCGCAAGATTTAATATAAAGTTCTTTTGCCTTAAGATAATCTTGCTTTACACCCAGACCCTTATCGTATAAAACACCTAAATTGTGACATCCGATAGCATATTTTTTCTCACAAGCTTTGCCAAACAACTCTTTAGCCTTGAGATAATTTTGCTTTATTCCTTCCAATCCTGAAGAATACAAAGAAGCAAGATTTACACATCCCTCAATATGACCCATTTTACAAGCTTTATTAAAAAGCTCTTTACTCTTAGTGTACTCTTGATTGACTCCTAAACCCTCTTTATAATATTCACCAAGTGCAGTACATGCCTGTATAAAACCATGACTACAAGATTTTCTATAAAAAGATGCTGCCTTTAAATAGTTTTGCTTGACCCCAAAGCCATTCTCATAAAAAATACCAAGATACCAGCACCCTGCACCTTCATTACCATCACATGCTTTTTCAAAAAGAACTTTTGCTTTAAGGTAATTTTGCACAACTCCCATACCATTAGCATACAAGAGACCCGCATCACGACAACTAGTCAAATTATTATCATTGCAAGTCTTTTCCCAAACAATAATTTTTTCTTTTGCGTATTCCACAAACTCAATATCATTCTTAAAATCATTACTATTTGCATACAATATGTTGATAAGTAAAAATGTAGCTAAAACTAATATTTTCTTCATCTTATCCACCATAATAATCTAGTTTACAATCAAGTTTACTTTTTTTCTTTTTTTTGCAACAATTCTCAAATCTTTTATTACGTTCCCACCTTTTCTTTATCGCATCTGCTGCTTTGATCAATCCTGGTGCATTTTTACCAATTTCTGTAAGTACAGTCATTCCTTTTGCTGGTGATGTAATAATTCCAATCGCTATATCTCCTGCTGACGCATCCAATCCATTCGGATCCACCAAATTCACAGGATCCCCCAACACATACCCATACAAATTAGAGTCTCCACCACTAAACCCAATAGGGTCTTTGGCTGTCCACTTTCCAGTGTAGGCATCATAGTCACGGTAACCAAAGCGTGTCAGCTTGGTGTCTGCATCGTACAGTCCGCCTGCAAAGCCAAATGGTATGGTGAACGCTTCGTTGCTGTCTGTTAACATATTACCATAAGTATCGTAAGTGATTTCTTTTATGATGTTGTGACTTGTGTCGCTTATGGCTCTTAGGCTTCCTACTTGGTCATAATGCAAATAATACTTTTGTCCGTTACTTGTCATGCTTATGGGCATTCTTTGGTCTGCGTATTCAAATCTCTGAAGTAAATTATCTGAACTATCATACACAGCAAGAAGCGTAGTCAAATTAGCCCATAAATACTTTTCAACAATCACACCATCAACCAACTTAGCTACTCTTTGGTTGTTAGCATTGTGTTTATACGTAATAGTTTTTGTAGGCGTAGTGACTGCTAAGAGTTCTCCTCTTGTGCCATAACTGTAGTTTGTTGCACCTTGTGGTGTGGTTTTGGTTTTGAGGTAGCCATCTTCATCATACAAGTAGCTGTTGTCTCCATAGACTACTAAGTTATCGTCTAGGGTATAGGAGGCTGTGATGCTTGTGCCATCTACTGTAGCAGATGCACGGTTGCCGTTGTTGTCGTAGGTGTAGGTTTCTACTTCTTGGTTGTCTTTCTTTACCTGTGTCAATCTTCCCATCTCATCATAGGTATAGTCGTACGTTACTGTAGTGCCATTGATGCTCTCTCTCTTTTGGACTATAGCCCCTGCGTTGTCTCTTTGGGTGAGTTGGTACGTAAAAGTATTGTCACTTACTTCTGTCACTTCTGCAAAGCTGTTGTAGCTTCTGCTTTGTGTGAGTGTACCGTCTGTGAGATTTGTAGTGTAAGCATTTTGTGGGTCTCTGGTGAGGGTGTATGCTCCACTTTGTGTGAGTAGTCCATCGTTGTCATAAGCGTAAGACTCTGTGCCTCCTGCGTAGGTGGTGCTTGTGACTTGGAAATCGTTATTGTAGGTGAAGTTTGTTG
>Ga0256839_1002047_pt1 | contig 23246 bp, 16 predicted proteins | sample 354166metaG_FD_185968 | JGI IMG/M metagenome (GOLD analysis project Ga0256839, IMG submission 185968) | Hydrothermal vent microbial communities from Mid Atlantic Ridge, Atlantic Ocean - 354-166 | ecosystem: Environmental > Aquatic > Marine > Hydrothermal vents | place: Atlantic Ocean: Mid... | reverse complement strand
CAACTACCGCCTCTACAAACAGGCGGAGTTGGAAAGGCTCCTGAAACAGGTGGAGAAATCGGCGTCCAGAACGCAAAAGTAGACTTCCAACCAGCGGAATCATGCCATGAAGTCGCTGCACGATCTGTGCAAACCTCGAGCAAGCGTTTTCGATCCCCAGAAACGCGATACCGTTCTCGACCTCACGGACCTTGTGGACGACCGAATCGACCCCGCCGAGTTTTTCACGGAGAACTACATTACCGAGGGTATGAAGACGCTGCTCGAACACGGCATGCGTCGGCTGGAGGGGAAGACTGACCAAGGCGTTTTCAAGCTCAAGCAGGCGATGGGCGGCGGCAAGACGCACAACCTGCTATCTCTGGGCCTGCTCGCTCGGCATCCTGAGTTCCGTGAACAGGTGATGGGTGGATTTTACAAGCCGGACCCGTCGCTCGGGGCCGTCCAGGTCATCGCCTTCAGCGGCCGCGAATCCGACGCGCCACTCGGAATCTGGGGCGCCTTGGCCGAACAGATGGGACGGAAGGATCACTTCAAGGATTGCTACTCGCCGCTCCAAGCGCCCGGGCAAAAGGCGTGGGAGAATCTCTTCAAGGACGAAACCGTTCTTATCTTGCTTGATGAGCTTCCACCGTATTTTGAGAACGCTCGATCGCGCTCGATCGGCAACTCGGATTTGGCCCAGGTCACGGCAACGGCCCTTTCCAATCTGCTGGTCGCGATCGGTCGCCCGACTTGCTCCCGCGTTTGCCTTGTCATGACCGATCTCTCGGCATCGTACGCCAAGGGGAGCGCCGCAATCGCGGCCGTGCTCGACAACCTGGAGAAGGAAACGCACCGCGCGGCCATGGAGCTTGAGCCGGTCCGACTGAACTCGGACGAGCTATACCACATCCTGCGCACCCGCATCTTTGAGTCGTTGCCATGCGACAACGACGTCAACGAGGTCGCCCAGGCTTACGCAACAGCGATTCGCGATGCAAAGCAAATGGCGATTACGAGCGAATCGCCCGAGGAGTTCGCGAACCGCATCATCTCGTCCTATCCGTTTCATCCCGGCATCCGCGACCTCTACGCTCGTTTCCGAGAAAACCCCGGGTTTCAGCAAACGCGCGGGTTGATCCGCTTGATGCGAATCGTGGCCGCGCGAATGTGGAACAATGGGGACGCCGAGAAGCGTTATCTGATCGCCGCCCATGATCTCGACTTCAACGATGCGGAAACCCGCGCCGAAATCGGGCAAATCAATAACACGCTCGACAACGCGATCGCGCACGACATCGCATCGGATGGTTCCGCTGTTGCCGAGGTCATGGACTCAAACCTGGGAACGAAAGACGCCACCGACGCCTGCAAACTGCTTCTCATGGCTTCGCTGGCGAACGTGCCCAACGCCGTGCTCGGACTCTCGATTCCCGAACTCGTCGCCTATCTGTGTGAACCGGGCCGAGACCTCTCCCGCCTCAAGTCGGACGTGCTGGAAAAACTCTCCACGGCGGCCTGGTATCTCCACAGCACGCGCGATGGCAAGCTGTTCTTCAAGAATGTCCAGAATCTGATCGCGAAGTTGGAAGGGCTCGTCAAGACCTACGCTCCCGAGCAGGCCCTCAAGGAGCTTCGCCGGCGATTGGAGATCCTATTCAAACCAGTCAACGGTTGGTGCTACCAAAGAGTGCAAATCCTGCCGCCGATCGACGAAATCGAATTGGAGCAGGACAAGACGACACTCGTGGTGACCGAGCCGCATCCCGGTTCTGCACTCAAACCGCAACTGCAGGCGTTCTACGACCAGACAACCTGGAAGAACCGCATCGCCTATCTCACCGGAACCAAGGATACGTACGATATGCTGATCGAAGTCGGGAAGCGACTGCGAGCGATCCAACACATTCTGGACGAGTTGCAATCGGACAACGTGCCCGACAACGATCCGCAGATGGTTCAGGCCCGTGACCTGAACGACAAAACGCAGCAGAACTTCCACTCGGCCGTTCGCGAAACCTTCACAACGCTTTGGTATCCCACCGAGTCCGGCATGGTCAGCATGGACTTTCGCATGAAGTTCGAGGGAAACAAATATAGCGGCGAAGACCAGGTCGTGGCGGTCCTCAAAGAAAAGATGAAGTTCACCGAGGAAATCGATGGCGATACATTCCGCAAAAAGTGCGAACAGCGATTGTTCACTCAGCAGTCCATGCCATGGAATGAAATCAAACGCCGAGCGGCGACCACACCCAAATGGCAATGGCACCACCCCAACGCCTTGGACCAGTTGAAACAACAATGTATCCATCGGGACATTTGGCGCGAAGATGGCGGGTTCGTCGATAAGGGCCCTTTCCCGCAGCCGAAAACCAGCGTCACCGTCCAGGAACAAACCCGCAGCGACGAAACAGGACGAACGACGCTGCGGATCACCCCAGTCCACGGAGACACCATCTATTGGGAGGTCGGTGGTCCGGCGACAACGGCATCGGCCAAGCTCGAAGGAGCGACACTCGAAACGGCCGAGTTGGAAGTTTCCTTCCTGGCGGTTGATTCCAAAGGTGTCCATGAGACCGGCGAACCCTACACCTGGCGAAACCGGATCACACTCAAGTATCGCCTCTTCCAAAGCGGCGATGGCAAGCGGCTGGAGCTGCGCGCAGCACCGGAAGCCACGATTCGGTACACCACCGACGGGTCCGATCCGAAAGTGGCGGGAGCCGCCTACGAAGACGCCTTTGATATTCCCCAAGGCGCGCCGCTCGTCCTGGCCTACGCGGAACGAGACGGCATCCAATCGGCGGTCGAACAGATCCGCATCAGTTGGGACCAGGACGAAGAGATCAAAGTCGATCCCGAGCTGCCGGCGACGTGGCGACGCAGGCAACAGACGACAAGCACCAAGGAAACGTATCAATTGCTGGATCGGCTCAAGAAACACAAGGCCTCGGTGGTCGGTTTGACGATCACGGTCGGCGGCGAGGCCGGTGTCAAGGAGTGGATCGAACTGACGATGTTCGAGGACAAGCAGGTCGAGCCGGCACTCGTCGAGGAGACCCTCGAGGCTCTCCGAAAACTGCAGGCCGATGGGCAAGTCAAGGTGGAAGCCAAGGCCTTGCACTTTGCCAGCGGCCAGGATCTGCTGGATTGGGTCGAGGACGCCAAAACATCGCTTCAGCCGAACGAAGTGAAACAGTAACGCCATGGCCACCAAAACAGAAACGATGCAAACCCAGGTCTCCCGGTCCTTCGGCTTCGATCCGGCCGAAGGACGGCATCATTTCGTGGTGTCCATTCCACGCGGCGGCAAGCAAAACATCGAAATCAGCGAACACTTCACCTGGAACCCCAAAACCGGCTCCAGTCCCGTGACGCTCGGCGCAGACGAGGATGGTCAGATTCGCGTCGTCCTCGTTCGGCCGAAGTGGGACGCCATCGCGGACCAGGTCCGCGCGGTCTTCAACACGCGATTGAAGAAAATGGGCCGGCGGCCGGGATCGTGGAGAGTCGGCAAGAACTTGATTCGCCGAGAACTGGGCAAGGAACTGGTATTGCTCGCATGGGCCATCGAGGACGCAGACCCCGGACTCATCCCGAACGCGCTGGCGAATTGGCAAGGGCTCGTCCCGGAAGAACGCTGGTGGCTCTATACGCAAACGGCCGCGGCAACCGGCCACGGATTGCGGGATCGCGGGAAAGGTTGGCGAAAGGCCGTCCGCTTCGCACTCACCGAAAACCCCGTCGGCCTGCGCGCTAAGGATCAGGCCGTCGTCCCCGAGTTCTTTCGGATCGCCGTCGAACGCAGCGAACAGAGAACGCTCTTCGATTTGGACAACAACGGCGATTCGCCGCAATAGGATGCAAAAGGAAAAGTCATGGCGGTCGAAACGAAACCCGAGACGAAAGACGACGCCCTCGACGAAACCCCGCTCGCCGGCGCTCCTTGCTTCATGGAACGCCAGTTTCCCGTGGCCCGAATATCGGCCGAATCATACAAGGAACGCAAGGCAGGGTCCGGACAGACCTTGACGGGACTCGGCAAGTGGTGGGGTCGTAAACCGCTGGTCCTGGTCCGCGCCACGATTCTCGGTCTGCTGCTGCCCGACACCGGCGATCCGCATCGCGACCGCGAAATCTTCCTCAAGCTCATGACGATGGACGACGACGGACTGCGGCGGCGCAAGGACAAAAAGCTCAAGGCCGACACGATCTACGCCTATGCAACGGAGGCCGAGCGAAAGCGGTTCTTCCAGTCCGGCACGTCGAAGTGGCGGACCGATGCCGAGATCGCCTGGAGCGTCATGTCGGCAGCACAGCGCCAAGAGTTGTTTTATTCCGAACCGGACGAAAACAGCAGCCGTGTCATCAAAGGGCCGCGTAAGAAAGACACGCAGCAGCGCACCAAGGAGATCCGCCAGCGCTGCCGCGAGGCGAAACAATCGTTGGAATCTCGTGTCTTTCACCGGCTGCCGTATTCCGAAAAGTTGACATACTGCCGGCGGCCCGAACAGATCGACGGACCGTCCGAAGACGCGTGGGTTGAAATCAATGCGCACTTGGGCACCAACGCACACAGCCTGCCGGAACTGGTCGACGAGCTGGGGCGGCGGCGGTTTGGGCATCGGCCGCGCGTGGGGGATTCCTTCTGCGGGGCGGGCAGTGTGCCGTTCGAGGCGGCGCGGATCGGCTGCGATGCCTACGGCTCCGACCTGTCGCCCGTTGCCGCCCTCTTGACCTGGGCGGCACTCAACATTGTCGGTGGCGGCGAAGCAGTGGCCGAACAAGTGAAACAGGCGCAGCAAGCGATCTTCGAAGCCGTCGACCGCCAGGTGACCGAATGGGGCATTGAGCACAACGAACTGGGCTGGCGGGCCGATGCCTACCTTTACTGTGTCGAGGTCGTCTGCCCGGAATGCCAATGGCGCGTGCCGCTGGCGCCGTCCTGGGTGATTGCCGAGAAAACAAATGTCGTTGCCGAACTCGTGCCGCACGAAGCTGATCAACGATTCACCATCGAAATCCACGAGAACGTATCGGCCGAGCGAATGAAGCGGGCCAAGGAGTCGGGGACGGTTAGGGATTCGCGTCTCTGGTGTCCACATTGCGGCGGCGATACGCCGATCGAGGTGATCCGGCGAAACGGTATGGGCAAAGATCCCAATTCCCGTTATCACGAATCGGGACTGCGGTTGTGGGAGAACGACGATTTGGTACCGCGGCCCGACGATGTCTTTCAGGAACGGCTCTACTGCATCCGCTGGGTCGAAACGTACTGGGATACGAACGCCAAAGGCGAGGACGTGCAAAAGACTCGCCGGCATTACCGCGCGCCGACGGTCGAGGACCTCCAGCGCGAGCAACGCGTGCTGGAACTGCTGCGCGAGCGATTTCACGATTGGCAGGAAAAAGGCTACATCCCCAGCCGACGGATCGAACCAGGCTACAATACTACACAGCCAATTCGCGAGCGCGGCTGGACGCACTGGCACCACCTGTTCACCCCCAGGCAGTTGCTGGTGCATGGACTCATTTGGAGCGTGACTGACAAGTGCCTGCATAAGTACATTGCCTCGTTTGTGGGCCTATGGTTGCGAATTGCTGCTTGCGCTGACTGGAACACCAAGTTGTGCCGTTGGATTGCCAGTTTGGATCACAGTGGCGGAATCGGATCTTTGGCGCAGACATTCTACAATCAAGCCCTCAATACGCTCTTCAACCATGGGATTCGTCCGACCCTTCTACTTGGCCCTACTATTACAGCGTCTATGACAAGAGGGACAGTTGTGGTAGGTTCCTCAGTATTGAGTGATTCACAGATCATCGCCGCAGATGCCCGTACTGTTAGTGTAGAATCCGACCTCTGGATCACCGACCCTCCCTACGCCGACGCGGTCAATTATCACGAGCTGGCCGAGTTTTTTCTCGCCTGGTACGAGAAGCACTTGCCGAAGTTGTTTCCCGACTGGTACACCGACTCGAAGCGGGCGTTGGCGGTCAAGGCGGATGATCCGGTGGAGTTCAAAAAGAGCATGGTGGCGTGCTACCGGCGCTTGGTCGAACACATGCCCGACGATGGCCTGCAAGTCGTCATGTTCACGCATCAGGATGCGGGTGTGTGGGCCGATTTGACGATGATCTTGTGGGCGGCGGGACTGCGCGTCACGGCCGCCTGGTGCATCGCCACCGAAACCGATTCCGCCTTGAAGGAGGGCAACTATGTTCAGGGAACGGTGCTGCTGGTCTGCCGCAAACGGACGGACGCCGAGCCGGTCTTTCTGGATGAGATCAACCACCGCGTGGAAGCGGAAGTACGGCGGCAACTGGACGAAATGCTTGCTTTAGAAGACGCCAGCGAACCGAACTTCGCCGACGCCGATTATCAGCTTGCCGCGTACGCGGCCGCCCTGCGCGTGTTGACCGAGCGTCCCATCGAGGAAATCGACCCGCAGCGCGAGATAACCCGCGTCCGGGGAAAGGGGGAGCCCAATCCGGTCGAACAACTGATTCGGGGCGCGGTGCGGATCGCCTGCGACCACCTGGTTCCCGACGGGATCGACCGCGACATCTGGAAGACGCTCGCGCCGATGGAACGGTTCTACCTCAAGGGCCTCGAGGTCGAGACGCACGGCGAACACCGCAGCGGCGTCTTCCAGGAGCTGGCACGCGGCTTCGGCGCCGCCGACTACACTGATTTGATCGCCACGTCCAAGGCCAACGCGTCACGGCTGAAGACGGCCGGCGAGTTCGGCCGGCGGATGCTTTCCGGCGACGGCTTTGCATCGTCGTTGACCCGGCAAGTCCTGTTCGCGGTTCATCAGATCGCCCGGACCGACGAGACGGCCGCCGGACTGAACTGGCTCAAGACCGAGCTTTCGGACTACTGGAACCACCGAGACAAGATCGTGAACATCCTCGATTTCCTGGCCAGGCTCGACCGAGTCAGCGGCATGGCTCATTGGGACAAGGATTCCGGAGCGGCCCGGCTGTTGGCCGGGGCCGTGCGTAATGATCATGTGTAGAGGTGCGCGTCAATGACGCGAAGCGCCACCGCGCCGTCAGCGCCCCTAGGAGTCGCACAATGAAGAACTTTGATCGCATCACTTTCGATACCAAAGTCATGGGCGGGCGCGCCTGCATTCGCGGCATGCGGATCCCCGTTTCGGTGATTGTGAGCCAGATCGCGCACGGAGCGACGATCGAGGAGATTCTTGAAGGTTATCCGGACCTGCAACGGGAGGACATCGAACAGGCGTTGGAGTACGCGGCCTGGCTGACGACCGAGCAAGTGATAAGCCAATAGGGGTTGCCGATGCGGTTCCTGGTCGATGCGTGCGTCGATGTTCGCGTTGCGGAGTGGCTGCGTTCCGAAGGGCACGATGCAATGCACCTGCGCGATGAAGGCCTCCAACACCTGCCGAACGGAGAGATCTTCATCAAGGCGATCGCGGAGGAACGCGCGATCGTGACGTTCGATCTGGACTTCAGCGAGATTACGGCCCTGTCGCAGGGACAAGTTGTCAGTGTGCTCGTTCTGCGTTTGCACAATCCCCGAGTGCGAAATGTCATCGATCGACTGGCTGCGGTCTTGCCTCATGCAGCGAGTGTCCTCGAGTCGGGTGCGATTATTTCCGGCGAAGATGCGCGATATCGTATTCGTCGACTGCCGATTTCCCCACCTGAAGATGCACCATGAACGGGGAGCCGAGAAAGACAGTCCGCCGTTTTTCCTCTCGCCGACGGCCGCTTGACCGTTCCTTCCTGTGTGCCCGACTTCAAAACGCGCGCAGCTACGATCGAATTGCCGGGTACTTCAGTTCGTCGCTTCTGGAGGTTGTCGGGGAGCAGTTGGAAGACGTCAGCGGCACCGTGCGCATGGTGTGCAACTCAGAACTCAGCCCCGCCGATGTCGCGACGGCTCGGGCGGCACAAATGGCCGTGCGCCGCTCGTGGTGTGCGTTCGAGCCGGAAAAGCTGCTCGAGGATGTCGGCGGTGAGGCAGCCCGCTCGCGGTTCGCCCGGTTGTTCAAACTGTTGCACAGCGGAAAGCTCCAAGTACGCGTGCTGCCGGATGAAACGTTCGGCCTGATTCACGGCAAGGCCGGAGTGATCACCATGCAGGACGGCTCGCGGACCTGCTTTATAGGCAGCGCCAATGAATCGCGATCCGCATGGCGCATGAACTACGAGCTCATCTGGGAGGACACGAGTCCGGAGGCCGTGCAATGGGTTCAAGAAGAGTTCGATGCGCTCTGGTCCTCTCCATCGGCCGTTCCGTTGGCCGATTTCGTGATCGAAGACATTGCCCGTCTGTCTGAGCGCCGCGTTGTGCGCAAGGTAAACGACTGGGCAAAGAAACCGGACGACTCCTCACCGGAACCGGCGTCCGCCGTGATTGAGTCCCCCGTTTACCGCAAGGAAGTCGGGCTCTGGGAGCACCAGAAGTATTTCGTCAAGCTGGTTCTCGACCATCACCTGGGCCCGATGCAGAAGGCCCGCTTCGTGCTGGCCGATCAGGTCGGTCTGGGCAAGACGCTGCAACTGGCCATGTCGGCGATGCTCATCGCACTGACCGGCGAGAAGCCGATCCTGGTCATTTGCCCGAAGACGCTGGTCTGGCAATGGCAGGGTGAAATGCGTGATCTGTTGGCGATGCCGTCCGCCGTTTGGGATGGGAAGCACTGGGTGGACGAGCGGGGCATCGAATATCCATCGGAAGGACCTGCGTCGATCCGCAAGTGCCCGCGCCGAGTCGGCATCGTGTCGTCGGGACTCATTACGCGGGGATCGGAGGTCGTCGATCATTTGCTGGGGATGTCGTATGAGTGTGTTATTCTCGACGAAGCCCATCGCGCCCGTCGGCGAAACCTCGGCGAGAACCGGAACGGGGAGCACGCGCAGCCGAACAACCTGCTTGCGTTCATGTACCGCATTGCCACCCGGACTCGGAGCCTGCTGCTGGCCACGGCCACCCCGGTGCAACTTCGTCCCATCGAAGCGTGGGATCTGCTCGATGTGCTCAGCCGCGACGACGAGAGTGTGCTCGGCAATACGTGGAGTCCATGGCGTCGCACACCGGACTGTCTTGACCTGATCATGGGACGAGCGGACTTGCCACAAGATCTGACGACTCAGTGGGACTGGTTGCGTAACCCACTGCCTCCCAAGTCGGAGCATCGTGACTTCGAGGTGATCCGCGGCAAGTTGGATGTACCGGATTCCCAGGCGGTTGTCCCTGGTCATGATTTGGACCGGCTCGGCCCGCCGGACCAGGCGCGTGTTGCGAGGATGTTCCCTCGATTCGCACGCGAACACCATCCCTTCATACGGCGGATTGTTCGAAGAACACGAGAGCAACTTGAAACCCAGATCGATCCGGAGACGAACGAGCCGCTGCTACAAAAAGTCGAAGTCCGGCTGCTCGGCGAGGCTGACCACGAGGCCATCCTCCTCCCGGCATATCTGCGTCAAGCGTACGAGTTGGCCGAGGCATTCTGTAAAAAGCTCGGGGAACGGATGAAGGCGGCGGGGTTTCTCAAAACGCTTCTACTGCGGCGCGTTGGCAGTTCGGTCTACGCGGGCATGCGGACGGCAGAGAAGATGCTTGCTGAGTGGGAGTCCGTCGAAATCGAGGATGATGAGGACGACGAAGACGAAATCCTCGAGGAAGACGAAACGGCCGTGGCCTCCGCGGACATGTCCCGTTCTCTCACGGCCGAGGAACGAGAACTGCTGGAGCGTTTCGTCAACGCCCTCAAAGCGTACCAAGGACAAGACCCCAAGTACGCGGTCGTCCGGCAGTGTCTCTTCGAACGAGACTGGCTGCGATTGGGTTGCATCATTTTCAGTCAATACCGCGATTCCATCCTCTGGCTGGCCGAGCAGTTGACTCAAGACGTGTCCGACGAGCCGATCGGCGTGTATTCCGGTCCCGCGACTTCCGGGATCATGCTGGACGGGGAGTGGATCCCGAAATCTCGGGAAGATCTCAAGCGGATGGTAAGGGACTCGCAGCTTCGTTTGTTGTTGGGAACCGACGCAGCCTCGGAAGGACTCAATTTGCAGATGCTGGCTCGGCTGATCAACCTCGACTTGCCGTGGAACCCGACACGTCTGGAGCAACGCAAGGGTCGAATCCAGCGGATCGGGCAGATCCACGATACGGTTGAAATCTACAACATGCGGTACAAAGATTCGGTCGAGGACCGGGTCCACGAGCTACTTTCGGAACGGCTCCAAGATATTTTCAGCCTGTTCGGACAGATTCCGGATGTACTCGAAGACGCCTGGGTCGCGATGGCACTGGGAGAAAAGGAACGCGCCAAGAAGATCATCGACGAGCTGCCGAAGAGTCATCCATTCGACCTGCGTTATACGCAAGTCGAAAAGATCGACTGGGAGTCTTGTCGGGAAGTACTTGACGCCGGCGAGAAGTACCGGGTGCTCGCAGAAGGTTGGTAATCGGATTAGATTCTTAGAGCCTGTAACAAAACCCGCCGCGCCGCTTTCCGGCCTTGGGCGTGTTGCTTGCGGCACGGAGTTTTGTGACAGCCTCTTACTCCGTAACATGCGCGCACGGCGCGCGCATGTTTGTGAGAAAGCTCTGCACCGCAATCCCTCCAGCCTTGCGGGCGGAGCCCGCGTCAAGTGATTTCAGCCGCTCGATTCCCATTGCCAGACGTGAACCATGCCGGCGATGTCGGCGGCGGCGACGGTGTTCTGATCGGGTGAGATGGCGATCGCATGCACCCAATCCTTGAATTGTCCACCGCGGGACGCGCCCAATACGGCGACTTGCTCGCCGTCCGAGACTCGGCAGATGCGGACCGTCGTATCCCGGCCGGAGGAGAGCAGGTACTTGCCATCCGCCGAGAACTTCACATCGCATACGCCGTAGCGGTGTCCGGATACCGTGCGCAGAATCTTGCCGCTATCCACATCGACGAGATGGACTTTGCCGGTGTCGGTCTCGCCACCCTGTCCCACCGCGAGCATGGTACCGTCTGGTGAGAATGCCGCGCACACGAGACCGCGTTTGAGCAGCTTGCGCCACTTCTGCCAATATTGGTAAGAGTCGGTGCGGTTCCGGTCATTCACATCGGGCGTCCAGATTTTCAGCAAGTCCATTTTGAGTGTGCCGTCATCGGCATTCCACAGGCGGGCCTGAGCCGCCGGCACGTCGAAACTGCTGCGGCGTCCAGCGTACTCGCATGTGAAAGCCGTCTTGCCGTCCGGCGCAAGGGCCACCGACCGGACCCAAACGCGGTCGTACCCATGCCAGCTCGAAACCGGCTCGAGCGACGCAAGGTCCCACACGATGCTCAGGCATTGATCGTCACCGCTGATCAAGCGTTTTCCGTCGGCGCTGATGTCGAGTCCGTAGACCCAGCCGCCGTGTCCTTCCAGCACATGCGTTGCGGCGACCGTTTCGACTCGCGTGCCGGGAGCATTCAGGATCTCGTCCCTCTTTCTTCCCGAGGTGCGTCGCGCCTGGTTCTCGCGTTGTTTCCCGTCGAGCACAACTTCCGCCTCGCCGGTCGCCGGTGCGTCCACGTCCCACACGCGAACGGTATGATCGAGGCTGGACGACACCAGCGTTCTACCGTCGGGAGTGGTCCGCAGGTGCGTGATTCCATTGGTGTGCCCGTCCAGTCGGCGAACCGGCGGGAAGTCGGGTGGACGATCGTTCTTGCTGTTCTTGCCGCCGGCTGCTTGCGGTTGAGGAGGGTTCTCGGGCAATTCCCAAACGTAAATCTGGCCGCTACGGTTTCCGGCCGCGAGCCGACGCTCATCACCCAGAAACGCCACCGACGTCGGCCACTCCCCTTCAAAGGACAACTGCCACTGGTGGATCGGGGCTTTGATATTCATCCATTCGCTTTCTGACAATCGGTCGCACTAAGCCAAGATGTCTCGCACCACTTTGTGTCCGAACTGCGCCAACGGAATCGGGCGGACGCCGGAATAGTTTTCCGTCTCCGGGTCGATTCCCAGTGCGGTGTAGATCGTTGCGAAGAAGTCCCCCTCGGTGACCCGGTCCTCCTTGACGTCGATGCCGTCCTTGTCCGACGCGCCGTACACGAGTCCTCCTTTCACGCCGCCCCCGGCCAGTGCGGTCGTCCAACTTCGCACATAATGATCGCGGCCGCTGCGATTGTTGATCTTCGGCGTGCGGCCGATCTCCCCCATCCAGACGACCAGGGTGTCGTCGAGCAGCCCCCGTTCGTCGAGATCATCCAGCAACGCGGCCCAAGCATGTTCCATCGGCGGGACGAGGGACTTGTGCCCCTCGAAGTTGTCCGCGTGCGTGTCATAGCCGCTCTGGCCGACTTCGACAAACGCCACGCCCGCTTCGACCAACCGGGCGGCGATCATCATCCGGCGACCGATTTTCGAGTCGCCGTACTTGTCCCGATACTTTTCCCACTCGGCGTCGAGCTTGAAGACATGGCGGACGTTGTTCAGCCGCCGCGCCCGGTCGTACGCTTCGCGATGCATGCGGACCGGATCGGCCCGGTGACGGGCGGCGTACTGCCGTTCGACAAAGTCTCGCAAACCGTGCCGACGGGCTTCGTGTTCCGCGGACAACGGCGAGATCGAGAACGGGGGCAACGCGCCGTCGCGGTTGAGCTTGAACGGTTGATACTGCGGCCCGAGGATTCCGGAGCCGGCGTCCCCCACCGACGAGATTTTCACGAAGTTGGGCAAGTCCGATTCCGCATCGCCGCAGTACTTGGCGACGATCGCGCCGATTTCCGGAAACCGCGTGTCGGCGGTCCGCGACCAGCCGGTATGCATCAGGTAAATGCCGCCGGGGTGATCGATCTGCGAGGTGCGCATCGAGCGGATGACGGTCAGCTTGTCCATTCGCTGGGAGATCCGGGGCATCAGCTCGCAGACGCGCGTTCCGGGAACATTCGTCGAAATCTCGCGAAACACCCCGCCCGTGGGACGCCCGACTTTCATATCGAACGTCTCGAATTGGCTGCAGCCGCCATTGAGCCAAATCAGAATGCATCGCTTGTTCGATTTCTTGACCTCGTTCGCCATCGCATCGGAATGGAACAGGCCGCCCCAGTTCATCAGCGCGGCGCCGCCGGCCGTTCTCAGTGCCCCTTTCAGCAGCGCCCGTCGACTAAGATGTTCGTGCGTCCGGCAAATGCTCTTCATTCCCGTTCTCCGCGCGTTATGCTCATCCCGCTTGTTATCGCACTCCGCCGAAAGGGCGCTCTCCCTAGTGGTTGAAGCGGAATTCGCTGCAAGTCATCAATGTCCAGACGGCATCGTGCAGCCTCCCGCGCGGATCGTCTCCAGCCGAGAGAAACGCAACGAACTCCTCGATCTCCGCCGATGTCGGACGACGGGAGAGGACCTGGAGGAAGAGCCGTTCGACTCGTTCTTCCCATGAGGCTTCCGATTTCGCCAGCGACTCGTGCAAGCTGCCGGGCCGATCGGAAATCATCTGCCGTATGGGGCCGTTGTTCAAATAGAGATGTTCATGCAGCCCGCCCTGAAAGTTTCCGACTCCGTCGTTTGGACGACCGAACGACTGCAGCAGACGTTCCCACTCGATGCCGCGAACCTGGAACCGATCGCCGCCGACTCCGGTCGCTTCAATGGGCGAGCGAGCCTTGCCACTTCGCTCCAGAACCTTGTCGAATCCGCTGGCGATCATCCACGACTCGAACAACTCTTCGGCCGATAGCGGCCGGTAGCGAGCCCGCTGGTACCACTTCGGTTTCGCCTCCTTGCTTCCCGAACCGACGGCCGACAGTTGATACGCTCGGCTGTTGACGATCTCGCCAATGAACCATTTCAAATCGAATTCGTGTTCGATGAGTGCTTGCGTCAGGGCATCGAGCAATTCCGGATGGCTGGGAGGATTTGCAGGACTCAAATTGTCAACGGGATGAACGATCCCCTTGCCCATGAACTGGGCCCAGATGCGGTTGGCGACAGCACGGGCGAAGTACGGATTCTCAGGACTGGTGATCCAGTCGGCCAGTCGATCCTTGCGCGAAAATCTCGGTTTGGGCGGCATCCGACCGCTGGGGAAATCGCGGGGCTCCTTGAAATCCTCAGGCAACCGGGGTTCCACCAGCAATGCGCCCTTGAGGAACTTCGGCTTGACCGGCTGGCCCTGTTTGCCGACGCCATCCTGCTGCACCGGCCCGGTGAACAACACCTCGCCCGAGTTCTTCTCGCCGATGGCATACGCCTTGAGCTTACCCTTCTTGCCTACGTCCACCACTCGCAGCCGTACCAGGAACGCCGCCATTCCATAGAAATCCCGTTGCGACCACGCGTCGAACGGATGATCGTGACACCGTGCACACTGAAGCTGGATGCCGAGAAACTTTCGGGTCACTGCTACAGTCGCGTCCTCCGGCGCGTTCTTGTACTGCACGAAGAACATCGGCGGGCCGTGCTCCACGGTATTCCCTTCGGCCTTCAGAATGGCGCGTGCCCAGACATGGTACGGCACGTTGTCATTGAACTGATCGCGCAACCAGTTCTTGAATCCGTCACGGTATCGCGTGCCATAGCCCGGAGGATTGCGACCGAAGTAGATCATGTCCCAAACGTCCGACTGATGAACGCCGTAGCGAGGATGATCCAGTAGCCGTGCGATCAGCTTCTCCCGCTTGTCCGGGTCGGCGTCGTCGAGAAACACGACCACCTCGTCGTACGTCGGTATCACGCCGATCAGATCGAGATAAATACGACGCACGAATTCCGAATCCGTGGAAAGCGCCGCCGGCATGACATTGTTGGCTTTCCACGCGTCTTCGACAGCTCGGTCGATCACGTCGCGAAGTCGCCCATCGCCGACGACGGCCGGCGCCGCACACGCGACCACCAGAGCACTGAGAACCAGTTGCCACGGTCGATTCATGTCCGCCACTTTCCCACTCGACGCGCCGCGCATGCCCGAAACGAGCGACCATGGTTTCAAAACACGGATGCGAAGCCGCAAGATCGGGGGCTGCCAACACGAGAAATGTTACCACCTATCTGTACCTATTACCACCCACTCGTGATGCGAGCGTGCGGAATCCACTCCAACCGGGTGGGCATCCGGCGACGGCCTGGTACGCCGCCGCTCGCCGAGCGGCGGCACGTTCGCAATCCCTTCGGCTCCCGGTTCGCAGAACGGCATCGAGATCGATCCCGTCGATCCGGCGCTGGGGCTCGGCGGCATCCACGCTTGCCGGGAAGTCGCGTGTTTTCGATGGGCAGATGGATGCCGCAGCGTGGTCAGGCTGGAAAGCCTGACCTACGGGAATTTGCCGACCGGTTGTCGGCATGAATTGCCATCACTCGGGCGCGTCTGTCCCAAGCGTGGTTGGCAGTTGCACTTACGACTCGGTAATCGGTGGGGCTACTTCATTCGGATAAACTGTTACAGAAATGGAAAGAGCACCCTGGAGAGGACTCGAACCTCCGACCTACGGTTTAGGAAACCGTTGCTCTATCCGACTGAGCTACCAGGGCAAACAGAGTGAAGTGTGAAGTGTGAAGTGTGAAGTGTGAAGAAGGGGAGTGGGGAAAATGAAAAATGGAAAATGGAAGAGGGAAGAGGGAAGAGGGAAGAGGGGAAATGCAGAATGTGAGCGAAGAGCGGGATTGGTGGAGACGGGTGGCGGGGAAAACGAGTTCCGCTTGCCTCTGCCTCGGCACTCCCCCTACAATACCTCTCCCTGGGGAGTTCCCGCTCGAGGGAGTCCTCACCGGTCCGTTCCCGTTCGCTCGCAGTGACGCACGCCGCTCCCGGTCATGTCCGACTCCGCCCCCTCCGCCTCCCAGCTCGCCCCCAAACAGGTCGCCGTTTTGGGGGCGACTGGCAGCATCGGACAGAGCACGCTCGATGTTCTGGCACACCTGGGGGACCGATTCACCGCCCACTCGCTCACGGGGCACACGAAACTCGAGCGACTCGCCCGGCTGGCCCAGCAGGTGCGGCCCCGCTTCGTCGTGGCCACCTCGCCCGAGCTGGCCGCCGCGCAAGACTGGTCCGACCTGCCCGCCGGAACCGAACTGCGCGTGGGCCGCCAGGCGCTGCTCGAGTCGGTAACGGCTCTCGACGTCGACATCGTGTTGGCGGCCATTGTGGGAAGAGCCGGGCTGGAGAGCACGCTGGCGGCGATCGACGCCGGCAAGCGGGTGGCTCTGGCCAATAAGGAAACACTGGTGGTGGCCGGGCCGCTGGTGATGGAGCGAGCGGCCGAGTCGGGTGCCGAGTTGATTCCGGTAGACAGTGAGCACAGTGCCATCTTTCAGGCCATGCAGGCGGGGCGGCGAGCCGAGTTGGAGCGAGTCGTGTTGACGGCCAGCGGAGGCCCGTTTCGCCATCACACACCCGACCAACTGCGGCAGGTCACCGTCGAGGAGGCGCTGCGGCACCCCACCTGGGAGATGGGCAAGAAGATCACCGTCGACTCGGCCACCATGATGAACAAAGCACTCGAGATCATCGAGGCTCGTTGGCTGTTCGACCTTTCCCCCGACCAGATTGATGTCGTCATCCATCCCACGTCGGTGATTCATTCGTTTGTGGAATTCACGGACGGATCGGTGATGGCTCAACTGAGTCCCCCCGACATGCGACTTCCCATCCAATACGCCCTGACCTATCCTGAACGTCTTCCCTCACCGGCCGCTCGCTTCGATTGGTCGAAAGGGGGGACGTTCGAGTTGGAGCCTGCCGATCCCGATCGGTTTCCCGCTTTGGAGCTGGGAACGCAAGTCGCGCGCCGGGGCGGCACGGCCGGCGCGGTGCTCAACGCCGCCAACGAAGCCGCCGTCACTCGGTTCCTCGCGGGCAGCCTCCACTTTCACCAGATTGTTCCGGCTTGCCGATCGGTTCTCACCCATCACACATTTGACGCCCATCCCACACTCGAGGACCTGATTCGACTCGACCAGTGGGCTCGCCAGGAGATCCAGACGTGGAAATGATATTGCTCGCCGCACAGGGCTCGGTCCTGGCAACCGTGTCGAACATCGTCAAACTGGTGGTCGGACTCGGTTTCGTCATCTTCATTCACGAACTGGGCCACTTTCTGGTCGCCAAGTTCTTCGGCGTGAAATGCGAGAAGTTCTACATCGGCTTCGACGCCCCCATCCGAATCGGCCCCTGGGAACTCCCCCGCCGTTTCGCTCGCTGGCAGTGGGGAGAAACCGAATACGGGATCGGCATCATTCCCCTGGGCGGCTACGTCAAGATGCTGGGCCAAGACGACAACCCCGCCAATGCGGCTCGCGAAGCCGAGCGAATCCGTGTGCGCAAGAACGACGCCGAGGGTGAGTCGGAAGGCGAACCGGCGTACGAACTCGACCCGCGCAGCTATCCTGCCAAGAGCGTGCCGGCTCGGATGGCCATCATCTCCGCGGGCGTGATCATGAACTTGATCTCGGCCGTCATCTTCGCCGGCATTGCCTTTTCACTCGGGGTCAACTTCATGCCCTGCGAAATCGGCAGCGTCACTCCGGGTAGCCCGGCGTGGCAGGCCGGACTGCGCGAGGGGGACAAGATTCTGCAGTTCGGCCGCGACGGCAAACCGACCGAGTATCTGTGGTGGGACTGGGATTTGCGGCAGGAGGTGGCTCAAAGCGGACTCAGCGGAGAAACGCGCCCCATCGAACTGAAAGTCCGACGCGCTTCCGGCGACCAAACCTGGGTGAAACTCACGCCCAGCCGCTATCTGATCGAACTCGAGCTGGCCAAGTTCGTCAGCATCGGCATCACTCCGATGACTTCCACCACGCTGGAAGATCCGGTGGCCTACCCCGGGTCTCCGGCCGCCAAGCTGGCGGACCAACTCCGCCCCGGAGACCGCGTCGTGGCCATCGACGGCCAGCCCATCGACCGCTCGCACGCCACCGAATCGGGCGACCTTCCGGGGTGGCAGCTCGAGCAACACCTCCAGCGGCACTTCGACCGCCCGGTCAAGCTCACGCTGGAGCGTGCCAGCGACGACGCGCAGACTCAAACCCACGAAGTCTCCTTGCCGCCCCAGCAGTGGCGCGACTTGGGGATCATCTGCCGTGCCGGGCCGATCTCCGCCGTCCGTGCCGGCTCGCCGGCTCACCAAGCCGGACTACGTCCGGGTGATCGGCTCGTTTCGATCGACGGCGATCCGATCGGCGATCCGATGACACTCCAGCAGCGGATGCTCCAGCGCGCGGGCGAAACCGTGACGTTGGTGCTCCAGCGAGGAAACGAGTCCGAGGAAAAGACCGTAAAGCTGACGCTCACCGACAACGTGCCGGTCACTTCGATCGTCTTTCCCGCGTCGAGAATTGCCGTCGATCCCATCGGCATCGCGTTTCCCATCGAGAACGTGGTGGAAGACGTAGCCGCCGATTCCCCGGCCGCTCGAGCCGGCATCCGCAAAGGGGACCGGCTATTGGCCTGGAGCTTCGTAGTGGCCGAGCAGGATCAGAAGACGCTCGAGCAATCGTTCGTCCTCAAGGCACTCACCATCGAGCAGAAACTCGGCGAGATTCCCAATTGGGCCTATTGTCTGGGCACGCTGCAGATGCTGCCGGCTTCGACCAAGGTCCGACTGGTCGTGCAGGGGCCGTCGAAGAACGCGAAGAAGCGGACACTGCTGCTCGAAAGTCGCACGGTGGCCGACGCCTACGTTCCCGACCGCAGCCTGCGATGGAAGCCGATCAGCCGCGTTCACCGAGCCGCTTCCATCGGAGACGGTTTCCGCCTGGGATGGCGGTTTACTCGCCGCAAGTTCACTCAAGTGGTGCAGATGGTGCAGAAGCTGGTGACCGGACAGTTCTCGGTCGGCCATCTGGCGGGACCGCTGGGAATCGTCGTCATCGCCGGCCGGGAAGCATCCGAGGGCACCACACGGTTGCTGTTGTTCCTCACGTTCCTCAGCGTCAACCTGGCCATCTTGAACTTCCTGCCGATCCCGGCGCTCGATGGCGGGCACATGGTCTTTCTGGCCGTCGAAGGCATTACTGGACGACCGGTCAACGAGAACGTGCAGGGGGTGCTGACGATGATCGGCGTGTTGGCCTTGCTCGGGCTGATCCTGTTCGTGACCGCCAACGACGTCCGGCGATTCTTCGAGGCCTGGTGGTGAGCTTGCGCGTGGTGCGGGACAATCCGCCTGTGCGCGCCGAGCGCTCCTGGATGTCGGAGCCCATCCGATCCCTGCTTGAAGAGGAGCCGGATCCGGCTACAATACGAGGTCGGTTCGGCGGTCCGCGCCGGTCCGACTCCAGCCCGAAAATACGCGCCCGTGGCACAATTGGATAGCGCATCGGTCTTCGGAACCGAGGGTTGCAGGTTCGAATCCTGCCGGGCGTGCTCGTTGGAAGAGGGGTCAGGTCTCTTTTTCAGGCAAGGGACCTGACCCCTTTTCTGGTCCCCCCTACTACCTGCGATCCCATGTCGACCAACATCCGCCACGTACTCAGCGCCCTGGTGCAAAACGTCCCCGGCGTGCTGGCTCATATCTCCGGAATGCTGGCATCGCGAGGCTACAACATCCACTCGCTCGCGGTCGGCGAAACCGAAAACCCCGAGCTCTCGCGGATGACCTTCGTGGTCGTCGGCGACAACCGCGTACTCGAGCAAGTGCGGAAACAGCTCGAGAAGATCGTCACCGTGGTACGCGTCGACGACATCAGTTCGCGCGATTTCGTGGAGCGGGACCTGATGTTATTGAAAGTAGCCGCCCCGCCGGGACCGACTCGCAGCGAGATCCGCGAACTGGTCGACATCTTCCGCGGCAAGATCGTCGACGTGAGTGCCGAACACATGATGATCGAGTTGTCGGGCCGCGAACAGAAAATCGAAGCATTCATCAACCGCATGCGCGGCTTCGGGATCGTCGAGCTGGTGAGAACGGGCCGGATCGCCATGGTGCGGGGCGACCTCAACGGCGACACCGGCGCCAGTGCGGCGGAAGTTCGAGCCGGCACGGCAGGTTGACCATCGTGCGCGGGACCGTCCGGCGTGACGTCCCCGCGCACCCGATTTCCATTGGACAAGGAGACAACGATCGATGACCGCCAAGATCTACTATGACGATGACGCCGACCTGTCACTGCTCAAGGACAAGGTCATCGCCATTCTCGGATACGGCTCGCAGGGGCACGCTCAAGCCCAGAACCTGCGGGACAGCGGCTGCGATGTGATCGTCGGCCAGCGTCCCGGCAGTGCCAACTACGATCTGGCCGTGCAGCACGGCTTCGAGCCTCTGCCGCTGGAAGAAGCCACCAAGCGAGCCGACATCGTCAACATCCTGCTGCCGGACGAAGTGCAAGGCGACATCTACCGCAACCACATCCGCGACCACCTGTCCGAGGGCGATATCCTGATGTGCTCGCACGGCTTCAACATCCACTTCGGCCAGGTCGAACCTCCACCGGGCGTCGACACGCTGCTGGTGGCGCCCAAAGGGCCGGGGCACTTGGTGCGCAGCGAGTTTGCCAACGGCGGTGGTGTTCCCTGCCTGATCGCCGTCGGCGAAGGAGCGGCCGACGCGACGCTGCAAATCGGACTGGCCTATGCCAAGGGGATCGGCGGGACTCGAGGAGGCGTCATTCAAACCACGTTCGCCGAAGAAACGGAAACCGACTTGTTCGGCGAGCAGGTGGTTTTGTGCGGCGGTGTGAGCGAACTGGTGAAAGCGGCCTTCGCCACGTTGGTGGAAGCCGGCTACCAGGAGGAGATGGCCTACTTCGAATGCCTGCACGAGTTGAAACTGATTGTCGACCTGTTTTATCAGGGCGGACTCAGTTACATGCGCTACAGCATCTCCAATACGGCCGAGTACGGCGACTACACTCGAGGGCCGCGCATCATCACCGACCAGACGCGCGCCGAGATGAAACGGATCCTGGATGAAATCCAGACCGGCCGGTTCGCTCGCGAGTGGATCCTGGAAAACAAGGCGGGGGCTCCGTCTTTCAAAGCCATGCGACGACGCGATCGCAATCTGCAAATCGAGAAAGTGGGACGCCGATTGCGGAGTTTGATGAGCTGGATCGACGCCAAGGAAGTGGAGTGAACCAGCGCAGGTCTCTCTTTCGAGAGAAACTTCGTCAAGCAAAACTCTGTCGGGAGAAACCGGGATGGCCGAACCGAGCGTCTACGATACCGTCCGCAACCTCAACCCCGGCGATCAGGTCGAGGTGGTTCACGAAGTCAAGGTCGGTTTCCGCCGCTGGTCGACGACGACGCGGGGGACGGTGGTCTGCGTCGAGCGGCGGCGACATGGTTTGCACTACGCCCGCAACTCGGACGACAAAGTGTTCAGCGACGTCCTAGTGCTCCAACTCGAAGGAGGCGAACAAACCACGCTGGCGATCGACGAGTTTACGCGCGTGGAACTCCTGGAAGGAACCGCGGGCGACAACCGCTCGGGGCGCCACCCATGAACGCCTCCAAATCCAACTCGTTGCTCGGCTGGATCATGCTGGCGGTCGGCTTGTGGGGCGTCGGACTGGCGGTAGCGCTGGCGGTCGCCTGGAACGACCGCTGGAAATGGTGGCGGCCGCTGGTGGTGCTGGCGATGGTCGGCCTCTTTATCGGTGGTTGGAAGTTGGCCCTCGCAATGGCTCGGTCCCGCCAATCATGACCGATTCCACGACTGCAGTGGATGCCGCATCGGGTTCCCCCTCCTGGTTGGCGGATGCTCGTCAGCGCGGCTCCTTTCGCCGGGCCGTGCGCCGCTGGTACGCGCGCCACCGGCGCGACCTGCCTTGGCGCCGCCACCGCTCGCTCTATCGCGTCTGGGTCAGCGAGATCATGCTGCAGCAGACGCAGGCCGCCACGGTCGTTCCCTACTATCAGCGATTCTTGAAGTCGTTTCCCTCGGTCCGTCGACTGGCGCTCGCCGACGAGGAACAAGTATTGCGCGCCTGGGAAGGACTGGGCTATTACCGCCGGGCGCGCAATCTCCACCAAGCGGCCAAGCAGGTAGTCCGCGACTTGCAGGGGCGTATTCCGCGGACTCGCGAACAACTCCAGGCGCTGCCCGGCATCGGCCGTTACACGGCGGCGGCCATCCTCTCCTTTGCACTCGATCAGCCTCACGCCATTCTCGAGGCCAATACCCGGCGACTCTACCGGCGACTGCTGGCCGCTTCCAGCGAAGCCGGCAGCGACCGCTCATTGTGGGCTTTTGCCGAAACGCTACTCCCTCGAGTGCGAATCGCCGACTGGAACGACGCCCTGATCGACTTGGGAGCCACTCTGTGCTCGCCTCGCCAGCCGCAATGTTCCCGCTGCCCGCTGACGCGATGGTGCGGGGCATTCACGTCGGGCGACGCCGAGTCCTTTGGCACGGCCAAGCCTGCGACCGAAACGACACCGCTGGAAGAACTGGCGATCATCGTCGAGTCGGGTGGAAAGGTACTGCTGCGCGAACGGCGGGAGGGCGAATGGTGGTCCGGCTTGTGGGACTTTCCGCGCATTCGTCTCAGCGACGCCGAGTCGGCCGCCGATTTCGACCGCCTCCGCAGCCGTTTCCTTCAAGAAACCGGGATCGAAATCGACACCGCTGTTTCGCTACCCACCCTACGCCATTCGGTGACGCGCTACCACATTCGGCTGCAGTGCCTTCGAGCCGAAGCGGACAACCGTACGGACGATAGGTTGCGTAACGGGTATCGCTGGATCGACCGCGAGCAACTCGAGCGATTGCCGTTGACCGCCACCGCGCGAAAGATGGCTCAGTGGCTATCGACCGGCGGCGTTGACTGAGGGTAATCGCTGTTGGATACTGGAGTCGGTTCCCTCAGCCTGCCATCCTGTCCCGCCCCATCAGCCTCCCGGAGTATTCCCATGGCGACTCGCTCGAAACACCCTCGTGTCCCATCCTGCTCGAGTCGACTGGCATCGCCGATTCACTTCGTTCTATCGATCGCGTTGGCATCGACTTTGCTGGTCGGGCCGGTGTGCTATACCGTGTTGGCATCCGGTTCGGCCGAACGCTCGCCCAACATCGTCTACATTCTCGCCGACGATCTGGGGTACGCCGAGCTCGGCAGTTACGGCCAGAAGAAGATTCGCACTCCCCATCTCGATCGTTTGGCGGCCGAAGGCATGCGATTCACGCAGCACTATTGCGGCAATGCGGTTTGCGCCCCTTCGCGCTGCGTGTTGATGACCGGCATGCATCCCGGCCATGCGTATGTCCGCAGCAATCGTCGAGCCAGCCATCCCCAGGAGTTTCTGCGCCGCTACGGACTGGAATACCAGGGCCAGGAGCCGATCCCGGCGGAAACGG
>Ga0256839_1002046_pt1 | contig 23248 bp, 25 predicted proteins | sample 354166metaG_FD_185968 | JGI IMG/M metagenome (GOLD analysis project Ga0256839, IMG submission 185968) | Hydrothermal vent microbial communities from Mid Atlantic Ridge, Atlantic Ocean - 354-166 | ecosystem: Environmental > Aquatic > Marine > Hydrothermal vents | place: Atlantic Ocean: Mid... | reverse complement strand
CCGCGATCCCCCCAAAGCTCTTGGAGCGGGCTTTGGAGGCCCGGTGGCCGATTGCGCTCACGTACGGTCTTACGGAAGCTGCCTCGCAGGTGGCCACGGCCCCGCCCGAGCTCGTGCGGGGGAAGCCGGGGACCGTGGGCAAGCCCCTCCCGTTTGTGGAGCTTCGGATCGCAGGCGAAGGGGGACGGAGCGCCCAGGCAGGAGAGGTCGGCGAGATCCTCGTGCGGGGGCCGACGGTGATGCGCGGCTACGTCCACGACCCGGAGGGCACCCGACGGGCGATCGACGAGGAGGGCTGGCTCCACACGGGAGATCTGGGCTACCTCGACGAGGAGGGAGACCTCTGGGTGGTGGGCCGTCTCGACGAGACGATCGTCACGGGCGGGGAGAACGTCTATCCTCAAGAGGTGGAGCGTGTCCTCCTCGCCCACCCCGACGTCGAGGAGGCCTGTGTGGTGGGTGTCCCCGACGAGGAGTGGGGCGAGCGCGTCGTAGCCGCGGTAGTGCTGAAAGCGGGCTCCTCGATCGAGACCGAAGAGTTGATCGACTTCTGCAAGCGGCAACTGGCGGGCTATAAGTGCCCTCGGGGGGTTCTTCGCTTAGAGGAGCTGCCTCGTACGGCAAACGGCAAAGTCGATCGCAGGGCGATAGCCGGGGAGCTTACGGCGAGGCTGTAGGACGACCTTCCTTCGTCGACTCCCGCAAGCCGGGACCTCCGGGGGAGGAGTACCTCTTGCCGGTTGCAGGGGGAGGGATGCTGTGCTTCAATGGCGATTCCCATGGCGTTTGGGATGGAAATCGTCCTCTTCGGACTGGCGGCGTTCGGGGGCAGCTGGGCGGGTACAAGGCTCTTCCTCCGGCTGTTGCGCGCAGCGGGGGTCGGCCAGCCGATTCGCGACTACGGCCCCAAGATCCATGAGCACAAGCAGGGGACCCCGACCATGGGAGGGGTCATCCTGTTAATCGTTTACTTCACCGTTCTCCTCGCGTATCAACGGGTTCTCCCTCTAGACGCTTGGGGCGTTGTCCTGCTTGGAGCCTTGCTGGGGTTCGGGCTGATCGGATTTCTCGACGACGCGCTCAAGCTCTGGCAGCGCCATGCTCAGGGGCTGCCGGCGCGGTGGAAGCTGCTGGGACAGCTGCTCGTCGCCGGAGGGGTGATCGGGCTGCTGCGCGGGTTCGGCTTGGAGTCCGAACTTCCGCCGCTGCGCCTCCCGTGGGGAGGGAGCTGGGAATGGGAAGGAGCCGCCCTCTATGGCTTGATCGTCCTCACCTTCGTGGCGACGGTGAACGCCTGGAACCTCACCGATGGGCTCGACGGGCTGGCTGCCGGGGTGACGATGCTGGTGCTCGCCGCCTATACCGTCCTCTTCGCTTTTGGTTTCCCTGCGGTGGGCGTTGAGGGAGCAGGAGGAGGGGTCTTCCCTTCCCTCGGGGCGCTCACCGTGCTGCTCGGGGCGGCCCTGCTCGGGTTCTTGTGGTGGAACGTCTATCCGGCTCGGATCTTCTTGGGGGACACGGGCTCCATGGCCTTGGGAGGCTTCGTCGCGGCGTTGAGCGTCCTTACGGGGACCGAGTTCTTCCTTCTGCTGTTCGGCATCGTCCCCGCTTTGGAAGCCCTCTCCGTCATCGTGCAGGTGGCCAGCTTCCGGCTCTTCGGCCGCCGGATCTTCAAGGTCAGCCCCCTGCACCACCACTTCGAGCGCGCGGAAGGGGTGGACTATCCGTACCTGGTGCCGAGCGTCGAGCTGCCCGAGTGGGCCATCACCTTGTTGTTCTGGGCCCTCTCGGCCGGAGGCGTGATCGGAGGGCTTTGGCTGTGGTTTTCCCGGGCTTGATCGCCTTGGCTTGATCGCCTTGTCGTCCGGCTCGCCTCGCCTATCCGACGTACCGCTGCAGCACTCGGTCTACACGGCTGCCGTAGCTCTCCCCGAAGAGGTTGAGATGCACCAGGAGGGGGTAGAGCTGATAGAGCGCTTTGCGCTCGGCGTAGTCCGGGTCCAAGGGCCAGACTTCGGTATACCCCTCGTAGAACGCCGGGGGGAATCCGCCGAAGAGCTCCGTGAAGGCGATCTCCACCTCGCGATCCCCGTAGTAGATCGCCGGGTCCAAGAGCACCGCTTGTCCTTGGGAAAAGAGGAAGTTCCCGCGCCACAGGTCCCCGTGCAACAGGGAGGGGTGGCTTTGAGCGTCGTCGAGGAGGCGATCGAGGCGTGCCCGCAGGCGCTCCAACCGCTCCCGACGCCGCGGAGGGAGGTAGCCCCGTGTCGCGGCCAGCTCTTGCTGTACGCCAAGGCGGTGATCGCGATAGAACTCAACCCACGATCGCGTGGGCGGATTCCGTTGTGGGAGCGTGCCGATGTAGTTGTCGTGATCCAGTCCGAAGTGATCCGCGGAGTGCCGGTGCATCCGGGCCAGTCGACGCCCGAACTCCCTCATCCCCGAGGAGGATTCCTCCTCCGCGTCGATCCACTCCAACAGGAGGAAAGCCGGGTGTTCCGCCGTGGCGTCGCGGAAGGCATAGGCCTCGGGGACGCGCAGGGTTTGAGTCGCTCGAATGCGTGCCAACCCTTGGTATTCGACGGCGAAGATCCGGGGAAGCGGCCGGGCGTTGTACTTCACGAAGAGCCGGCGACCGTCGCTCAAGAGGAGACGGGCGGCTTGATGGATATCCCCTCCCCTCACCGGCTCCGCCCCCGCAATCCTCAAAGCATTTCCCCAGCGAACCCGGATCTCGTGGAGGAGAGGGGCGAGGAGCTCCGGAGGAAGGCAGTTTCGCATAGGGATCCTGGGACGTCAAGGGGAGGGTTCTGCCGAGAGTTGCCGGCGGATGTGCGTCAACAGGCCGCGACAGCCGGCTTCCACTTGGCGGTAGGTCCGGGTGAAGTCCCCCGTATAGTACGGATCGTGGACGTCGAGTTCGCGCGTGTCGGCGAACTCCAGCAGCAAGCGGACCTTGGGCTCCACCTGAGGGTTCAGGGCAAAGACTTCTTCTCGGTTCGAGCGGTCCATAGCGACGATGAGGTCGGCCTCCTCCAGGTCTTGAAGTGTAAGACGGCGTGCACGCTGGCCGTCCAAGGAGAACCCCTTCTCCTGGGCGAGCCGACGGATGCCGGGGTGGGGAGGGGCCCCCTGATGGTAGTCTGCGGTGCCGGCCGAGTCGACCTCCACGCGGTCGGAAAGCCCCGCTTTCCGGAGCAGCTCGCGAAAGAGCCCCTCCGCCAAGGGGGAGCGACAGATGTTCCCCAAACAGACAAAGAGAACTCGCAAGGTTCTTCCCCTCCTCGTCCTCGTCGTCGTCTTCTTATTCTTCTTCTTTGCGTCCACTGGGTGAGGTGAGTCCGCATGCCGCATGCCGGGTTGCCCCTCTGCAGGGGGAGATTGTAGCATAAAACGGCAATGGCATCCGTACAAGCGGCAGTGCGTTCAGGAAGGAAGAGGAAGAAAAACCCGGAAGGGAAGCCCCGGAACTCCCCGTTCGGTCGGAAGCGTCGGGGTGTGCTCCGAGCCCTCTTCCTCGCGATAGGGCTGCTTGGGAGCAGCGGCGTAGGGGGTGCAGCGGCAGAGCCGTCGACGCCCGGTCTATCGGTGGGGGCCTTCGGAGGTTTAGGGGCAGACGTAGAGGGCGGGGGCCGGCTGTGGGTAGGGGGAGCGCTCTTGGAAGCCGGGAGGCCGGAGGGGGTAGGCATTCGCCTTGGGGCGTCGATGGCCCGTCCCCCGGGGAGGACGCTCCTTCGCCTCGAGACGCTCATGATGGTCAACGCCCGCATGGGGGCTTGGGTGTACTTCGCAGGCGGGCTCGGGGTGGAGCGTCAGACCTTCGCGGACGGGACCCCCTCGGTGATGAGCTTTCCCCTCGTTGCGGCCGCCGGTCTCAGAAGCCGTCTCGTGCTCATGGGAGTCCCCTGGCGCTTCTTCGTGGAAGGACGGCTATGGACCCCTGCTTCTCCGTCCCTCGAGACCCGACCCATGGGGGTTGAACTGCTCGCCGGCGTGCTCCTCTCCTTCTAAAACGCCGTCTTTACAGCCCCTCCAGGAGCGGGGAGGGAAGATCGGCGAAACCCGACGGCTTCGTCCTCCAGCTGAGGGCTGGGGTACCGGGAGCGGCAGAAGGTGGATCGGCTCTTTGCCTGGTTGGGGCAGTACCGGTTGTACTCTCCCTCTGGGAGAAGGATCCGATACGCTCAGAGCCGACTTTAATCCTCTTCTAGTTCTAGCCCGTCCGCTCGTTATACCGCCTGCGATACTCCTCCCGCAGCACGTTCTTTAAGATCTTGCCCGTCCCGCCCTTGGGCAGCTCCTTCACGAAGTCCACGCTCTTGGGGGCCTTGTAGGGCGAAAGGTACTGTTTACAGTGCTCGATCAGTTCCTCTTCCGTTGCGCTCTGGCCTTCTTTGAGGACCACCACGGCCTTGATGGCTTGAATCCAGTCGGGGTCGGGCACCCCGATCACCGCGGCTTCTAAGACCGCCGGATGCTGATACAAAATTTCTTCAACCTCCGTGGAGTAGACGTTCTCCCCGCCGGTGATGATCATGTCGTCCTTGCGGTCGACGATGTAGAGATACCCTTCCTCGTCCCAGTGGGCCATGTCCTGGGTGTGGTACCAGCCACCCCGCAGCGCTTCCTCAGTAATGTCAGGCCGGTGCCAGTAGCCCTTCATGACGTTCGGCCCGCGCACAAGAATCTCGCCCACCTCGCCCGGCGGGACGTCCCGATCGTTCTCGTCGACCACCCGGACTTCTACGCCGGGGATCGGCCTTCCCGCGGACGATAAGATCTCCTCGCGCCCTTCGGCGAGCGCCCGCTCGTGGTCCTCGGCGGTGAGCACCGACACCAGGGGAGCGGCCTCCGTCATCCCGTAGCCCTGCTGAAACTTGCACCGGAACACCTCTATGGCCCTCTTTAGGCGGTCCACGGGCATGGGGGAGGCGCCGTACATGATCTTCTGGAGGCTGCTCAGATCAAACCGCTCGATGCCCGGGTGGTTGAGCAGCCAGTTGATCATCGTGGGGATCAAAGTGACGCTCGTTACACGGTAGCGCTCGATGGCCTTCAAAACAGCTTCGGGGTCGAAGCGCGGCACGAAGGCGTGGATCCCGCCGTTCCAGGTGACGGTGAAAGTGGCCGCCCCGTCGGCGAGGTGAAACATAGGCGCGGCGTGCAGATACGTCCGCTCGTCGCGGAACTCGAAGGCGATCTGGGCGTGATAGGCGTTCATCATTAAATTCTTGTGGGTGAGCATCACACCCTTGGGGTTCCCCGTGGTGCCGGAGGTGTAGAAGAGGCCAACTAAATCGTCCTCGTGGACTTTTATATCCGGATCTTCAGGCGAAGCGCCCTGCAGGAGCTTCTCGTAGGCGATCAGGCCCTCGGGAGCTTCCCCACCGTCGCCCCAAAACAGGAAGTGCTCGATCCCCAAGAGCTTAAGCTGCTCGACGTAGGGTTTTAGGTGCTCGTAGACGGTGGCGTCCAGTGCAAAGACCTTGGGGCGGCAGTCGCTCAGCGCGAAGGCGAACTCCTTGGCCCCCCAGCGGACGTTGAGCGGCACGAGGACGAGCCCTGCAAACATCGTTCCGTAATACAGCTCCAAGAAGCGGTGGCAGTTGAGGGCGAGCACGGCGACGCGATCGCCCCTCTCCAGCTCCAGCGAGAGGAGCCCGTTGGCCAGGCGCGAGACCCGCTCGTAGAGCTGCTCATAGGTGAGCGTAAGGTCTCCGCACCGGACGACGGGCTCCTTCGGGACCATGCACACGGGCCGCCGCAGGGTGTGCCTGAGGTCCAGCATCTCTTCTCATCCTTTCTGCTACTTCCCGGCTAGATTACCCCTTGAGATGCCAGGTCGTCAATCTCGGCTTCGGCGTACCCCAGCTCTTGCAAGACGCTTCGGGTGTGCTCCCCCAGCGCGGGCGCTGCGCGATCCTTCGGCTCGTCCGCGGGGGAGATGCGCACGGGAAAGGCGATCCCCGGCGGAGCGAGCAGCCCCCGCGCCCGCACGTGCTCGCTTCGTGCGACCTCTAGGAGGTCGAGCACCGGAGCGACGGGGACTTCCTTGGGATCGAGCGCCTCAAGCCACTCATCAAGGGCCTTCGAGCGGAAGATCTCACGAAGTTTTGCGAAGATCTCGCCGCGCCTTTCAGGGTCGAACTGATAGGCGGAAAATGCGGGCACGCCCAGCGCCTCACAGAGCTTCTGCCAAAACTTCTCTTCTAAGGCTCCTACGGCCAGCCAGCGCCCGTCCCGCGTCTCGTAGAGCGCATAACAGGGGAACGCTCCCGTGAGGACCTGCTCGTCGGGCCGCACGGGCTCCCCCGTGGCCAGGGTCTCCGCGAAGTGCAACGAGAGCCACGAGATGACGGCGTCCGTCAGCGAGACGTCCAGGTAGCAGCCCTCCCGGGACGGGGAGCGCTCCCGGGCGAGCAGGGCGCTCACGATCGAGAAGGCGGCGAACATCGCACCCGCCAGGTCCGCCACGGGAACCCCCGGGATCGTGGGCTCGGGGTGACCCGTAAGGTGGAGCAGCCCGGCCCGCGCGCTGTAGTTGATATCATGCCCCACGTGCTCGCGATGGGGACCCGTCTGCCCGTAGCCCGAGAGCGAACAGTACACGAGGGAGGGGTTGACCCCGCGCAGGCGCTCGTAGTCGATCCGAAGGCGCTCCGCGACGCCGGGTCGGAAGCCTTCCACCACCACGTCCGCGCGTTCGACGAGCTCGTAGAAGATCTTGACCCCTTGGGGACGCTTGAGGTCGAGGGTGAGGCTCTTCTTGTTGCGGTTGAGCGCCTCGAAGCGGGCGCTCCTTCTGTCGATAAACGGAGGGAGCCAGCGCACTGGGTCGCCCACCCGGGGCTCCTCGACCTTGAGGACCTCCGCGCCCAGGTCGGCCAGGAGCAGCGTGGCGTACGGCCCCGGCAGGAGGCGCGTAAGGTCCAGTACACAAGTTCCGCGGAGCAGCTCGTTCATGAGGATCTCCCTGTCGATCCTTACCAGGATGATTATGCTAAGATCCCGACCGACCCGCTGCAACGGAGCCGGAATCGGACCGGGCGCTGGCAGGTCGGCTTGCGAGCCCGGTATACTGGGTTCGTTTCTCTACGGTCAGGGAGGAAGAAGGGGGGAGGAAGAAGATCATGTCCCATCGCGCGAAGAATTCGCAAAAGAACCGGCAGGAGAGGGTACAGAGGCTTACCGCACTTACAGGGATGGGAGTTCTCATAGGGGTGTTGGTCTGGGTGGGGGCCTCGCTGTGGTGGACGGACCGAGGCTCTCACCGCGGATCCGCTTGGAGCTTGTTTGAGGAGCGAACGGCGACGCGCCCCACCTTGGGGAACGACGACGCGCCCGTTACCGTCGTCGAGTTCGCCGATTTCAAGTGCCCAGCCTGCAAGGCCTTCCACGAGATGGTCTTCTACGACCTAAAGCGGGATTTTCTCGACACGGGGAAGGCCAAACTCGTCTTCCTGCAGTTCCCCATCCCCAGCGTCACCGGGGCCGACTCGATGAACGCGGCCCACGCCGCCGAGTGCCTCTTCCGTCAAGACGAGAGGGCATTTTGGGCCTTCTACAATGCCGTCTACGCGAACCAAGGACCGAAACACGAGACGTGGGCCACGACCGATCGCCTGTTGGAGCTGGTGCGCGACTACGTGGAACCCCTGGTGGACATCGACGAAGAGGACTTGCAGCAGTGCATCGCGGAGAGGCGCTATCAAGACGAGATCGACAAGGACAAGCAGCTCGGGCTCGACTTGGGCGTGCGGGGGACGCCCACCCTCGTGCTCAACGGGGAGATGCTCGACCGCTGGGGGCCGTACTCCCGACTAAAGGCCGCCATCGAGCGGACACTCGAGGAGATCGCGCCCGCCGCGCCATGAAGGACCTAGCGAAGACGTACGGCCTCTACTTTGCCTGGATCGTCGCGCTCGTCGCCACCGGCGGAAGCCTCTACTTCAGCGAGGTCCTGGGGTTCATCCCCTGCAAGCTCTGCTGGTTCCAGCGGATTTTCATGTACCCCCTGGTGTTCGTGCTGGGGCTCGCCAGTTATCGCTCGGATGTCCGCATCGCGGGGTACGTCCTCCCTCTAACGATCGTGGGTGGGAGCATCTCGCTCTATCACTATCTCGAGCAGAAGGTCCCCGGCTTCGGGAACCCGGCCCTCTGCGGCGTCGGGGTCCCCTGCACCACGGAGTACATCAACTGGCTGGGGTTCATCACCATCCCCTTCCTGGCGCTCACGGCCTTCACACTCATTACGGTCACGATGGTCCTCGTCCGGGGGGCGGCCCACGCAGACCTTCTCTCCACGACGCCCCCGAACCCCATCGAGCCCCGAAAGGAGCGTGTACAGACATGATGGCAGGATACAAGACGCAAATCTTCAGTCGGCTGTTCGTCATTTTCCTGTTAGCGGTCTCCCTGAGCGCCGGATCGCTCCCGTTTCCCGCTTTCGCTCCGGCTCCGGCGGCCCGCGCCCAGGTGGCGAGCCCCGGTGAGGCGATCCCTCTGGAGCTGCTGCTGGGGACCCTGGGGGGCGCAGCGGGCGGGACCCTCGGGTTCTTCGGGACGTTCGCCCTGTGCATGGCCTCCGGGGAGGACCCCACGGGATGGGGCTCCCTCATCTGCGCCATTCTGGGTATTTACGGCTACGGGGTCGGCGTCCCCCTCGGGGCTACCCTGGGCGTCACCCTCACGGGCCACGCGATGGGGGTGCAGGGGAGCGTCTTCTTGAGCGCCCTGGGGGCCGTGTTGGGCTTTGGGGCCGGCGTGCTGGCGCTCGCCGCCGTGGGCGAACTCACCCAGGGGGACGATCCCCTGGTGTTGGCGACGGCCTTGACCGTCACCCCCTTCTTGAGTGCCCTGGGCGCGACCCTGGGGTACAACGTGGAGGCCCGCGTGCGCGCCCCTGAGCCTGAGTCCGCGCCGTCCCCGTAGCTTCGAGGGAAACGAGAGAACGATCCCAGAACTGCCCAATGGAAAGCACGAACGCGTCGTCTCGCCCTCGCATCGCGATCCGTCCGGCCACGCCCGCGGACTTCCCCGCGATCGAGCGGGTCTATCACCGGGCGTATCGGGGGCTGGAGCCGTACGCCTACGAGAGCCATTGGACCCCCGAGGAGCGGGAGAAGTACACCCGGGAATACCTGGGATGGGCCTACGAGGAGGATCCGGAGGGCTTCTTCGTCGCCGTGGAGGAGCCGAGCGGCGAGGTCCTAGGCTTCGTCTCCGTGCACACCTGGGGGGAGGGCCGGGCCCGGCGGGCGGAGATCATCGAGGTCGCCGTCGATCCCGAGCAGCAGGGGCACGGCCTAGGGCGTCTGCTCCTCGACCACGCCGAACGGTACGCTAAGTCAAAGGGCTGCACCAAGATCCAGCTCTGGGTGGGCAGCGAGAACCGACGGGCGCTCGAGATCTACAAGAGACGGGGCTACCGCGAGGCCTCCCGCTACGAGCGCTGGACCAAGATGCTCAAGGACCTCTAGCTCGGGCCCGAGCCCGAGCCCGTCCAGCCCTCTTCGGTGGCCCCCCGCTCCATCAGCCGGATCAGTATTTGAGCCAACCGCTCCAGATCGCCCAAGGAGACGGCCTCGCGGTCGGAGTGGGCCCGCGCGAGATCCCCGGCCCCGAAGACTACCGTGGGAATCCCCTTCTGCACGAGGTTGGCGGCGTCCGTCCAGCTGGGCATCCCCACGGGTCGGCGCTCCTCGCCCAGCGCGTCGCCTGCGGCTTGGGCCAGCAGGCGGTAGACGGGCTCCTCGGGGGAGATCTCGAAGGGCGGATCGGCGTCCCCCAGGATGAACTCCGTCCCGAACGACTGCAGGCAGCGCGTCAGCTCCTCCAGGGCCGCTTCGAGTTCCACGCCGGGGAGGAAGCGCACGTCGGCCTCCAGGCGGCAGGTGTTGGGGACGACCATGGGCTCGAAGCCCCCCTGGATCGTCCCCACCGTCACCCGGGGCCCGTCGGGGAAGAGGGGGTGTCGGGCGCGCAGGAAGGGCAGGGCCTCGATCGCCCGGATCAGCTCGAACGCCTTGAGGATGGCGCTCTCTCCCCGTTGAGGCAGGGAGCCGTGGGCCGCCTTCCCGTAGAGGATGGCCGTAAAGTCCACCGCCCCGGCCTGGGCGGGGGCCGGGTGGAGGTCCGTCGGCTCCAGCACCACCGCTCCCCGGATTCGGGAATCCACGGTAAGTTCACGGGACCCGGTCCCGAAGCGCTCCTCGTCCACGACCAAGGCGATCTGCACCGGGTGCTCACAGCTCTCGACGGCGGCCAGAAGAGCCGCGATCTGCCCCTTGACGTCGAGGGCCCCGCGGGCGATCAGCTCCTCCCCCTCGACCCGAAGCCGGTAGGGTTCGGGGTGGGTGTAGGCCGGAAAGGTGTCCAGGTGCGTGACGAGGAGCAGGGGGCTCTCCCCCCGCCGGGCGAGGAGGTTGCGACGCCCCACGCTGGTCCGCTGAAGCTCTACGGAAAAGCCGCAGCCCTCCAGCACCTCGATGAGGAGGGGGTGTAGGGCTTCTTCCCTGCCCGTGGGGGTGGGGATCTCCACGAGCGCCCGGGTGAGGGCGAGGATGCGCTCCTTCATCGCGATCGTGACGGTCTCGCAGCGGGTTTGAGCTTCCTCTCCAGGGCCTCCTCCACCGCGCGGGGGACGAAGCGGGAGACGTCCCCGCCGAAGCTCTTGATCTCCTTGACGATGCTCGAGCTTAAGAAGGAGTACTCCCCGCTGGTCATGAAGAAGACGCTCTCGATCTCCCCGTTGATGTCGCGGTTGGTGAGCGCCATCTGGAACTCGCGCTCGAAGTCGGAGCCCGCCCGCAGTCCCCGCACGATCGCGGTCGCGCCGTAGTGCTTGGCGCACTCGACCACCAACCCCTCCCAGGTGATCACGGGAACCTCCCCCAGGCCCGCTTCCGCAAGGGCCTGCTCGCAGAGGGCTTTGCGCTCCTCTAAGGAGAAGAGCGTCTGCTTGTTGGGGTTCGTGACGACGGCCACCACCAACTCGTCGAAGATCTTGCGGGCCCGCTGGACGATGTCGATGTGGCCGTACGTGATGGGATCGAAGCTCCCGGGATAAATGGCCTTGGGCATCGCTCCTTCCCCGCCCCCCGTGGTCGTGCGCTCGTATTCGCTTCAGTATAAGCGGAGCCGTGGCGGAAGGCAATGAGGGGTGGAGAGCGCGTCCGTTTGCACGCTTGCGCTCGGGGAGATAGACTTCGGAGCGAAGCGCTATGACCGTTACCAAGACGGAACATCCTCACATCGTGCGGGCAGAAGGGGTTTGCGGGGGGGAGCCCGTGATTGCGGGCACCCGGATCCCCGTCTGGCTCATCATCGGCTGGGTGAAGGACGGGTACTCGCCGGAAGAGATCCGGAAGGAGATCTACCCCCAGCTCACCCTAGCCCAGATTTACGACGCGCTCAGCTACTATCACGATCACCCGGAGGAGATCGACCGGGCGCTGGCTCAGAACTCTCCCCCCGACGAGGAGATCGAGCGGCGTCGCGCCCGATGGCGAAGCCGAAGCTCTTCCTAGACGAGGACGTCCATGACGGCTTGGGAGCAGCCTTGCGCCGGGAGGGATTTGACGCGATCACCGCGCGGGAAGCCGGGCGGAAACAGCGCTCCGATCGGGAACAGTTGGAGTTTGCGACCTCCCAAGAACGGGCGCTGCTCTCGTTCAACCTGGTCCACTACGAGGCCTTGGCGGAGGAGTACTTCCTCCAAGGCAAGGAGCATTGGGGCATCCTCGTCTCCCCTCGCCGAGGGTTTCGCGATCTCTTCCAGAGGGTCCTTGCGCTCCTGCGGGAGGTGGACGCAGAGGACTTGAAGAACCAGCTCATCTATCTGTGATCTCCGTCCCTGCCCCACCGAGAACATGGAAGAGGGAAGGGGAATTCATGAGGGGACTCAGCACAAAAAGCCTACAGGAGGCGTACGCGCCCAAGAGCACCTGTTACGGCTGCGGACCGGCCAACCCCCGGGGCCTGCGCATCCGGAGCTTTCCGCAACAGGACGGTACCGTGGTGATGGAGTGGCAGCCGGAACGCCATCACGAGGCGTATCCCGGCGCGCTCAACGGCGGGATCATCGGGACCCTGTTCGACTGCCACTCCAACTGGGCCGCCGCCTGGCACCTGATGAAACGTCAAGGGCTCGACCGCGTCCCCGCCACGGTCACCGCGGAATACTCCGTACGATTCCTGAAACCCACGCCCACGGATGGCCCCCTCAAGATCCGAGCCCGCGTCGTGGAGCTCACGGACCGGAAGGCCGTCGTCGAGTCCGAGATGATCGCCAAGGGGGAGGTGACGGCCACCTTCTGGGGCACGTTCGTGGCCGTCCCGCCCGGCCACCCGGCGTACCACCGCTGGGAGTAAAAGGGCATCGGGGATTTGCCATTTCCTCCCCAGCGGTGTCTAATGGATCATCTCTCGTAGGGGGGGGAAGCGAACGATGGCGTCCGTTCTGGTGATCGGCGGGACGACGTTCTTCGGCAAGGCCATTGTGGAGGAACTCTTGGAGGCGGGCCACCGGGTGACGGTCTTCAGCCGCGGGCAGAAGCGCCCCCCGTTCTTCGACCACGAGCGCGTCTCCCACATCCGGGGCGACCGCTCCGACCGCGAGGGGTTCCGCGAGAGACTCCAAGGGCAGACGTTCGATGCCGTCATCGACAACATCGCCTACACCGCGGACGACGTGCGCCACGCCCTCGACGTCCTCCAGGGAAACGTGGGACGGTACGTCCTCACGAGCTCGGCGGCGGTGTACTACACGGGCTCCCTGGTCATGCCCGTCCCCGAGGGGGACGTGAACTACGACTTCCAGCCTCCTCAAGGGGAAGAATCCCCCTTCTGGAGCTACACGATGGGCAAGCTACGGGCCGAAAAGGTGCTGATCTCCCAATCGGAGGTCCCGTACACGATCCTCCGCCCTCCGGTGGTCCTCGGCCCGGAGGACCCCACCCTGCGGGGCTATTTCTATTTTCAGCGACTGAGGGACGGACGGCCCCTGCTGCTCACAAACGGCGGCGTGCAGTCCTTCCGGCTCGTCTACTCCCGGGATCTGGCGCGGGGGTACCTGCGGGCGCTGGAGACGGAGCGCGCGGAGGGGCAGATCTACAACCTCGCACAGCACGAGGTCGTCCGCCTCATCGACCTCGTTAGGGAGGCGGCCAACGTCTTAGGGCAGGATCCCACCATCGTGAGCGTTCCCGCGGACGCCTTCCAACGGAGCGGGTTTGAATACCCCGAGCCCTACGCGCGGATGACGAACTTCATCCCCGACATCTCCAAGGCCGAGGAGGAGCTGGGGTACACCTCCACGCCCTTCGTGGCTTGGCTGGGGGAGACCGTTTTGTGGTATCGGGACTCGTACGAGGGCCCGGACTCCACGGGCTACGAGAAGCGCGACGAAGAGGTCGCGTTCGCGGAGCGCTATCAGGAGTTGGTGGGGCAGCTCCAATCCAGCCCCTGAAAGGGAACCCTGGGCATGTTTGTGCCCGTTTCTGCTGCAGGGTAGACTACCCAGGCGATGACCACCCAGGAAAGGCTGGAAGCTCTGAAGAGGGAGAAGACCCCGTACTCCACGGAGGAACTCGATCGGCGGGGCTGGACGCGCTACCAGGAGATTCGGGCCGAACTGGAGGATCAACACCGGGGGGAGTACGTGGCCATCGAGGTGGACAGCGGAGCCTACTTCCTCGGCAAGACCCCGGAGGAAGCGTTTGCCCAAGCGGAGAAGTCCTGCCCGGGGAAGGTCTTCTATCTGGTCCGCATCGGCTATAAAGCCGCCCACAAGCTCAAGAAGGCATGATCGAGGGAAGCGTCAGCCCCGATCTTGACCTCATCGTGGAGATCGGCCTCGTCGGCCAGAACGAGGTCACCCGCATTCCTGCCCTTGTGGACACGGGGTTCAGCGGACATCTCTGCCTAGCTCAGCGACACGCAGATCTGCTGGATCTCGCCTTCCATCATGTGGAGCGCTACGAGCTGGCCAACGGGGACGTTGTTGCTGCCGATGTCTTTCGGGGAACGATCGTCTTTGGCGGGGAGAGGCGCGAAGTAGACGTGATTATTACGGCATCCGAAGATACCCTCATCGGCGCTTCCCTGCTCCGGGAGTACGTGCTTACCGTCCACTATCCCCAGAGGTGGCTCCGGCTCGAACGGCCTGAATAATGTTCAACGCTGTCCGCTGTGCGTGTTTCGGGCTAACAGCAGCACCCGCCGGACGATCTCCCCGTGGCTTAGGACCGCCAATGCCCCCAACGTGGCCAGAGGAACGTTGAGGAGCGCCCCCAAGAAGACCAGAAAGAGCCGGACGTCCCGCCCCAGCCGCAGGGGTCGCTTCCCCTCCGCCAGGCGTTTTTTCAAGAAAGCGTCGTACTTGTCCGCGGTGTAGCTGTTGAGGAGCACCCCCGAGAGGGCAGCCAAGCCCCACAGCCAGGGGGCAATCCCTCCCTGAACGAGGGAGGCGTGGACTGCGAGTCCGCTCACCAACAGGGCGTCCGCGTAGCGATCTAACACGGCATCGAACCAGCCCCCGAAGTCGCTCCCCTGAAACTTCAAGCGGGCCACCTCCCCGTCGCAGCCGTCTAAGATCGAGGAGATCTGCGCGAGTAACCCACCGAGCGCGAGGGGAAGATAGCCGGGGAGGGCCATCGTAATGGCCCCAAGAGCTGCCAAAAGAAACGAGAAGACCGAAAGCTGGTTGGGCGTGATCGAGGTGTTCACCAACCATCGAGTAAGTTGCATCGAGATGGGGCGATTAAGGTAGCGCGAGACAGGGCCGTCCGTGGGCTTCGCCAGCTGCTTGAGCAGCGCGCGCTCCGCGGCCTTCCGGGCTTGGGGGGTGTCCACGTCAAACCAGAACGTCCCGCTGAGATCGAGGGCTTTCGCCCGGTCTTTCTGAGCGAGGCGGCGCACCCCCGCGGTGAGGGAGCCGTCATCTTGCGTTTGCTCTAAAGCAGCGAACATTTGAGGCGAACACAAGAAGGCCCCCATGTCGATCGCATCGTAAGGGGCGAGGCATTTTCCGATTTCCACAACGCGATCGCCCTCCAAGCGCACCTTGGTGGCGTCCTCGAGGTCGAGCCCTTCCGGAGGACGCCGGTCGACCGCGACCACCACGTCGGCCTCCTCGAGGGCTCCCCTTTGGTGCGCTTCCCGAAGGGATCGGATCACCGAGGGGTCAAGCAGGTGATCGCTCATAAGGAGCAGAAAGGGCTCCTGCAAAGCCTCACGGGCCGCGAGAACGGACGTGCCGTTCCCCCGCTCCCATTGAGGGTTATAAAGGAAGCGGAGACGGACGCCGAGGCGACGTCCGTCTCCCAGATGGTTGCGAATCCGTTCGCCCTCGCAGCCGAGGACGACGTAGAACTCCTCGCATCCGGCCTGCTTCGCGGTGAGGATCGCCCGCTCGAGGAGCGGGAGCCCCAGGAGCCGCACGAGGGGCTTCGGCTCCGAGGGCCCCTCAGCGCGCAATCGCCGTCCGGCTCCCGCCGCGAGCAGCAGGCACTTCATAGCCGACCTCGGCCTCCTCCGCCGCGCCGTCGCCGTTGAGGGAGAGCTCCAAGGCGGGCTCGGGCTCCGGCTCCCCGGCGATAAAGCGCTCCACCATCTGCCGGGCCAGGTAGTCGGGCAGCTGGCGCGGCGGGTGCTTCATGAAGTAGGCCGAGGGCCCGATCAAAGCCCCACCGACGCCGCGCTCCCGTGCCAGCTTTGCGATGCGGATAGCGTCGATCACGATGCCCGCGGAGTTGGGCGAGTCCTCCACGCTGAGCCGAAGCTCCAAGTGCATCGGCACATCGCCGAAGAGCCGCCCCTCCATCCGGATGAAGGCCACCTTGTTGTCGTTCTGCCACGGGACGTAGTCGCTCGGCCCGATGTGGATGTTTTCGGCGGAGAGGGGCTGCTCGAGCATCGCCTGGACGGCCTCCGTCTTGGAGATCTTCTTGGACTTGAGGCGATGGCGATTGAGCATGTTGAGGAAGTCCGTGTTGCCGCCGAAGTTGAGCTGATAGGTGCGGTCGAGCTTGACCCCCCGGTCCGCGAAGAGCTTCGCCAGCACGCGGTGGGTGATGGTCGCCCCTACTTGGGACTTGATGTCGTCCCCGATGAGGGGCACGCCTGCGTCCGCAAAGCGCGCCTCCCACTTCGGGTCGGAGGCGATAAACACCGGGATGCAGTTCACGAACGCCACGCCCGCCTCCAGGGCGCACTCGGCGTAGAAGCGGGTCGCCTCCTCCGAGCCCACGGGGAGGTAGTTCACCAGCACCTCGGCGCCCGACTCGCGCAGGACCCTCACCACGTCCTCCTTGGTGGGCTCGGGCGCGTCAGCCACCACAAACGTCCGCTCCGGCGGGTAGTCCGCCATGTGCTCCGAGACCCCGTCCAGCACCCGGCCCATCCGCACCGTAACGCCCGTCTTCGGGACGTCGGGGCAAAAGACCGCGGTGCAGTTCGGGGGGGCGAAGATCGCCTCAGCGACGTCCTTGCCCACCTTGCGGGCGTCCACGTCGAAGGCCGCTACCACCTCGATGTCCGAAGGCGTAAAGCCCCCGATCTCCCAGTGCATGAGGCCGATGGCGTCGTCGGGCTTCTTGTCGCGGTAGTAGTGGATCCCCTGCACCAGGGAACTGGCACAGTTGCCGACCCCCACGAGAGCGAGCTGGATCTTGCGCATAGTCATCCCTCCTTTCTCGTGTGACAAAAAGGAGGATGCACAGACCTAGGCCGGCATCCTCACGGCGAGCCGGGCTCGCTCGAGCTCGTCGCTCGGATCGTTCCGAAGGGGATCTTCCCCGTAGCGCAGAGAAAAAGATGAGATTCTTTCGTCCCTATTGTAGCCGGGTTAGCAGGCTCTGTCAAGGTCTGCTACTTCGGGGCTACCTGAGGCTCTGGAGGAAGGCGACGAGCGCCTCGAGATCCTCGCGGGAGAGGCTGCTATACGGAGGCATGATCCACGTAGCGTCCTCGTCCCCGTCGATCACGTAGACGGAGAGGGGGTCGATTAGGTGCTGGAGCTGCCACTCGTCGGAGCGGCGGCGCAGCGCTTCGCGGGTGAGGTTGGGTCCCACGGGTCCCCCGGCGTAGATCCCGTTGATCGCATGGCACCCGATGCACCCTTGCTGCTGGAAGAGGAGCTTCCCGCGTTCGACTTGGTCCGGGGTGAAGCGAGGGTTCCCCTGCTCGTCGGTGGGGATCTCGATCCGAGCTTCCCCGGTGTTGTCGGGGCTGGGGCGTTCCGGCGTCAGGGTTCCCAAGAAGGCGACGAGCGCCTCCAGCTCCTCCTCGCTGAGGTAGTCGTACGCCGGCATGAGCGTCCCGGAAAGCTTCCCATGGGGATCGATCAGCTTCTCCCGGAGCCATTGGGCGTTCCGCCGCACCCCGACGTTGTCCAAGGAGGGCGCGAGGACGCCCCCTTGGAGGTCGAGGTTGTGGCAGGCCAAGCAGCCCTGGGCTTCCAAGACGAGTTTGCCCCGTTCTATGAGGTCTTCCGCGAACGGTGGGGAAGGTTCTCTCGTCTGCTCCGGCTTCTCGGCCTCGGCCTCCGGAGTCCAGAAGTCCGACCACGCAGCCCGCAGCTCCATCAGGACGAAGAGCAGAAAGGCGATCACTATACCGATCAAAAAGAGGTTCTCCAGCTTACCCTGTACGCTCTGCATGGGTGTCGCCCCTCCCCATTTGCCCCCTGGGATCTTCACGGGTGTGCTGCCGTAGTCTAATCGATGGGCGGTTCCACCGCAACTGCCCCTCTCTGTTGCAGGGGCTTAGGAGAACCCGTAGAATGCGCATGTTATGAGGTCTAGAGGAGCGAGGGCCCGAACACAGGGCCTCATCGTGATGCTGTTGATCGCAGCCCTCACGGTCTCCGCCATGCCGCGGACCCTTTGGGCCCAACCGAGAGAGCCTCAACCGGGCGATTACTTCGTTTGGGAGTTCGCCGCCGGAGCGCTAGGGGGATGGTTCGTCAGCAGTACGGCTACGGAGTCGATTGTCTCCTCTTGGTGTCGAGATGCGGAGAACCCGGAGCTGTGCCGCCGAGCCGGGCGGGTGGCGCTGCGCCCTGTAGTGTACCCCTTGCTCGTCTTCGTGGGGACAACGGTCGGCATCTTCACGGTGGGGGCCCTCGCCGGCGTGGAGGGGAACATCGTAGGCGCGGTGATTGGCAGTTTGGCCGGAACCCTGGCCGGCTTGGTGGAAGCGGCCATCCTTTGGAACCTCATCCGATGGCTTTTCGGACCCGGCGCCGAGGAGCTGGCCCAAGCCCCCGAGACCCCCGAATACCTGCAGCGCACCCTTCCGCTCGTGGTCGAGTTCCTGCGCCGGTATGAAGAACCCCTTAAAGACCTTGCTATCAACGTCCTGCCGGCGGTTACCGCTTCGTTTTGGGGAACGCTCGGCTTCAACCTAGGGGCCCGGATGCGGGCTCGCTAAGCTAAAGAAGAGGGTGCGGTGCGCATGGGGTTCCGATTCGCGCTTGCAGCGACCTTGGGAATGGCCATGGCCTGGGCGACGGCAAGCCCCGCCTGGGGCTACCATGACGGCTCTCTGCGCCTTCACACTTGGAACATCGAGCTCGTCGGCTACAACGGCGAGGTGGCCCGCGTGGGCGAGGGAATTACGGAGCTTCAGGTGCGCGGATCGTACGCCTACTTGGGCTCCTTGGGCGGGGTGTTTATGATCGTGGACGTCTCCGACCCCACAAAGCCCCGCCTTGTGGGGAAACTCGCCTTCGAGGAGGGCGACATCCGCGACGTCAAACTCCACCCCACCCGCCAGCTCGCCGTGATCACCCTCAAGGTGGGAAAGCCCCCCGACCGCGGCTTCCGCCTGCGGATCCCCGGGGTTTTGGACGTCCGCTTGGGAGGGGAGACCCCCGAGGAGCCGGACGCGGACCCCGAAGCCGAAGGGGAGGCAGAGTTCTTCCGCGGGATCGTCGTGGTGGACGTCTCGGACCCGCAGAACCCCCGGGAGCTCGTCCGGCTTCCCAACGTGGACGACCGGGGAGAGCCCTACGAGGTGCACAACCTCTACGTGCACGGAGATTACGCCTATCTCGTGGGCACGGGTCGTGGCCTCGTCGTCGTGAGCCTCAAAGATCCAGAGAACCCCAAGGAGGTCGCGGTCTTCCGCGGCTCGGCGCCGTACTATCACGACGTGGTGGTGCGCGACCTCCCCAACGGGCGGACGATCGCGTACTTGAGCGGGGTCTTTACGGGACTGCACCTGGTGGACGTCACCGTCCCCGAGGCCCCGGTGGAGCTGGGAGTCTGGCGGGAGTTGGGCTGGCTGCAGGCCTTCACCCACTACGCCGAGCCGACGCCCTCCGGGAGGATCACCGTCGTGGGGCCGGAGCACGGCTCGGGCTATCCGGGACGACTCTACCTGGTGGACACCCAAGCCCCCAACCGGCCCCGGATCGTGAGCACCTGGAGCCTTCCGGGCCGCGAGTGGCAGGATGGGGGCTCGCCTCTCCTGCGATTTCAATATCAGTGGACGCTTCACAACTTCGACGTACGGGAAGATCGTGTCTATTTGGCCCACTACGGCGCCGGAGTCTGGGTGATCGACATCTCCGACCCCCAAAATCCCAAGGCGATCGCCTCCTTCGGGCCGGAGTCCTTCCGTTCACCCCGGACCTCGGCAGCGCTCCCAGAGCTAGGGGGCGCGGAGGGCTTCCCCGTCCCCCGGGTCTGGGCCGTGAAGGAACAAGACGGCCTCTTGTACGTAAGCGACATCTCCAGCGGGCTCTACGTCCTTCGGGTGACGGAGGGGATCGAGAGCCCCGGCTCGTTGAAGCTGTCCTTAGGGCCCTCGGGGTTCCGCGCAGCCCCCGTCTTCGCGAGCAACGCGCGGGACGGGGCGCTCTTCGGGGTCGCCGTCGAGCGGCTGGGGCGATTAGAGGTCCGTGCCCGCGCGGCGCTCTCGACCCGGCTCTCGCTCCGCTACGGGGTCGCCGCCCTCTACGCGCTGCGGGAGTCCACCCGCGTGGGGCTGGGGTGGCGGAACTGGCCCTCCACGCCCGTGCCCGGCCTCCTGGGCGAGACGGGCGGCGATCTCAGAGGGGAAGAGCAATGGGAGAGCACGAGACTGGCAGCCCGACTCTTCGTGGGACGGCTCTGGGGGCTCCCCTCCGGGAGAGAGGAATCGCTCCCCGTGGGCTACGTTCGGTGGAGGCTGCGGCACTTCCTCGTGCTGGAGCCTTGGAGGTCCCTGGCCGTGGAGTTCGACGGCCTCTACGGGCGCCTGCTTTCGGGGTCCCCTCGGGCCTTCTTCGTGGGCACGCTCTCCGTGCCCCTGCGCTGGAAGGGGCTGCACCTGCGGGCTACCGTGGGCCGGCGCTGGGAGGAGGCCCCGTCCCCGCTCCCCGGGCTGCGCTTCGGCCTGGGGGGCTTCGACTCCGAGGTGCCGGTGCGCGGCTATCCCTCCCGGGTCCTCGAGGGGGCGTGGCTGATGGCCCTGAGCGCGGAGTGGCGCTTCCCCAGTCCCATCAAGCCCAGCCCCTATTCCCCGAGCTTTGAAGCCCTCGTCTTCGTCGACCTCGGCGCGGCGCTCCCCTCGGGGAGCGGGATCGGACTCCTCAACGATGCACAGTGGCTAAGAAGCCACGGCGTCGGGTTCGTCTTCGCCAACGTGGGGAACCCCGGCGAGGAGCTCTCGGTCGTCCTGGCCTTTGACCATCGAGGACGGCCAAGCCTTCAGCTCCTGCGACGCGTGATCTTCTGACGAGTCACCTGACGTGTGACGTGATCTTTAAAGCGAACGCTAAAGCGAACGCTCCTAAGGGGGGATATCGCCGTGGCGAGCAAGGCTGGCACCGAGGAAAGCGGCGGGACCGTGGTGATCGAGCGCGTGGAGAGCCGGGTCCTCAAAAATAATCCCTTGGGCGACCCCCACGTGCGGGAGGTGCCCGTCTACCTCCCGCCCGATTACGACTCGGGGAAGCGCTACCCCACGATCTACTTCCTCACGGGCTTTACGGGCTTCGGACGGGCGCTTCTGAACCGCCGCGCCTTCGAGGAATCGCTGGACCAGAGGCTCGACCGCCTGATTCGTGAAGGAAAGATGCGCCCTGCCATCGTGGTGATGCCCGATTGTTTTACCCGCCTGGGCGGGAGTCAATATCTGGACTCCGAGGCCACCGGGCGCTACGAAACCCACCTCGTCGAGGAGCTCGTGCCCCTCATCGATGCGAAGTATCGTACGATCCCCGAGCGGGAGATGCGGGCGGTGATGGGCAAATCGAGCGGGGGCTTCGGGGCGTTGGTGCTGGGGATGCGCCATCCCGACCTCTTCGGGGTGGTGGCCTGCCACAGCGGGGACATGGGCTTTGAGTACTGCTACCTCCCGGACTTCCCCCCGGCGATGATCCGGCTGGAGAAGCACGGCGGCGTCGAGGGTTTTCTGCAGCACTTCTACCAGAAACCCAAGAAGGGCCACGAGGATTTCCTCACGCTCAACGTGATCGCGATGGCCGCGTGTTACTCACCCAACCCCAAGAAGTCCCTGCGGATCGATTTGCCCTTCGACGAGCGGACGGGGGAGCTGCGTCCGGACGTCTGGGAGCGCTGGCTCGCTTGGGACCCGGTGCGCCTGGTCGAGAAGCCCGAGTCCGAGCGCGCGCTTCGTCACCTTGAAATCTTCTTGGACTGCGGCACCCAGGACGAGTACCGCCTCTACGCGGGAGCGCGGATCTTCTCTGCCAAGCTCTCGGCAAGGGGGATCGAGCACGTCTACGAGGAGTTCGAGGACACGCACATGAACATCCCGTACCGCTACGACCGCTCGCTCCCTTGGATCTCGGAGCGGTTCACAGAAGCGTAGCCCCCGGGACTTGGTCCGGGGTACGGCTCGCGGGTACACTTTCTAGGTTATGGGAGAGAAGGGAAGGGCAAACGTTACGTCCTACACGTTTCGCGTGGTGCTGGAGCCGGATGAGGACGTCTGGGCAGCGTACTGTCCAGCGCTGGTGAACCGGGGCGTCTCCACGTGGGGGCGCACCCCCCAGGAGGCCTTGCGCAACCTCCAGGAAGTCCTGGAGATGGTATTAGAGAGCCTGCGCGACCACGGCGAGCCCCTACCCGAAGCCGACGCGGTGCACATCTCATCCGAGCCGTTGATAACCGCAAGCCTTGTAGAGCGAGAGCGTGGCTCCGATTGATTACCGCAGGCTTCGTACCCTCACCGCCCGACGTCTCATCCGAGCCCTGTTGCGGGACGGTTTCGTCCTGGATCGACAACGGGGCTCTCATCAACATTACGTCCACCCCGATGGACGGCGGGTCACGGTGACCTTCCATCGTTCGAGCGACACGTTCCCCTTGGGCACGTTGAAGCGCATACTCGAGGTCCAGGCGGGGTGGACCGCAGAGGACCTCAAGCGCCTGCGCCTGCTCCCCAAGAGGGATCCTTGAAGGTTGCGCCGCCGACGGGAAATGTGCTAGCCTAGGGCGTATCCCAAGGGAGGGGAGGCAACCTACATGCGACAGAGAGTGACCGTGGTGGGCGCGGGCTTTGTGGGGGCGACCGCGGCCCAGCGCATCGCGGAGAAGAACCTGGCCGACGTGGTGATGATCGACATCCCCGAGAAGGAAGGCCCCACCCGGGGCAAAGCGTTAGACATGACGGAGGCCGCGCCCCTGGTGGGCTTCGAGGCCCGCATCGAGGGCACCAGCGACTACCGCGCGATGGAGGGCTCCGACGTCGTGGTGGTCACGGCGGGAGTGCCCCGCAGGCCGGGGATGACCCGCGAGGACCTCATCAGCATCAACACCAACATCATCCAGAGCGTCACCGAGAACGTCGTCCAATACGCCCCCGATGCGATCTACCTCGTGGTCACGAACCCGCTGGACGCGATGGTCTACGCCGCGTGGAAGCTCAGCGGCTTCCCGCCGGAGCGGGTGATCGGCCAATCGGGGGCGCTCGACTCCACCCGCTTTCGGGCCTTTATCGCCCTGGAACTGGGCGTCTCGATGCGGGACGTCCACGCCCTGGTGATCGGCGGCCACACGGACGCCGGGATGGTCCCGCTGGTGAGCTGCTCGTCCGTGGCGGGCATCCCCCTGACCAAGCTCCTCCCCAGGGAGCGCATCGACGCCTTGGTGGAGCGCACCCGCAAGGGGGGCACGGAGATCGTCCAGCTCCTGGGCGACGGGAGCGCGTACTACGCCCCGGCGGCGGGCGTGGCCGCGATGGTCGAATCCATCTTGCGGGACGAGAAGCGGATCATCCCCTCGGCCTGCTACTT